>Ga0255351_1000042_pt1 | contig 58068 bp, 45 predicted proteins | sample HBST25r2metaG_FD_186024 | JGI IMG/M metagenome (GOLD analysis project Ga0255351, IMG submission 186024) | Peat soil microbial communities from Stordalen Mire, Sweden - H.B.S.T-25.r2 | ecosystem: Environmental > Terrestrial > Soil > Wetlands > Peat | place: Sweden: Norrbotten County, Stordalen... | reverse complement strand
CCCTGCAGGTACTGCAGGAGTACTTTGCCGCCGTGACCAGGAAGAAGAAGCTCGATCCAGGAATCGCGCGGCGCAAGGTAGAAATCTATTCGAGGTTTCGTCTCGGCGAGCCGACCGTGAGCGACATCCTCGCAGCCATCGATATTCATCGGCTCCATGGGTTTTCGTACTGGGATGCGCTGGTGCTTCGCATGGCCAAGCAGACCGGCTGCCGTGTGCTCCTCTCGGAAGACATGCAGCACGGTCAGGAAATCGATGGCGTCAGGATCGTCAATCCGTTCTTGTAATCCACTTCCAGTCCCCTACCAAACCACGCACCGCTCCGCGTCCGTCCGCGTCATCGCCGCCCCCGCCGGGCAACTGAACGCCGCCGCAAACGGCGGGAAGTTCGACATCGGACCCAGCACCCTGTACTTGGCCACCGGGTGCGGATCGCCCTGCACCATCAGCTTCTGCGACTCCACCCGCGTCTCGTCTCCCCTGAACTGCCCCCACGCGATGAAGAACTGCTGATCCGGCGTAAACCCATCAACCTTCACATCCGACTGTCCCTGCGCCGTCTTCTTGAAGGCCTTATACGCAATCTTCAATCCCGATAAATCGCCAATCGACTCGCCCAGCACCAGCTTCCCGTTGATGTGAATATTGTCTCCGCCATCAATCGTGAATCCGTCAAACTGCTTCACCACGCACGCGGTCTTCGCGTGAAACTTCTCCAGGTCTTCCGCGGTCCACCAGTTGTCCAGCTTGCCCTGCGCATCGAACTGCGCACCCTGGTCGTCGAACCCGTGCGAAATCTCGTGCCCGATCACCACCCCGATCGCACCATAGTTCACTGCGTCCGTGTAATTCACACTGAACGCCGGCGGCTGCAGTATCCCCGCCGGAAAAACAATCTCGTTCATCAGCGGGTTATAGTACGCATTCGAAGTCGGCGGCGTCATGCCCCATCGCGTGCGATCCACGGGCTTCCCGATCAACGACCAGTTATCCGCCACCAGGAACCGCGCCCCCGCAATCGTATCGCCAAAATAATCGCCGCGATCGATCTTCACACTCGAATAATCCTTCCACTTGTCCGGATACCCGATCTTTACCTGGAAGTTCTTGATCTTCTCAATCGCCCGCGCCTTGGTCGCCGGCGTCATCCAATCGCTCTCCTCCAGCGTCTCGCGCATCGCGCCGATGATGTTGGCCACCATCGCATCCGCGCGCTTCTTTGCCTCAGGCGGAAAATACCTCTTCACATACTCCTGCCCCAGCGCCTCGCCCAGCAGCGCATCGGTCTGTTCCGCGCAGCGCGTCCCTCGCGGCTTCATCTCTCCCACGCCCGCAAGCTGCTTCTGGTAAAACCCAAAGCGCGCATCTTCAAACGGTGCCGATAGCGTGTTGGCGCTGCTGTTGATCAACTGCCAGCGAAGATAAACCTTCCAATCGGCAAGCGGTGTAGAAACAATCTGCCGCTCCACCTCCGTAAGAAATGCCGGCTGCTCCGCATTGATCGTCCCGGCCTTCACGCCCGCGCTCTTCAGAAAAGCGCTCCAGTCAAAATGCGGCGTCATCGCCTGCAATGAAACCACATCCACCAGGTGATCCGTTGACTTCGGATCGCGCAGCGCCACGTTGTCCAGAGTGGCCTTGGCCAGCGCCGTCTCAAACTCCAACACTGTCTGCGCGGCCGCCTTCGCATCCGCATCGGAAGCGCCGCTCAGCGTGAAGATCTTCGCAACGTAAATCAGGTACGCCGCGCGCGCATCCGCAAAGCGCTTCTCCGTCTTCACGTAATAATCCCGGTCCGGCAATCCCAAGCCGCCCGCGCCCACATCGGCAATCATCTCCGTCGGCGCATGCGCATTCTGCGTTCCCGCAAAGTAGAACGGAACCTGCACCCCCATCGCCTGCAGATCCCGCATCTCCGCCTGCAGACTGTCCACGTCGTGAATCCCGTCAATCTGGTCCAGATACTTCTTCAACGGCGCAATCCCCGCCGCATCCACTGCCTTCTCGTTGATGCACGCCGCATAAAAATCTCCCGTCAACTGCGCCGGACTGCCCTTGGGCTGCGCCGCCTCTGCCGACACATCGTCCAGAATCTTGCGCAGCAGGTCCTTGTTCACCTCGCCCGCCTGCCACCGCCGGCTCCAGCGGTCCATCGACGCCGGAATCGGATTCTGCGCGCGCCAGTTCCCATTCGCAAAATCGTAGAAGTTGTCGCACGGCTGCACTTGCCGGTTCAGATCGCTCGTCTCAATTCCCTTGAGCGCCGCATCCTGCGCACAACACATCGATCCCATCGCCAACGCCACAAGAGCAATCCCGCAAATCCGCTTCATTTCCCCTCCAAACAGAGCATCTCCGGTATACCACGTTGGCGCCGCCCCTGACTTCAGATCGCGGACCCCGGCAATCGGGGTAGCGCCGGTCTCCTGACCGGCTGTCGTGCGGGCGTCCACGCCCGCGCTCGTCCTGCGTTTCCCAGCGACTGCTCGGTGTCCCCCGCCAGGCGCAGGGCCCCGCCCCGTAGGGCCGGGTCGAACCGCGGCAGAATCCCAAAGACCCCCATCTGCATCCAAACTAAGCTAGAATTAGTTCAGCACCATGGCCCTCCATCACCCCATCCCGGCCCTCCTCTAGCGGCGCCCGCCGCCTGCAGCCGTTTTCCGCCCCATTCCCTGCACATCTCTAATCCAAAACGCGAAGCCCCGGAGGGGTTTATATGATTGATCGCCTCGAACAAATGGAAAAGCGCTACGACGAAATCAGCGCCCAGCTCGGCCTGCCCGAGATCATTACCGACCACGAAAAATATCAGAAGGCCGGCCGCGCCCTCCGCGAACTCGAGGCCCCGGTCATGAAGTTCCGCGAGCTCAAGCAAGTCCGCCAGGGCCTCGCGGAATCGCGCGCCCTCCTCTCCGATCCCGACATGAAAGAAATGGCCGAAGAAGAGATCGCCTCGCTCGCCCCGCGCGAGCCTATCCTTGAAGAAGAAATCAAAGTCCTTTTGCTGCCCAAGGATCCTAACGACGAAAAGAACGTCATCCTCGAGATCCGCGCCGGCACCGGCGGCGACGAGGCATCGCTCTTTGCCGCCGAAGTCTTTCGCATGTACCAGCGCTTCGCCGAGCAGCACCGCTGGAAGATCGAACTGCTCTCACTCTCCGAGTCCGGCGTCGGCGGCTACAAGGAAGTCATCGCCATCATTGAGGGCGACCGCGTCTACTCGCAGATGAAGTGGGAGAGCGGCGTGCATCGCGTACAGCGCGTGCCGGCCACTGAAACCCAGGGCCGCGTCCACACCTCGGCCATCACCGTCGCCGTCCTTCCTGAAGCCGAAGATGTCGACGTGAAAATCGAAGCCAAAGACATCCGCATCGATACCTTCTGCTCCTCCGGTCCCGGCGGCCAGTCCGTCAACACCACCTACTCCGCCGTGCGCATCACCCACCTGCCCACCAACACCGTCGTCAGTTGCCAGGACGAGAAGTCGCAGATCAAGAACCGCGAAAAAGGCATGCGCGTCCTCCGCTCCCGCCTCTATGAAATAGAGATGGACAAGCAGAACGCCGAGCTCGCCAAGGAGCGCAAGCAGATGGTTGGCTCGGGCGACCGCAGCGAGAAGATCCGCACCTACAACTTCCCGCAGAATCGCCTCACCGACCACCGCATCGGCCTCACACTGCATCAATTGGACCTGGTGATGGAAGGCCGCCTGCAGCCCATCGTCGACGCGCTCATCGCCCACTATCAAGCCGAGCAACTCAAATCCGACAACAGCCAGGCCGCGTAAAGAATGGCCGATTAGGTCGATGCTTTGAAAGGGCACGACTTCAGTCGTGCCGCACACACATCAGATAAGAGAGAGGGGGCTTGAGCCCCCGAGGGAATGATTCTCGGCGAGAATCGAATAGTCACCCCTGAGGTTGCACTTGATGCTCGCGGTGCGCAACTACCTGAATTTCGGCGAGAAGACGTTGCTCAATGGGCCGCATCCTGACCGTGCCCGTCAGGATGCGGAGACGCTGCTACTCCACATTCTGCACAAAAACAAAGCCTGGCTAATCACCCATCCGGACAAGGAACTCACCGAGGCCGAGACACACAGTTACTCCGATTTCGTCACGCGGCGTCAGCGCGGAGAACCCCTCCAATACATCATCGGCGAAACCGAATTCTATCGTATGCCGTTTCTCGTAACACCTGACGTCCTGATTCCCCGCCCCGAAACCGAACATCTCGTAGAAAAGGCCGGCGGGCTCGCCTGCGCATTTCGAAAGCCTCGTTTCGTCGATGTAGGAACCGGCTCCGGTGCAATCGCAATTGCACTGGCACATGACTGGCCACATGCCGACGTCACCGCAATTGATGCCTCCGAAGCAGCGCTCGAAGTTGCCTGCAGCAATGCCGAGCGCACAGGCTTCGCCGATCGCATCCGCTTCCTCCAAGGCGATTTACTCTCCCCCGTCGCCAACGAGCAATTCGACATCATCGTCTCCAATCCGCCCTACGTACCCACCACCGACCGCGACTCCCTCTCTGTCGAAGTTCGCGACCACGAGCCGTCCCTCGCCCTTTTCGCCGGCGCTGACGGCCTCGACATCTACCGCCGCCTCATCCCGCAGGCCTTCGCACATCTCGTCCCCGGCGGTTTCATCGCCCTCGAAATCGGCTACGGCCAATCGCAAGCAATCACCGATCTGCTCGCCGCCTCAGGTTTCACACAAATCGAATTCGTCCCAGACCTCCAGTCCATCCCAAGAGTCGCCGTCGCCCAACACCCCTGAGGTCCACTCAATCAATGCTCGATGCAAACTCGCTACCTCCGCCTCAGCGGTGCTAACTCCGCGCAAGCGGGACTAACCCGCGTCAGCGGCGCTAACCCTCAGCGGATGCGATGCCACGCTCCTGTTGTAGACTTTCTCCTGAAAGGTCCTTCCCATGCCCTCATCCAAAGGCTACGCCGTCCTCGACGCCCAATCCCCGCTCGCGCCCTTCAACTTCTCCCGCCGCGAGCCCGGCCCCACTGAAATCGCCATTGAAATCCTCTACTGCGGCGTCTGTCACTCTGACCTGCACATGGCCCGTAACGAGTGGGGTCAGTCCATCTATCCCATGGTCCCCGGCCATGAAATCGTCGGCCGCGTCATTGCCGTAGGAGCCTCGTCCGTAAAGTTCAAGCTCGGAGACATCGCCGCCGTGGGCGTCATCGTCGACTCCTGCCGCCACTGCGCTCCCTGCTCCAACGGCGAAGAGCATTTCTGTGTGCAAGGCGCCACCCTCACCTACGCCGCGCCCGACCGCGTCGACGGCTCCATCACCATGGGCGGCTACGCTTCCAATTACGTCGTGGACGAGCGCTTCGCCCACACCGTGCCGGAAAATCTGAACCTGGCCGCGGTCGCCCCGTTGCTCTGCGCCGGCATCACCACCTACTCGCCGCTGCGCCACTGGAAGGTTGGCCCCGGCAAGAAGGTCGGCATCGTCGGGCTCGGCGGACTCGGCCACATGGCCCTCAAGTTCGCTCACGCCTTCGGTGCGCATGTCGTCCAGTTCACCACCAACCTGCGCAAGAAGGAAGACGCGCTCAAGCTCGGCGCCGACGAAGTGGTTCTCTCCACCGACCCTGAAGCGATGAACGCTCACGCCAACTCATTCGACTTCATTCTCGACACCGTCTCCGCGCCGCACTCCCTCGACGACTACCTCGTCCTGCTAAAAAAGGACGCAACGATGTGCCTCGTCGGCCTGCCCGATAAGCCATCCTCCTTCGGCATCTTCAATATGATTACCCGCCGCGCCTCCATCGCCGGCTCCATGATCGGCGGCATGGTCGAGACGCAGGAGATGCTCGACTACTGCGGAGAACACAACATTGTCTCGGAGGTTGAGGTCATTCCGATTCAAAAGGTCAACGAAGCCTTCGAACGCCTGTTAAAGCAGGACGTAAAATACCGCTTCGTCATCGACATGAGCTCGCTGAAATAGCGCGGCGAGCGCAGCGGATTGCGGTACGACTGAACAGCTTGCGGAAAAACCCCACCTTGACGTAGATGTGCGAAGGGGCACGACTTCAGTCGTGCCAGAAGCTGTTTAAAATGAGAGAAGGGGCTTTAGCCCCTACGCCATTTCCTCCGAATTCAACCCGAAACCAGGCCTTTTTCCGCAGCCTGTGAAGTCGTGCCCTTTCAAAGCACCTTTATTGCGCCACGCCGCCCGGCGCCACATGCTCTTCCAGGTAGCGCGTAAACAGGCTGAACACATGCAACGATGTTCCGTTGCCCTCTGAGAGCGCATGCGTCCGGTTCGGGTACACCATCAAGTCGAACGGCTTGCCCAACTCCACAAATCGATTGATCAATAATTCGGTCCCCTGGTAATGCACATTGTCGTCGCCGGATCCGTGCACCACCAGCAGGTGTCCGCTCAGCCCAGCCGCAAAATTGATCGGCGAGCCGTCATGGTAGCCCTGCTTGTTCTCTTCCGGCAGGCCCATGTAGCGCTCCTGGTAAATGGTGTCGTAGTGGCTCTCGTCGGCCACCGGCGCAAGCGCAATCCCCGTCGTGAATACGCCCGGATAGCGCAGCATCACATTGAGCGTGTTTGAACCCCCGCCGCTCGCGCCCCAGATCGCCATCCTCGCTGTGTCGATATAATTTCTCTCCCGCGCCAACTCGCGAATCGCCTCAACTTGCTGCGCCGATGACAGCACGCCCACCGCGCCATACACCGTCTTCCGCCACTCGCGGCCTTTCGGCGCCGGCGTTCCCTGGTTGTCGAAGCTGATCACCAGGTATCCCTGCTGCGCAATCGCATCATGAAAGAACCCCAGGCCGCCTCCCCAGCTATCGCGCACCGTCGCTCCCGCTGGCTCGCCGTACACATACACCAGCACCGGGTACTTCTTCGCGGGATCGAAATCCGGCGGCTTGATCATCCACCCATCCAGCGTCACACCGTTCGAAACCCCTACTTTGAAAAACTCCGTCTTCGATTTGAGCAGCGGCTCCGCCTTCTTCTCCAACTCCGTATTGTCCACCAGCGTGCGAATCGGCTTATGCTCAGTCAGGCTCACGATCTCAACATGATTGGCCCGCGTCATGTTATTGAACGCGTGCAGCGCCCAGCGCCCATCCGGCGCAATGTTGTAAGAGTGCATCCCCGGCTCATCCGCCGGCGTCACACGTTCCGGCACGCTCTGCCCATCCAGCCTTGATCGATACAAGTACTGCCGCACCGCGTCTCCCGGCGACGCCAGAAAATAGAGCCAACCTCCTTTTACATCCATCGCCACTTTCTCAATCAAGTCGCCTTCAAACTTCGTGATCAGCCGCGCCTCACCCGTTTTGCGGTCCACGCGGTACGCATGCCGCCAGCCGTCCCGCTCGCTGATCCACAAAAGGTCCGCGCTCTTCTTGGTCCCATCCTGCTCAATCCAGTCCAGCGGCGAGGGCACCACCCACGCCTTGTCCCTATCTTCAAAGAACAGCCGCGTCTCGCCCGTCTTTGCATTCGCCAGCATCAGATCGTTCGTGTCCTGCCGCCGGTTGATGTACTCCACCATCACTTCATTCGAATTGCCCGCCCAATCCATCTCCGCAATGTAGTGATTGCGCGGATCGCCCGGCAGCTGGATCCACTGCGTCGGGCCGCCCTGCGCTCCCACAACACCCGCGCGCACCGCGGAGTTCGTCGTGCCCGGCTGCGGATACTTGTACTTGAACGTCACAGGATACTCAGCTTCGGTATCGTTGATCAGCGTGTACTCCCCCACCCCCGACTGGTCAAACTGCCAATACGCAATCGACTGGCTGTCCGGGCTCCAGCGGAAGCAATTGCGCAGATCCAGTTCCTCTTCGCTCACCCAGTCCGACGTCCCGTTGATGATGTCCGCCGAACCATCCGACGTAAGCTGCGAAATTTTCCCGCTCGACAACTCTTCCACATAAATGTTGTTGGCGCGCACATAGGCCACGCGGCTCGAGTCCGGCGAAAACGTCGCAAACATCGTTGTCGACTCCGGCGCATCGCCGCCCAGCTTCGTCAACCGGTCCGCCTGCGCACTTACCGCGCCATCGAAGACCCAGTAATCGCCGCGCGTATTCTGACGCCACACCTTCTTTGAATTCGTAAAGATCAGCAGCTTCTTCCGGTCCGTCGACCACGAATACTCCTCGATGTTGATTGGATCCGTCTTCCCCGCGGGCAAAAGCTGTGCGGCAGCAATCGCAATGCTGCGCTTGCCGCTCGCCGTGTCGTACGCGACAATGTCCGTTCCCTTCCCATCCGCGGCAGGCTCAAGGATCGTGTAGTTCTCGCCGCCATTCTGCCACGCCAGTTGCACTGACTTGCTGGCGCCATACGCGTGCGACTTGAAGATCGCATCCAGTTCCTTCGCCATCGGCTGCGCCGGCGCCTGCGTGGGCACTTGCGCGTACACCCCAGCGGACAACATGGCAAGCGACAAAAAACCGTGAGCAAATTTCGAGCGGTGCATGAAACTGTGCATGGTAAGACCTCCGAGCAATCCAGTTGTTTCAAAAATGAGGATGATGGTCTGCGCTTTCGAAATCTGCGAATCGCGCTGTTACTGCGAGGCCCGGCCCGTCTTGTCGAGTTCCCTATAGAAACCAAGATCGCGTCCGCTCAGGCTCTTGGCGATATACGCAATCTGTCCATAGTGCAGGCCAAAGTGCTCCACCACCTGGTAAACAGCTTCCAGTCCGCTTACGTGATAGCCCTGAATCTCATACGGCGCAACCAGGTCGGCCTCGGTGAGCCGCTCCAACACCTGCCGCGCCTCATCCATTGTCGCGCCCAGTCGCTCCAGCAACGCCGCCGCATTCATTCCACCTTCGGCCGCAAACTCTGCCGGCCGGTCGCGTTTGTCTTCCCGCAACTCAAACGAGTCCACCAGCCACTGCCGCACGTTCCCGTTCAAATGCAGAATCAAATTCCCAACACTGTTGCAGGCGTCATTGGGTCGCCACCATACCTGCTCCTCGGTCAGCACTTCCACGCTGGCTTTGAGCCGAGGCCAATAATGTTCCAGCAGTTTCCTCCGCGAAAACTCCAGAAACAACCCACTCACACTTGCTTCATCAACACTCATCGCAACTCCAACCCCTTTACCCAAGAATCAATGTCCATGAAGCTATGCAATCTGACACCGGCAATACGCGGCTAATAGCTAGAAGCTAGGAGCTATAGCGGTTTCAGGATTGCCGTACCCAAAGGGAATACACTCAAGTCGACGCGACCCCAAGGAGCGGCGACCTCGCAGTAGTGCAGATAGGGTATACCTATCCTGAAACCGCTCTAAGGGCTGGCTTCTCATGTATCCGCATGTGGTAATTGAACACGATCAGCACCAGGATCCCGAACACCATCGCCAGAATCGCCAGCGGCGCGCCATACGGGTACCCCTCCGTCAATGCAAAGCGAATCAGCACAATCGACACCACGAATGCCGCCGAGCGAAACACAAACTCGTAGTGCCCCGAAACCACAATCGACAAAATCAGAATCAGCACATCGGTAAAAATCATCACCGTGAACAGATCGTTATAGAACGTGGTCACGTGCGCCAGGCCAGTCGATCCAATCATGACCTCGCGCCACACATCCATTCCAAACAGCCCGATGTTGTAGCCCGCCATCGTCAGCAGCAACGCGCCCAGCCCCAGCGCCACGGCTTTCTTCTGCGCCACAAACCGCCGGCGCGCCATCGACGGAGCCGCTTTCCCCATATGCCCGGCGCTTCCCCGCGCCACATGCTGAAAGATCGCCACCAGCAGGTACATCAGGAACCCCGCCCACATATCCACAAACAGCGGCAGCGCCTCGATCGTCAGCGTGTGCTTGGTCACCATCTCCGCCGCTTCGGCAATGTCCTTGAAGACCTCCCGGATAAAGATCAGCGACACAATTTCAAACTGGTAAGCGATCGACTTCGTGGTCGACTCATGCAGCGCCCCAATCAACGTCACTACTTCGTAAAACAGAATGAAGTTGAAAGGCGTTGAAATCGCCACCAGGTAGTTCTCGCCGGCCCCGGCAATCGGCGCAGGAGGATGCGCGAGCGTCTTGGCCAGAAAAATCAGCAGCAGGTGAATCGCAAACCCGGCAATCCCCAATCGGATCACCAGGTGCTTCAGCGCCGTCTTGTTACGTTCTGAAAAAATCCGGTCATGCGAAGCAGCCACGCGCAGCCAAATGGCCGCAGGCGCCTGTTCGCCGACATCTTCGTCTTCGATCTCTGGATTCGTCATCGTCTCTTCTTGCCGAGTCGCCGCATTGGGGATCACAGCACAGGCTCTGAAAGCCAACGGTTTCAACCTGGGGAACGTTGAACTTCACTTGAATGCCCTGTGCGGAGTTTCCTTAGCTTATCGCACCAAACCAGAGCCGCACACCGTCGAATTGCGGAATCCGCCATCGCAGCGATAAGATTCCCTCTGAAATCGTTTCCATGAGGACCCGCCATGCGTATCTCTGCTTCGCTCTCCCTCGCCGTTCTTGCCCTCGCCTCTCTCTCCTTCACAACCGAAGCGGTCGCCCTGCCGCCAACCGCGGCGTCTACCCCATCGCAGGTGGCGCTGACGCCCCCCATGGGATGGAACAGTTGGAATTACTTCGCGGAACGCGTCACTGACAAAGACATCCGCGACTCCGCCGACCAGATCGTCGCCACCGGCATGAAAGACGCCGGCTACATCTACGTCAACATCGACGACACCTGGGAGGGCGAGCGCGACTCCAGCGGCGTCCTGCACACCAACTCCAAGTTCCCTGACATGAAGGCCCTCGCCGACTACGTCCACTCCAAGGGCCTCAAAATCGGCATTTACTCCTCCCCCGGCCCCAAGACCTGCGGCGGTTACGAGGCCTCGCTCGGCCATGAGCAGCAGGACGCCGATCTCTATGCCTCCTGGGGTATCGACTACCTCAAGTACGACCTCTGCAGCTTCATCCCTGCCGTGATGGAAAAGCAGGCCCCCCACGACCGCGCCGCGCAAATGCGCCTCATGATCGCAGCCTATGACAAGATGTCCAAGGCGCTCAAAGCCACCGGCCGCCCCATCGTCCTTTCCCTCTGCCAGTACGGGTGGGATTCGGTCTGGGAGTGGGCGCCCGCCCTCGGCGGCAACCTCTGGCGCACCACCGGCGACATCGAGCCCAACTGGGACCGCATCTACGACCTGCTCGAGCAGCAATCCGGCCTCGCCAGCTACGCCGGCCCCGGCCACTGGAACGACCCCGACATGCTTGAAGTCGGCAACGGCAAGCTCAGCCTCGCTGAAAACCGCTCCCACTTCTCCATGTGGGCCATGCTCGCCTCGCCCCTGCTCGCCGGCAACGACCTGCCCCACATGAAGCCGGAGATCAAGTCCATCCTCACCAATCCCGGCGTCATCGCCATCAACCAGGACCCGCTCGGCCACCAGGCCCGCCGCGTCTACAGCCAGGGCGAAGTGGAAGTCTGGTCCCGCGAGCTCAAAGACGGAGCCATCGCCATCGCCATCCTCAACGCCGGCAGCGACCTCTACTCCACCCATCCCTTCCATCTGAGCCTGGCCAAACTCGGCCTGCACGGCCCGCAAACCGCCAAAGACCTCTGGACCGGAAAGTCCATCCAACTCAAGGAAAACGAACCACTCGAACTCCCCAGCCACGACATCCTGCTGGTGAAAATCGACGCACCAAAATAGCACCACGCACATTCCGCCACGCAATAAATTCAGTTGCCCCCCCTAACCACGCACTTGTTTTCGTGCTTGGGGTGGGAATCAGAAATGAACCCTGTGCCCCATCCATGCGGCTTTTTCGCATGGGTGGGAAAGCAACCAAGCCCGTGCGAGCCTCCCGCGAGCGTCTGCCCGACCGCAGGTGGCAGGTGCCCGTCCCGGAGGGACGATGTGAAAATAGCCACGGGTGAAACCCGTGGAAGGCGTCCCAATGAAGCCCTCGCGTCCGGGAGGGACGCGGTGAAGACACTCCCCATTTGCGGCTTCCTCCTGCCGCAAACGCAACCAAGCCCGTGCGAGCGAAAAGCGAGCGTCTGCCCCACTGCAAGTGGCCGCACTGCAGGTGCCGCGCCTTGATGTCCGCATACGCCGCCTCAACGAGCCTTCTGAGCGACGCGGCATCCGTGGCCGTTCCCGGCCTCAGAACTTGCCCGCGCCCTGCAACAAGCCAGCCGGATCGGGCAGCGATGCGCCGCAGAATGTCCCCGGACGCTTCGGCAAGATGCGGCCGCGTATCGATTTTGAATTCGTCTATGTTGTTCGGGGGCGACGCCCTGGATTTCATATCGAGGCGAAGAGGCTTTATCGCTCGGATTCGATTAATGAATACTTCGAATCCGGTGGGCTGGTAGTGGTGCAGTTTGAAATTAATGGCAAGTGTGATTTCGATCCAGCCAAACTATGAAATAGACCCCTCTATCGACATATCCAATCATCGGGCACTTTCCAAAAAATCTGACAACAGTGAAAAACTCCTGATCCTCACTGACGTGAGCAGGAATTCCGACTTTCATTTGTTTCTTTGCTATTTTTTCGCTACCGGAACCGTGTTTGCCATCCTGAAGGATTTGCAGCCATGTGCGCTTGCCGAGCTGCAACAGCGTATTTGCAAATGCGATCTTTTGATCATGGTCGCAATCGGCCACACAGAACCCCGGAACGGTGTACTGAAGTGAAAAACACCGATTGCTTCTGCGCCAATCCTCTTGTTTGTCGGCGCCCACTCTGGAAGATAGATTTTTACTGCGATTAGGCTGGGGCTTGCGGAGGGTCATCAGGAATCACAATCGTCTTGAAAAAATGAATTGCTTACTCTACGCCTAAACGTGTATAAATCAGCGCATTGGCGCACTCATTTTCGTCCCCGACTGTTTTCATGGTTGGGAAGGTGGGGAACGATAAGCGCCCGCTCCCGCTAATTTCTATTCTTTACGAGTTCCTACTCCCCTCTCAAGCCGGACCTGCGCCGATACGTCGCGCCTGCGCGCAACATGTTGGACGATGGAGGATCAATGCGCTCCTATTCTCGCTGGTACATCCCGGCAGCTAGCATCCTGTTGCTGCTATCCGCACTCCAAATCACGCAGCGCGCTGTCGCGCAGATTTCCTGTACAGTCACATACAACTGTCATGGCAACTCAAATTGCGCCGCGGCGATGGGGGGGCCGAATCTTAGTCAACGTTCTCTTAGCTTTGCCTCGGCAGCTTCCTGCAGTTCCCAGGCCGCGACTGTCTTTGACGGTACAGTCGCCAGTTGCAGTTGCGGTTCGTCCGCTGCTGCAAACATTCCCTCAATTCCTGCCGGCGGAACCGCCGCACAACAGTTAGGTACGGCTCTCGGCCAGGCCGGCGCGAATTTGATCCTCCAGGGTGTGCGCAGTTTGTTCTCCAGCCCGCCACCGCCACCGCCCGATCCAGGAGTGCAGCAACGGGCTCTCGAGGCGCACCAACTGAACGAGAGCGGCATTTACCTCCTGAAGCAGAGGAACTACGCAGGCGCAATCAATGATTTTCAGCAGGCTCTGGCCATTTCTCCGAGTGACACAACCATCGCCAGCAATCTCGCCATCGCCAAGCAGATGCAGAGGAACGCAGCCCTGGCCGGACAAAACAGTAACGCGTTGGCCCAGCTTCTGGGCTCACTCCAGCAGACTTCGCTTGGCCCGAATGGCGCTCTCAACCTGGTGAAGCTTGGTTCTGACACCAGCGTGGTGGATCTGAGTCACGCAACGGGGACGACTGTGGATCCGGCAACGCTCAAGGGGCAACTCGACAACATTTTTTCGAATAATCCACCGACTGCTGCGCAATCAAACTCGCAGGGCGCGCCGCAACCCCAGGATATCGACAAGCTTTTTGCGACGCAATCCTCGCCAGCGACTTCCGCACAGGGAAATGTTGACAGCTTCAACGCACAATGCTCTGGCGCAGGGCCGGGGTCCGCGGCAAGCGCGGCGTGCGGACAGCAACAAGCGGGGCTGGTGGAAGATAAAACGAAGCAGCTTGATCAGATACTCAACGCACCCTCCGCTCCAATAGTTGGTCCCGACGAGCAGCTGAAGGACGCCCCGAACGGCCAAAGTTCGGGATCGTCGCCGGCTGCCAATAATGCGGGCAGTAACGGCCAGCCGGCTGCCGGAGGCCAGACGAGTTTCTTCGGTTCGTCGAACGGCGTGACCACGGCGAATGCCGGGCTTTCCAATTCCGTACCCACGAAGCAGGTCACGATCACGAGCACAACAGACGCGCTTACGAGCACGAGCAAGTCAGGCGCGGCTGCAAACGCAGCCGGCAGCAGCAATGAAACAGGCAGCGTCCAGTCGGGCTACGGGTTTGACAAGGCTCCCAACGCCCCTCCTACCGCGATTCCCATAAACAAGGCCGCTCCCCAAATGCCCGCCGCAACGGCGCTTGCAGCACAAATTCCCTCCGCGGCCATGACCGATCCAAGAATCCAGAACGCAATTCAAAACGGTCTTAACTATTATGGACATTTGGACGCAAGCAGGGCCGATGAGCAACAAAGGCTCGACCTTATTCAGCAACAAATCAACAGCGGGACTGGGGATGTTAAAACCCTTGGTACACAGAAACAGATACTCCAGTCGCAACTGTTACAAACCACCGCTGATGAGACTGGAGCAAAGAGCCAGATCAAGGATATTCTGGTTAAGAACAACTACAGCATCAACGCGAATTGGGGCGACGCTTCCACGCCGGCAACCGCAACGCAGTCACAATCTACTAACGGAACGCCAGCCACCGGTGGGTCGACGCCGCAATGATCAATAAGCCGGCCCCCGTCCTGTCGCAAATCGTCGATGGGTCCTGTGGGCTGCGGCGGAGCCCCGGCTATGCGAGGTGCGCGGCTTTTCTGGTCGCACTTCTCCTGAGCCTGACGGCGCAAGCTCCGGCTCAGCAGATTCCCGCTCTTACCGTTCTGCCGCCGGATCTCGCTACGTCCAATCCCGCCCTCGCCCAGCGCCGGGCTGCATTGGTGCAGGAGCGAGCGGCCCTCCACGGCAAAATCAACGACTTGAATGGACGATGCGCATCTGTTTTGGCCGGTTCGGAAGCAGACACAGCGTGCCAAAAAGATCAGGCTCAGTTGTCGACCGCCCTGAATTCCCACATTCAAAAGAGTAAGGATTTCAACGCCGATGCGCAGCCCGAGGTAAAGGACAACATTGTAACCACGAATTTGGAGGCTCTGGCCAACAAACTGGGTTGGAGTTTGGACAAGCAGGCACGGCTCAGAACGGCCTTGCACAAGTTGGGTTCAGATGGCGATCCCGATGCAACAGGAGGCCAGGTCCGCGATACATGGCAGGAGATTCTCAACCGAGGCGATGATGCGGACCTGGTGCGGGAAGCCTCGCAAGGCAGTGGCCTGGGCTCCCCCGGAGCCGGCACTCAGACCACGCACGAAGATTGCACCATCTTCGCCCTCGCCAATGCCACCGGCCTGCCCTATGGGGTCGTTGCGGCACGCGCAACCGAGCTGATCAGCCAGGAGGACTGGCGCAGCCCCAGCGAACGGGACAATCCGCAGTCCTACGTCGAAAGCAAAGGTCTCAACGGCGGAGAGGTGGTCATGCTGGCCGAATCCTTCGGTCGGGCCGAAGTGGTACCGAGTTCAGAATTTATCAAAACCCTGAACGCCGGCCAGCCCATCATGCTCAGTGTCGTCCCGTCGGATGGGAACGTGCACGGCGGACACGAAGTCGTGCTTACCAAGACGTTTCAACATGGCGCGGAAACTTGGTTCGTGATGTCGGACTCGAACCAGGGACCCGTGAAGCGGCTCTTTTTGAGCAGCAAGGAATTGGACACAATACTGCAGGAGAAAGGCGCGGTCTATCGCCCGGAGCCAGGAACGACTCCGGCTCTGCTGCGCTAGGCGAGGGGACCAATGGAAAAGACTAAAAGAAAGCTGCCAGTGTTTCTCATTCTCGCGGCGCACCTTGTCCTGGCCGTGCTTCCACGGCTCCATGGCCAAGCTGCTCCCAAACCGGCTCCCAAACCGCGGCCAACCGTTCAGCCGCAGCCGGACACGCCAGCGGCTGCAAACACCACGGCAATCCCGGATTCCGAGGTGCAGGCGCCGTCTGAACCCGCTCCCGGACCTGAAGGCAATGCGCCAGACGAGATGACCAAGATAATCACCGACATGGTTCACGCCGGAAAATATGTAGAAGCGCGGAAGTTGACACAAAGTTTACTCATCGTCTATCCCAGCGATCGACGCCTCATCAAGGCCAAGACGCTTATAGCGGAGATGATTGCATCGCCGGGCTCAGCCGCTTCGGCGTCTGACAACAGCCTGCCCGAGGCTGCCGCGATGAGGTCCGAAGCGGCACCTCTCACAGGGATGGACAAGGTGGATTACGACGCGCTCATTCTTTTGGGGAAAAATGCGCAGCAAACCACCGAACTCTCGGAACAGACCAAACTTATGGGACAGTTTATGAGCCAGAGCACCGTGTTCCTGCAAAAGCATCCAGACCAGATGCTACTCTGGCAGCTTCGTGCAGCGATCGCAATGGTCGCGAATCTCCCGGTTGCCGGCTATGAGGCGGGACATCGGCTTCTGGATGCTGGAGTTGGGGACAGCACCGATCCAAATTCACGGCAACTCTTGGCGGAACTCAAGAACAGGGGCTACCTGGACCACGGGGTAATGGAAACGGCGCTGGTGGAGCGAAAACAACACGAGGAGTTGGAGAGATACAACTGGTTGTTAGGCTCGTGGAGTGTGTCCTGGTCTTCGAATCAGCATGTGCTTTTTACGCCTCTCCATGTCGCTTACGAAGAAGAGTTTGCCAGATCCGGCGCTGGTTTTGAAGGCTATTCGACTAACAAGTATTCGGGCAAAAGTGCGAAGCCTGATATAAGGTTCGCCATCCTTGATTCAGGAGAAATAGGTTGGGAGGGCGCTGATGCATTCGGATGGAAACCAGTTGTGTCGTCAGAAATCGACAACGATCGTAGGACGATAAAAATAGTTGTCTCCTACCGGTATGAAGGAAAAGCATACACTGCGACTGAAATCCTAAAGAGGAAATGACAACGTGAGCAGAACTCCTGCGCAATCGCTAACCGTTCGGATTGATTGGAGAAACATGATGAGGGAGCTGTCAACGTCGTTCATCCCCGGAATATTCCTGGCCTTGTGCTGTCTCCCGCTACCGCATGCGCAGACGCCCACCAACCCGCCTGCTGATCCCAATACAGTGAGGCCCTTGCCGACCGGTCAGGCACCGGACGAAGCAACGAAGAAGATCACTCAACTGGTCCACGCCGGGAAATACGCCGATGCGCAGAAGTTGACGGAAGGACTGCTGTTGGCCTATCCCGACGATCAGCGGCTCATCAAGGCCAAGGCGCTTATCGATAAGATGCTCGCACCGGGTGGCTCAACGGAGTCTGTCCCGAGAAGCAGCGAGTCAGCCCAACCTGCGACGACCGCAAATGCCGAACGACTTAGCGGCATGGATAAAGTCGACTACAACGCCCTGATTGTGCTCGCTCGGCAGGCGCAACAAACCACTGATCTCGACGAGCAGAAGAAGCTTCTGAAGCAATTCATGGATCAGAGCAACTCATTTTTGCAGAAGCATCCAGACCAGGAACTTCTTTGGCAACTGCGCGCTACCTCGGCAATCAGTCTGAACGACCCAATGGAAGGATACGATGCGGGCCAGAAACTCCTGGCTGCAGGGGCTGCAGACAGCACGGACCCGGCATTGCAGCAGTTGTTGGGACAGATCAAAAACAGAGGATGGCTGGACAGGCAAGAGGTGCAAAAGCAAGATGAGAAAAAGCACGATTATACCCAGATATTGGGAACGTGGAACGCACACTTTTCCTGGGCTGAAGAAAGGGGGCATGAGATCCAACGAGGCGATTTCACTGCTGAATTCTCACAGTCTGGCTCAGAGATTCAAGTGTCTACGCTCAACAGCAAAGGAGTAAAAGACAAAGAGCCGGCTTTAAGAGGGGCAGTCCTTGATTCAGGAGAAATAGTTTGGGAGCGCGCTTGGGGTTCTGACTGGAAGGAAGTTTCACCTGTATTAGGCGCCGATCACAGGATCATGACGATTACTTTTACTGAAAACAGGCGGATCGGACAGAACGGGTTGAATATGAGCGGCAACTTGGAGAAATGCACATACACGGCTGTATTTACCAAGAAATGACATAAACACTCAGTTTGTCTCCAATTCAGAATTGACGGATTGTTTGGTGAAAACGTATGAAGAAGCTTACACTGTTGAATCTCGCATTGATTCTGGTCCTGAATTTCGTGTCGCTCCATGCTCAAACAGCACCCCCCGAAGCCAAGTCAACGGCAGCGGCTCCCTTGCCGTCCGGCCACGCACCGGACGAAATGACAAAGAAGATCACCGACCTCGTCCACGCCGGTAAATATGCCGAAGCGCAGCAGTTGACGAATGGGTTGCTGATTGCGTATCCAGATGATCAGCGGCTCATCAAGGCCAAGGCGCTGATTGAAGGGCTGCTTGCCTCTGGCGATCCAACCAGTGCCGCTCCGGGCAATCCAGGAGTGGCCCAACCTTTGGCTGATGGAAATGCAGAACGGCTCAGCGGTATGGAGAAAGTGGAGTTTAACTCGCTTCTTCAGCTTGCTCGCCAGGCGCAACAGGAAACCGCCCCAGAACAGCAAACTGCGCTCCTGCGCCAGTTTGTGTCGCAGAGCGATGCTTTTCTGCAGAGGCATCCCGATCAAATGTTGCTCTGGCAGCTTCGCGCGGTGGCGGCATTAGGTTTGCATGACCCATATGCGCAATACATTGGATTCCAAGCAGGTCAGAAGCTGATCGCGGCCGGCGCGGCAAGCAGCAACGATCCGAATCTTCAGCAACTGCTTTCCAGGCTGAACTTGATGGGCTGGCTTGACGGACAGAAGATGGAGGAAGCGACAAAAAATACAGCTGACAGCCTGACAAATGGCATGGGTACGAAATTTGCGCGCGTGCCCGGAACAACTACCGTATTTTCAATCTACTTAACGAAAGTAGGGGCGTTTCAGGCGTTTGTTGATGAAACTCACTACGACGCGACACAGGGCATGCAAGCGGCCGTGCCCGGTCACCAGGGGGCGACCCTCCTCGCAAGCTACGTCCAGGCGCACTACGAGTCCCTCGGAGGCTCGTGGCAGGATCCCGCATTCGGTTACCGGCAAACGCCTGACAGCGCGGTTATTGGAATTAGTTGGGAAGACGCCGAGGCGTTCTGCCAATGGCTTACCGAGAAAGAAAGGCGATACGGAAAGATACGCATAGACCAGCGGTATCGCCTACCAACAGACGCTGAGTGGAGTCTGGCGGTAAGGCTGAGCGACGAACAAGGGGAAACCCCAGAGGCTAAAAGCGGCAGAGTCAAAACACGTCTATCCAACTGGCGGGACTCCAACACTCCAAATGAATATGGGCTCTATTGGCTGGCAGGCTATGAGTCTCAGCACTGCGAAGATTGGTATAACGCGAAGCACGTAGACAAAGTCAGTCGTGGTGGTTCGTGGTTTTTTGACGATCCGCGAGCCTCCTATCGAAGGGCGATTGGTCCCACCACCCGCGCGAACGACTTCGGATTCCGCGTAGTTCTGGCAAATGACACAGACGATAAGCAAGGTGTGACGCAGCGATGAAATCATTCATCCTGAGTTCCGTCATCATTGGAGGCCCGGGGACAGACGGGATGTTCCCTGAAATCTCAGGACAGGTGGCCCCACGTCTCGACCCAGGCACCTGAGAACCCATGAGCGTTTCTGTCACGGATTACTCATGACAAACGCCTAGGTCCCCCAACCCACCACACAGAAGCCCGCTCCAGCCCATCCGCACCCGAACTGAGGCGCGAACCCAACCTCTGCACCTTCCTGAAAACCCGGATCGCGGCCAACATGCGTGCTCCCCATCACACGTCGTTTTGCCGATTAATTCAATCCGTTGGCGCACAATCCCTATAGTGCAGTACCAGGACCCACATGAAGCCCCCACGTGAAAGGGAATCCAATGGAAAAGCATGAATCTCCCGCGAGCGAAAAGCGAGCGTCTGCCCCACTGCAAGTGGCCGCACTCCAAGTGCTTTGTTTTCTCATATCTGCGAATAAGTGATTTGTTATCGCAAATCTGGCGCCCCTTAATCGCTATCCGCATGGAAACAAGCCACTTATTTTTAGAAGGGAGAGGGGGGTATACCGATACGGACCGGGCACATCCCTGACAGACTGAACCGGAACCGCTGAAAGCTAGCAGTTGGAAGCTATAGCGGTTTCAGGATTGCCGTACCCAAAGGGAATACACTCAAGTCGACGCGACCCCAAGGAGCGGCGACCTCGCAGCAGTGCAGATAGGGTATACCTATCCTGAAACCGCTCTAGAAGCTAGCAGTTGTTTTTCCGTCCCAGGCAGACCCCAAACCACCCGCGCTCATCCGTCCAGCTCTCCACCGCCTCAAAGCCCGACGCCTCCAGCAACTCCTCCGCCTGACCCGGCCGGTACTTGTAGCTGTTCTCGGTATGAATGCTCTCGCCCGGCGCGAAATCTGCCTCGAAACCCAGTCCATCCAGCCGCACCGTCTGCGACTTCCTGCTTTCCAGGTGCATCTCAATCCGCGACTCCGCAGGATTCCAGACCGCCCGGTGCGCAAAAGCCTCGGCATCGAAGTTCGCGCCCAGTTCGCGGTTAAGCCGCGCAAGCAGGTTCAGGTTAAAGGCCGCCGTCACCCCAGCCTCATCGTCGTAAGCCGCCAACAGCGTCCGCTGATCCTTCACCAGGTCCACGCCCAGCAGCAGGCCGTCGCCCGGCTCGAGCTCCGCCCAAACCCGCTCCAGCAACTCGGCCGCTTCCCGCGGCTCAAAGTTCCCAATGCTTGACCCGATATAGAGCACCAGCCGCCGCTCGCCCGCCGCGGTCTGCTCCAGCCCCAGCCCCTGTGTGTAATCCGCCACCCGCGGCCTCACAGTCACCCCATCGAACTCCCACTCGATCCGCTCCCGCGCCGCATCCAGCGCGCTCGCTGAAACATCCACCGGCTCATACACCACCGCCCCCTGCTGCGCGACTGCGGCCGCCAGCAGCAGCCGCGTCTTATCTGCCGAGCCGGCGCCCAGCTCTGTAATCCGCAGCGGCCGGCCCCCCGCCGCCCGCGCAATCATCTGTCCAGCGTGAGCCGCAAAAATCCCCCGCTCGGTGCGCGTCAGGTAGTACTCGGGAAGCTCGGTAATCTCGTCGAACAGCCGCGACCCCGCCTCGTCGTAGAACAGCCAGGGCGGAAGCCGCTTGGGCATCGCCGTCAGGCCTTCCCAGACCGCCGCGGCCACCCGGTCAACAACAGTTGCGCTCGTAGTGCTCGGAGCGGTCTTCATCCTGTCTTCCCTTGCATGCCGATGGTTTTTGAAACGTTCCTCTGATATGCGTGGCATCTAGGAAGCCAGCCGTATTCCGGAAAACTGCCATCGTGTCTCCGGCGCGAAAAAGTTCCTGTAGCTCGCCCGGATGTGTGCCGCCGGCGTCACGCACGAACCGCCTTTCAGCACCATCTGCCCGCTCATGAATTTGCCGTTGTATTCGCCCAGCGACCCCGCCGCCGGCCGGTACCCCGGATAGCCGAGATATGCGCTCGCCGTCCACTCCCAGCAATCCCCAAATAGCTGCGCAAGACTCGTGCCCTTGCCCTGGACCGAGACTGGGCCCGAGGCCGCGAAGGGCATCAACCTGCCAGAATCCAGCAGGTTTCCTTCCACTGCCAGTCTTTCGGCCGCGGCCTCCCACTCAAACTCGGTCGCCAGCCGCCGTCCCGCCCACCGCGCATAGGCATCGGCTTCAAAGTAGCTGATGTGGCTCACCGGCGCATTCTCCATTCGCTTCAACGGCTGTTCTCCGCGCAGAGTAAACAAGCTCCAATCGCCGCTCTCGCTGGTCCAGTAGAGCGGCGCTCGCCAGCCTGTGCTCTTCAACAGCGCCCACCCCGCCGAAAGCCAGCACTCCGGTCGCCTGTACCCCCCGTCCTCCATGAAGGCCGCATACTCTCCGCAGGTCACCAGCCGAGTAGCCAGCGCATACGGTTCCATCCAAACCCGGTGCCGCGGCGTCTCGTTGTCAAAGCTGAAGCCCACGCCGCCGTATCCCACGTCCAGCAGTCCGCCGGGAAACTCCAGAAAGCCACTCGCGTGCGGGTGCTCCAGGCCAATATTCTGAGACCTGGGATCCGAAAGACTTCCCTCTGCCAGATAAACCGGCCGCAGTGGGTTGGTAAAGAACGCATGCAGGATGTCGGTCAGCAGCAGTTCCTGGTGCTGTTCCTCGTGATTCACGCCCAGCTCAATCAGCTTCAGAGCCTCGGGCTCGGGATTTCCGGCCAGCAGCCGATCAATCCCAGCGTCCACATGCGCGCGGTAGCGCAATACTTCGTCCAGCCCGGGCCGCGAAAACGACGATCTCAGCCGCTTCTCAGGAAACTTGGCAAAAGTCTCGTAATAGCTATTGAAGAGCCATTGAAAGTCCGGATTGAAAACCCGGTAGCCGGGCAGAAACTCCCGCAGAATGAAGGACTCAAAGAACCATGCGGTGTGGGCTAGATGCCACTTCACTGGCGAGGCCTCGGGCGTCGACTGCACCATCATGTCCTCGGGGGTCAGCGGCCCGCAAAGCGCCAGCGTGCGCCGCCGCGTCGCCCGGAACCGGCCGGCAATCTCCGCAACGTCGGTACATCGGGTCAGGGGGGATTCGGGGATTGTGCTCATCGTTCGGCCTCTGCACTCAAAAGTGTACCTTGAAAACGACACTCGACCAGGATTTGTCGTGGTATCCCCGGACTGCTGCTGGAAACCTGCCTCAATCATTTGGTGCAAATGCCGGAAAAAAGGTGCATCATAGTGTGCATCGCAACGGATTCCTTCGCCAGGAGGGAATATGTGCAGGTTCAATCCGCTTCGCCGGCTAGTTGTTGCGGCTGTTTTCGCAGCCCTCGCAGCGCTCGCCATCACAACCCAGGCCTTTGCCGCGTCCTCTTTCCAGGCGCCTCCGCAGACCGCGCCCCCCAGCCCGATTGCCCAGGCGGCCACCGTTCAGGCGCAATTCCAGCCCACTCCTGAAGACATCGGCGACTCGATGATTGCGCACCAGCGCTACCAGGCGGCCATTGAGGCTTACAAGAAGGTGCCGCGCACCTCGGCCGACGTGTGGAACAAGATGGGCATCGCCTACCAGATGATGTTCAACCTGGTTGACGCAGCCCGCTGCTACCAGGCGTCGCTCAAGCTGGATCCCAGGAACGCCCACGTGCTCAACAACCTCGGCACAGTCTTCGACTCGCAGAAGGACTATGGCGCGTCCGAGCGCTTTTACCGCAAAGCGCTCAAGTACGACCCCAAGTCGGCGCTGATCCTCAAGAATCTCGGCACCACCTTGCTCACCGAACACAAATACAACAAGGGCTGGGAGGTGTACCAGGCCGCTCTGGCGCTCGATCCCACCATCTTTGAGAACAACGCCAACCCCAAGGTTGAAAACCCAGCCTCCGCACAGCAGCGGGGCGCGCTCAATTACTACATGGCGCGAGGTTGCGCGCGCGTGGGCCAGAACGAATGCGCAATCGAATACCTGCGCATGGCGCTCAACGAGGGGTTCACCAGCCCGCAGAAGATTGTGGCCGACAGGGACTTCGCCATCCTGCGCGGCATGCCGGCCTTTGAACAGCTCCTCGCCGCCCAGCACGCGCAATAGGGCATCCCGTAGTCTTCCACTCACTCTCCCACGTCTATCAGCATGGGCCTGCCCGTGCAGGCCCGTTTGTGCCCGTGGAGTCCGCCATGAAAGTCCGTCTGCTGTCCGTCCTTCTCTCCTTCCTCGTTTTCAGTGCTGTTGTATCCGCCCAGGATCAGGACGGCGCGCCCCCCGCAGGCCGGCAGGAATCTGGCCAGGGCCGCCGTGGCGGCTGGGGTGGCGGCATGATGGGCGGCCGCGGCACAATCGGCACCGTCACTGAGGTCGCGGCCGACCACTACACCATCAAGACCGAAACCGGCGAGACCTACATCATCCACTACAGCGTGAACACGCGCATCCTGAAACAGATCGCGTTGAAGCAGGCGGCCAGTACCGGCCAGCACGGCGGCGGCCAGGGCGATAGCGCAGACCGCACTCCTCCCACTCCCATCAAGCCAACCGACATCAAGGTGGGCGACGCCATTGCCGCCATGGGCGAAGTGGATGCGGCCGCCAAATCCGTGGGTGCAGTCACGGTCATTCAGATCGACCCGGAGCGCGCCAAACAGATGCGCGAGATGCAGGCCAACTACGGCAAGACCTGGCTCGCGGGCAAAGTCACGTCCATCGATGGCGTCAAAGTAACCATCCAGGGCATCAACGACAATGCAGCGCACAGCTTTGTCGCCGATGAGAACACCACCTTCCGCAAGCGCCGCGAACCCATCACGCTGGGCGATATCCAGGTGGGCGACGGAGTACGCGTGGAAGGCTCAGTAAAGGATGGAGCGTTTCTGGCAACAACAGTGAACGCGATGACGACTCCGCCCGAGAGCAGCGTCCCGCGAAATGCGCCGCCAAAGCGATAGCTAGTCGCTCAGAGTGGACGGGTGACCCATATCTTAATATTTCCTCATAAGATTGGGAGCTATCCCCGCCGCGGCCGAACAGCTTCCTTCGCCTCAGTAGGCCCGGCAGCCGGAACCTCGGGAATCTCCGCCTTCACCGCGCCGATATTCAGTTTCTTCCTCAGCTCGGCATCCATCTTGGCGAAGATGTCCTTGTTTTCCTTGAGGAATCCGCGGGTGTTTTCGCGACCCTGGCCGATGCGCTCGCCGGCGTAGCTGTACCAGGCGCCAGACTTCTCCACGATGTTGTTGGCCACCGCTAGGTCAAGCACGTCGCCTTCCCTGCTGATGCCCTCGCCATAGAGAATGTCGAACTCGGCCTCCCGGAAGGGCGCGGCCACCTTGTTCTTCACGATCTTGACCTTGGTGCGGTTTCCGGTCACCACGTCGCCCTCTTTGATGGCTGCAATGCGGCGAATGTCCACGCGGACCGAAGAGTAGAACTTCAGCGCACGGCCGCCGGTGGTGGTCTCCGGGTTGCCGAACATGACGCCAATCTTCTCGCGGATCTGATTGATGAAAATGAGCGCGGTGCGCGACTTCGAGATAGTGCCGGTTAGCTTGCGCAGGGCCTGCGACATGAGACGCGCCTGCAAGCCCATGTGGGAGTCGCCCATCTCGCCGTCCAGTTCGGCCTTGGGAACCAGGGCCGCCACGGAGTCCACCACCAGCACATCGATGGCGCCGGAACGGATCAGAGCTTCCGTGATCTCGAGCGCCTGTTCACCGCTATCCGGCTGAGAAACCAGCAGGTTGTCCACATCCACGCCCAGCTTCTTGGCGTAGCTGGGGTCGAGGGCGTGCTCGGCGTCCACAAACGCCGCCAGGCCGCCCAGCCGTTGCGCCTCTGCAATCACCTGCAGCGTGATGGTGGTCTTGCCCGAGGACTCGGGGCCAAAAATCTCCGTGACCCGGCCGCGGGGAATGCCGCCCACGCCCAGCGCGGCGTCAAAGCTGATTGACCCGGTCGAAATGACGGCAATGGGGAGAAGAGCCTCCTTGGACCCAAGGCGCACGATGGAGCCTTTGCCAAACTGTTTTTCGATCTGTGCGAGGGCGAGTTCTACGGCTTTGGCGCGGTCGTCGGCAATGGCCATTGGGAGTGCTCCTTGAAATGCTCACAAAATGCGGGCTTTCCCCAGTTTCCTTCTAGGAAATACGCGGCGAGCTGAATAGGTTTCGATGGGATTGTAGCAGGGTGAGACAGACATTGACACAAGAAAATAGCGAAGAAATGGAGAAAGTTGGGTGATGGGCGGTACAGCTGTGATCCCCTGCCGGTTCGCTGTTACACAGAGTAGGCGCCGACGCGGGTTTCGCGGCTGGTGAGCGAGTCGCAGGAGCGGTCGATGGATTCGTACTCCGCGTCGTGGTCTTTGCGGAAGGCGCGGAAGGCCTCTTCGCTGGCCCAGCGGTCGATGGTGAGGTAGGAGCCGGGGATGTAGGCGTCGCGCAGCAGTTCCGTGCCCTGGTAGTCGGACGAAGAGCGGAAGAGCTTGGCCCACGCGCCCTCCGATCCGTAGGCGGCCTCAAAGGCGGCAATCTTTTCTTCGGCAATCTCAAACTGCCAGACTACGACGAACATGGGAGGCTCCGGTGGCTGTGTCCATGGTAACGCAGACGTCGGAAGGCTGGGATCAGGGCCAAATCTTTAGTTTCTGGGCTTTTGATCAGCCCACGTCTTCATTGGCGCGCCGCGGGAAGGTCAACGTCCAGGCATCGTAGCCGCCGGATAGTTTGACCGCAGGGTCGAAGCCGGCGGCCTGCACTACTGACCCAGCACCGTGCGTTGCGCGGTGAAGATCTCCTTCAATCCCGACTCGGCAAGATCGATGAGGCTGTTGAGCTGCGCGCGGGAGAAGCTTCCCTTCTCGGCCGTGGCCTGCGTTTCGATAAGGCCGCCATCCTCCGTCATCACCACGTTCATGTCCACCTCGGCGCCGGAATCTTCCTCGTAGCAGAGATCGAGCAGTTCGTTGCCGCCCACGATGCCGACCGAGGTGGCTGCCACCAGTTGTTTGAGCGGCGACTTCTTGAGCGTTCCAGCGGCGACCAGCGCGTTGAGGGCAAGGGCCAGGGCAACCGCCGCTCCGGTGATGGCCGCAGTGCGCGTTCCGCCGTCAGCCTGCAGCACGTCGCAATCCAGGATGACAGTACGCTCCCCCAAAGCACTCATGTCCACAACCGAGCGCAGGCTCCGGCCGATGAGGCGTTGAATCTCATGGGTGCGCCCGCCGATCTTGCCCTTCTCGCTCTCGCGCGGAGTGCGGGTGACGGTGGAACGGGGCAGCATGGCGTACTCGGCGGTGACCCAGCCGCGCCCTGAGTTGCGCAGCCAGCCGGGAACACCCGGCTCGATGGTGGCGTTGGTGAGCACGCGGGTGTTGCCGAACGAGACCAGCACTGAGCCCTCGGCGGTCTGGACAAAGCCTGGGGTGAGGATGAGGGGACGAAGCTGGGCAGGAGTCCTGCCGCCGGGGCGAAAGACGAGGGCGTGCATACGGCGATTGTACGGGAACCGGCGTGTCGGCCGGGAGCGGCAGGCGGCGGGAAAACACCAGTTCCGGGATGGGAATTCCGCAATTTTGCGACCCGAAACAGGAATACACAGATAAGCGATAGAAAACAAAACGTTTAGATGAGTGCTGCCCGAAGCGCTCATCCCGTTTTGGAACGAATCAGCCCCGATGGGCGGTGGGCGAGTGTGTGGAAATCGGACACTAAGCTGTTCCCTTATCAGGAACTTAGGCGAGACGTTCTGGTTTGGCACTCCACGTGTAATAGAACGTGCAACCGGGAACAGCGAACGGGTCCAAAACTGAATTGGGAAACGGAGCGGGCGATGCAACAGGCGGAGCAGACGGCGGGACGGGGCGAGTTTGAGCGGAGCCGGGTGGAAGCGGTGGTGGAGACGCTGGCGGCGCTGCACGGGCAAGGTGAAAGCCTTGCGGAAGTGGCGCACGACGCCAGAAATATGGTAACTGCGCTGGGGCTTTATTGCGATCTGCTGGAGGAACCGGGGGTGCTGGCGCCTCCGTTCCATCACTATGGAGACGAGTTGAGGCTGGTGGCCACTGCCAGCCGCCGGCTGGTGGAAAAGCTGGTGGCGCTGGACTCGCATGGGACTCCGCGGGAGGGGTCAGGCGAGGCAGTTGCCAGCGGGCCGGGGGAGTGGCCGCTCCGCAATGCGGCAGGCAATGAGCATGGGCGCGGCGGAAAGGAACGCACCGAATCAGGAAACTCGAGGGTCTGGGAACTGCTGCCCGCCGTGCCCATCGAGAGCATGGCGGCAGAGGTGGAAGCGAACCGGAATCTACTGGCCGCGCTGGCCGGGCCGTCGATCTCCGTGACCCTGCAGAGCGAGGGCGGAGCATTGCCGGTGCTCATGAATGGAGAAGATCTGACCAGGGTGCTGGTGAACCTGGTGAAAAACGCTGCCGAGGCCATGCCGGGCGGAGGACAGATCGCACTGGGACTGCACGAGTTTCATGCCAATGTGCAAGCCGGCCCCTGGGTGATTTTGACGGTCGAGGACAGTGGCCCCGGCATTCCTGCCAAGGCGCTCGAAGCAATCTTCGCGCCAGGCTACAGCACACGAAAAAAAGAGAACTCCGCCAATCCAGGGTGGGCGTCAGCGCACCGCGGGCTGGGGCTCTCCATCAGCCGTTCGATTGTGGAGGCGGCCGGGGGACGGATTCATGCAACAAATCGTCTGCCTGCGGGGGCTCGTTTCGAAATCGAGTTGCCGGTTCGCAGCCGTTGAAGACGGGCCTCAAAGCTGTGATGGGAAGCACGCAACAGAAGTCCAATCCACCCAAGGATAAGGTGAGGCGAATACAATGCTCGCAACAGTTCAAGTCACGAGGACCATGGAATATATCCCGCAAGTTGCGGAGACGGCGGCACGGCTGCACCTGCTGGTGGTAGACGCGGATGCGGCCGGGCGATCGGCCTGCGCGGAGATCGCGGCCAGCATGGGCTATGCGGTGGAGAGCACCGGCGACCTGGGCCATGCGCGCAACCTGCTGCGGGGCCGCGCGGCCGACATCCTGCTGGTGAACCTGCCCGCCGGTTCAAGCCAGGGGCTGGAACTGGTGGCCGAGGTCAAGCTGCTTTACCCGCAGACTTCGGTGATCGCCATGACCGCATCCGGATCGGTGAACGCGGCGGTGGAGGCCATGCGCTGCGGCGCCCAGGATTACCTGACCAAGCCCTTCGCGATGGACGAGCTTTCCACGGTGCTCGACCGGGCGGCGGCGAACCTGACCACGGACATTGCGTCGCGCCAGTTACGTGAGCGGTTGCGGCTCTCGCAGGGGCTCGGCGCCATGATTGGGCGCTCCGTGGAGATGGAGAAGCTCTATCGCATCCTCTCCAAGGTGGCCCAGAGCACTCACCCTGTGCTGGTCCTGGGCGAGAGCGGAACGGGCAAGGAACTGGTGGCGCGCACCATCCACGCCTACGGACCCAACTCGCAGAAGCCCTTTCTGCCCGTGGACTGCGGGTCTCTGGTTCCCACGCTGATTGAAAGTGAGCTGTTCGGCTACGTGAAGGGCGCATTCACCGGGGCCAACCACGCCAAGGATGGGCTGCTGGTGTCGGCCGAGGGCGGCACGGTGTTTCTGGACGAAATCGGCGAGCTCTCGCTCGACCTGCAGGCCAAGCTGTTGCGCGCCTTGCAGGAAAAGGAAGTGCGGCCGGTGGGGGCAACGCACCGCGTACCGATCAGGGCCCGAATTGTGGCCGCCACCAACCGCGATCTTGCTGCGATGGTGGAGAGCGGAACTTTCCGCAAAGACCTCTTCTACCGGCTGAACGTGGTCAACCTGCGCCTGCCGTCGCTGCGCGACCGGCGCGAAGATATTCCCCTGCTGGCGGCGCATTTTCTTGATCGCATGAGCCGCGAGCACGGCACCAAGTTCACGCTCAGCGACGAGGCGTTGCGCACCATGATGCGTCACGACTGGCCGGGCAACGTGCGCGAGCTTGAGCACTCCGTTGAGCGGGCCTGCGCGCTGTCTTCAGGGCCGGTGCTGCACCTGGGCGACCTGCCGACGCAGTTACAGCAGCAAGGCCTGGAGGCAAGGCGAACGGCAGTGGCGGCAAGCGAGACCGAGGAGGACCAGGACGCCCCCGAGGTGAAGACCCTGGCCGAACTGGAGCGCGACGCGATTCTGGGAGCCATCCGCATCCTCAAAGGCGACAAGCTGCAGGCTGCGCGGCTGCTGGGCATCGGCAAGACCACGCTCTACCGCAAGCTCAAGGAATACGGGATCGCCGATCCGCTTCAGGATGAGTAGGCGCCAGACAAGCCCGTGCTGATCCAGACAATAAATCAGATCGAAAGGTGACCGCGACCCATGCTGGCCGGGCGCAAATGAGGAGTTGGCAATGAGCATTTTGATTGTGAGCGGAATTGAGGGCGCGCGGAACTGCGCTGCGCTGGTGGGTGCGCAACTCGATATGGAAGTGGAAGTGGCCGAGGGGCGCAAGACCGCCCTGGCGGCGCTGCGCCGGCGCGAGTTCTCCGCGGTGGTGGTGGATGAAACCATTGCGGAATGCGATCCGGCGGCCGCAGAGGCGATATGGGAACACTCCGGCCTGGCCATCCCGCTGCAGATCAACTTCGCGCTCTCCGGCGCCGCTCGGCTGACCAGGGAGATTCGCGCCGCGCTGCACCGCCGTGAGCGGGAGCAGACTCTGGCGCGCAGAGCAGCGGCCGCGGCCATTGAGACCGAGTTGAAGACCACGGTCGCGGGCTTGCTGCTGCACTCGCAACTCGCGCTCTCCGAGAGCGAAAACTCATCGCCCCTCGCGGAAAAACTGCGTGTGGTGGCCGACCTGGCCGGCAGCCTGCGCCAGCAGTTGAATACACCCCAGGGGTTGCGCGGCGATTCGGCTGCATAAAGGTTGCGTGGGTGTAAGAGTTCAAAGCGTTGCACGCGCTTCGCCGGGGCAGAAATCGCCCCGGCATTTTTTCGCCGCAAAGGGCGTCCCCGGCTGGCTCGGCGCGACGCGAAGACGCACAGATGGCTGAATTCAGCAGTGGTAATTGCACGCGATCTCTGAAAAAATGGATCGTGCTTCAACGTGACCTGGTGGGCGCATGGCGCTGAAATCCTCCCTGCGGTTTGCTGTCGCCTTCGGCGTGAATGCCTGTCTGACAATTCAGATCTGCGCGCAGGAGACAAAGCCTGCCAAGGTTCCTCCTTCCAACGGCGCGGCTTATTCCAGCGAAGAGTCTCATCCTGTTGATCCGCAGCTTGCCATGAAAGAATCCGATCTCCGCGCTGCGCTTGCCGGAACGCCCGATTCCGCGGACTTGCTGTTTGGTCTCGCACTGGTCCTGCGTCAGCAAGGGAAGGCGCGCGCATCGCTTGACGCCTACACGCGGGCAGCAAGTCAACGTAAGCCCACGCCTGCGGAACTCCACTCGGTTGCGACGGATTATGTTCTGCTGAACGACTACGAGGATGCAATCCATTGGCTTGAAGTGGCCGCGCAGATGGCCCCCAGTGACGCGGGCATTCTCTATTCTCTCGGTCGCTGCTATTACTCCAAAGACCGTTTCCTGGATGCCGGCAAGATGTATGCGCGCGTTCTCGCGCTTCAACCGGAACACTTGAAGGCAGAAGAGAATCTGGGCCTGGTTTACGACGCGACCAATCGCCCCGATCTCGCCGAAGAAGCATTCCGCAAGGCCGCGAGTTGGGCAAACACAAGCGGCACAGACGAATGGCCATTCCTGGATTTCGGAAGTTTTCTGCTTGACCAGGACCGCGCGCAGGAAGCAGTTGATCCTTTGCGCACAGCAGTGCACATCCGGCCCGATTGTGCAGCCTGCCACGAAAAGCTCGGCCGCGCACTGGTTGCCACGCACGACAACGCCGGGGGGATTGCCGAACTGGAACGTGCAACACAGATCGATCCAAAGAATCCGAAAACTCACTTCGAACTCGGGCGTGCGTTGCGCCAGGCGGGTCAAACCGAACGGGCGCAGCAAGAGCTGCTTCTGAGCCAGAAACTCTATAGCGCGCATAGCCAGGAATAGGTTTGTGCAAGCAGAGACTGCGCGACCTTGAAATGAAACCGATAAGACGTGAGCGCGTTATAGCTGTTCTCCCGTTGGTGCAGAGGGAAACGTAACCGCCAGGTGGCTTTTTCCTCAAGAAAAAGCCACCTGGAAGGAACTTTGCGACGCTATATGAACTGGAGAACAGCTCTAGGGCTTGGGCGTGTCCGCTGCGGCCAACGGGTGATCGCTCATGGATTGATCAGGCTCCTCAATCGTCAGTTGCCGGTCCCCATTCACTTTCATCAGGACTTGCTGAATTCCGCTTGGCCATCGGATCTCAATGCGCTCGGCTGTCAATTCAACGCCAAGGCCAAAGTGAAGCCGAGGATCGCTTGCCGAAAGATATCCGCTTGAGGTGGTCACGGTTCCCCACTCGCTGCCCTCCGCCGTGACGATCTTCACCTGCGCTCCAATGGCGTCCCGATTGCTTTTGTGTCCAATGAGGCGAAGCGTAATCCAGTGATTCCCGGTCTCGGTCACGTTGAGCAGCACATGCGGCGGACCGCCATTTGTTGAAACCACTGCATCGATGCGCCCGTCGTTATTCAAGTCACCGATGGCCATGCCTCGGCCAACCCAGGCTTCGTGAAAAATCTCCGACGATATGCCGGAGACATCCACAAACTTCTTGCCCGTGTTGCGCACCAGCATCATCGGCTCGCGATAATGCAACTGCGGGAAACTCTTCTCGATGGTGTCCAGATCGTGACCCTGCGCGATCAGCAAATCCTTCCAGCCGTCATTGTCATAATCGAGAAAGCGCAGGCTCCAGCCGGAGTGCAGCATCGACATACTGCCCAGTCCTGAGGTGAAGCTTGCATAGTTGAACGTGCCGTCTCCTGCGTTTTGATAAAGCGCATACCGCTGATTGGCCAAATCGGAGATGACCAGGTCAGGCCAGCCGTCGTTGTTGTAGTCGGCAAAGTCCACGCCCATTCCGGCATAGGTCTGCCCCTGGGAATTGACGGCGATTTCGCTTTCAAGCCCAACCTCTTCAAAGGTCCCATCCGGCTTCTGATGAAACAGAAACTCCGGCATGGAATCATTGGCGACAAAGAGATCGATGCGCCCATCCTGGTCGTAGTCGCCGATGGCGATCCCCAATGCCTTGGCCGGTTTGTCGAGCCCCAACTTGTGCGCGACCTCGGTGAAATGACCATTGCCATCGTTGTGATAGACCAACATCGTGATGGGCTGAAACACATCCGGGTGGCAGTAGCCGCGGTAGCCTTCACGATGTTCGCCACACCACAGGTCATCCCAGTCCCATTGCACGTAGCGATCGACGACGAGGTCGAGAAGGCCGTCGTTGTCAAGGTCGACCCAGGTTGAAGAGGTCGACCATCCGCTGCCTCCCACACCCGCCTTCTCCGTCACGTCTGAAAATGTGCAGTTGCCGTTGTTACGGTACAAGCGGTTCCCGCCGTATCCAGTCACATAGAGGTCTTCATAGCCATCGTTATCGTAGTCTCCCACGGCAACGCCCATGCCGTAACCGATTCCCTGCAGGCCGGCCTTCTCTGTGATGTCTTCAAAGGTTCCGTCTGGTTTCTGGTGGTAGAGGCGGTTCCAATACTCGGGACCAGTCTTCTGCGGAATGAATCCTTTTGGTGTTGGATCCGGAAAGGATGCGCCATTCACCAGGAAGATATCGAGGCGGCCATCATTGTCGCAGTCGAACAATGCGACACCCGAGCCCATGGTCTCAATCAGGTACTTGCGCGATGTGTGCGGAGCCTGGTGGAGAAATTTGATCCCGGCCTTCTCGGTGATGTCGACAAAATGGGCCGGAACCAGGCTTGCGTCCTTCGCGGCCCTCGCGCTCGATTGGCCGGGGATCGTCGATTGAGCGAGGGATGAAGTCGTACAGAACGCAAAAACAACGAACAGCGAGAGCATTCGCGCATAGCTCGATCCGATCGATCTCCAATTTCGCATCTGCACTGCCTCTCCGCATTCGGAGTCTGTCGCGCTCTCAGAATATTTTGTTCAAGACAACTGCGCCACAACATTCTCCGCCGGCGGAAAACAATACACTCCGTCGCTGCTTAACTCGACAAGGCCCGATCATAATCCCGGCGATTGAGTGTTGAACAGGCCGGCGCGGTAAGGCAGAACGCAAAGACTATGAGTTCGACCAACCAACTCCGCCATCAAACGAAAAAACCTGCCTGATCAATCCGGATGCATCGTATAGAGAGCAACGCTGTCGCGCGTGAGTATCGCCAACTGGCCTCCACCGGGAGACAGCGCATATCCGCCAGAGCTTGCGGCTGGATCGCTCACGCGCACGCTGAAGATGTGCTTGCCATTATCCGAGCGATAGACTTCGAGTTGCGCCGATTTGAGGTTTGCGCCGCGGTAAACTTCACCGGGCAGAACGGGCTCGTCCGCTTCAAAAACCCGGATGACAAATTCATTTGACTCTGCGTCCCCCACTGCCGCGTGGCCCAGTTCCTTCAGCAACGATTGTCCCCGTAGCACAAGCGTTCCGTCGGGACGCAGCACGCGATAATTTCTTGACTGGTTGGCTTTATCGCAGGTTACCAGCAAGACGAGATCCGGCGAAAGACTCGATACCTGGGGCGTGCATCCGGAAGTGAATTTCCCCAGGTTGCGCGCCAGATTGTCCCACGTGCGTAGCTCGAGCCGATAGTGCTTCTCCTGCTGTTCAGGTTGTCCGGACTCACGCAGTAACTTCACCTGGCCCTCGTTCAGCAGCGTTGGCGGCAGCCTGTCGGAAGTCGAAGCCGCGCTAGCGATGGTCTGAAATTCTTCGTTAAGAACCAGGATGTCGATATCTTCTTCAGGTTCCTGTCCAATACTGTCGCGGAGCTTGGCGTGCAGTTCATAGGTATGGCGCTCTTTGATCACTCCCACGGCGAGAATTTTCCCGTCTGGCGATGGGCGAACAAAAGCCAGCGGACCAGTCAGCGTAATTCGCGCCTCCACTGTCAAACCCGGGCCATAGACGCGCAGTTCGTTTCCAACGTGAACAAGAACCCGTTGCCGAGCCACCGTCCACAGATATTGTTTCTTGTCAGGCAGATGCCACTCTACGCTGCGCACGACTTTGCGGCTTGTGGTATCAATCACGGCTGCGCGAATCAAGCGCACGGTCGCCCCCGGCATCTCGGCGCCATGGCGGGGTACAAGGCGATGGGGATTGAAAGTAACCAGCAACTGCGTTGGGCTGAGATAAGCGATGGCGTCATCGTGACCGGGTTCCTCCATCTCGGTTTGGAGCCGCGGCGAGTAACCCAATACGTTGATCGAGACATCGGCCTGCATCTCGCTTTCCACGCTCGCTTCATCCGTGCTTGCTGCCAGGTTGCATGCGGGCGGAACGCAAGTATCCAGTTCATCCACCACAGGCTCAGCTGTCGCTGGGTCGGCAGATCGAGTGGCAAGAAGTCCTGCGCTGGGTACAGCGGGCTGCGGAGAAGCACCAGACGACGCTTTGGCAACCGTAATCGAGGCTGGCACCAGGAGAAACCGGGTGTGCTGATCCAGTTCAAGATCGTGCCCGCTGCATGTCAGGCTGGAGCTGTTTTCAGGTCCAGTGCCCACGCTGAGCTTCATGCCGCTAATTCCCAAAACGTCGCCGGCATGAAGACTCGGAGTGACGGGGAATCTATGCAGGTTAACCAGCATCGGGTCAACCTCCGCAAGCGAAGAACGAAGCAAGCCCGCGCTGGGAGCCGATGGTCCGGTGTTACCTCCAAAAACCATCGGGAGATCGGTGCTGACATTACCGCTGTCGGCATCGTCCGGAGCAGCAACCGCGGCAAGTACCAGCATGAATGGCTCGACGTTCGTCTTGCCGCATTGCGCTCTCGTGAATGAAAGCGAAACTGTTGAGTCGCGGGACTTCGGCGAGTGCGGCGTGACTCCAACTATCTTTGCTTCCAGCGTGGCGCCTCGCCGCAGAAGACAGCCGGGGCCGCTCCACTCCGCCGCAACACGCGCATAAACCAGATCGCCTTGCTTTAGGGTTCGCGCGCGCAAATGCGCCATCAGTTCTGCTTCCACCGGCACCAAGATGCCCTGGGCTGGCTGGCTTTCAGCCCGCACCCAAATCGCACACAGCCCGATGATGCACAGCGTTCCAACACGGCGAGTTCTCATGGGAAGCCGCGCTCTCCCGCACTTTTGCTATTGCCGGCTGGTGAGCTCACGAAATATTTCAACCTCTCTGGCACGGTACGGCGTGCCGTCTTCATAGAAAATGTCGTGAAACCACACGGTCGGCGTCAGCAGCACATACGGGCGCTGCCAGGAATCCCAGGGCAGGTAGGTCTGGCTTCGTCCCTTGACCAGTCCCCAGTTGATCGCGCCGACATTGTATTTCTTTGCGAGCGGAAGAATGGTGTCAAAAGTGCTTCCCGCACCGCGCGCCATGTATTCGGTGCAAATCAGTGGCCGATGATACTGCTGAAGCTCGTGAATCCTGCCTTCGAAACCCTCCGGCCAATTGTAATCATGAAACGAGATGATGTCGGATTGCTCGATCTGTACGCGAGTTACCGGTGTCATCCTATCTCGCGCCGACCAGTCGCCCTTCCAGACGCCGCTGGTGAGCGGCTGCGTGGGATGAACTGAGCGCGCCCAGGCAAAAGCCTGGGGAAGCAATGCCGCAATCAATTCCTGTTTGTTTTGCGGTTCAAGCTTTCCATACGATCCGGCGTTGTCATTGTCCGGCTCATTCCAAACGTCCCAGGCGAGGACGCGGGAATCATTGGCAAAGCCTCCGACTACACCCTGAACATAAGCCTTCAGACGCGCATACTGCTTTGGGTCGGATAGAATGGCTCGCCCCGGCGCCTGAACCCACCCCGAGTTATGAACGCCCGGAATGGGCGGGTGCTGAGGGCCAAGCTTCGGATCGGGATCCCAGCAGGAATCGAAAAGCACGAATACAGGCCGGATGTGATGCTTGCTTGCAATAACAAGAAATTGATCCATGCGGTGCTGAAAGCCACTCGGGTCCTGCTCCCAAACCAGGTTATGCAGGAAGACCCGCATCGTATTCATGCCCAGGCTTTCTGCCCAACCAAACTCGCGATCGATCTCAGCGGAGTCAAAGGTCTCGGGCTGCCACATTTCAAGTTCGTTGATTGCATCGGAGGGAAGAAAATTTGCACCAACAAGCCATGGCTGCTGTTGGTACCACTGATTGGCCCGCTCTTCGGTCCAGCGCGGTTCCTGACCGTGGAGCAGAGAGCCGGCAGCTAACAAAACGAAGGCAATCGGAAATGCGCTCAAAAATCGCGCTTGAAAAAAAACGGCGGCTTTCTTCTCCATGAATAAGTCCCTTCCTAATTTGTCCCTGCACATCTCATCGAACACGAGCAGCGAGCTACTTGCGGTTGAGAGAGATTACAGTCACGCTGGCATGGGGAAAGGTGTGCGTCCACCCCTCCGGTTGAACCGGCTCAACGCTTTCCACCGGCTTGATGCGGTTTGGAGACAACTCATCGTTTGCATCGGTGAGGTTGTGCGCGCTCAGCGTATGCACCGTGGCTGTCTGGGTTGATGCAAAGTCGCTCAGTTTTATGTTGGCGAGGATGTCGGTGTTCAGGCTGCGATTGACGCAGAACAGCGTCAGCGTCTCGCCATCCTGACTCAGCGCGGCAACAACGTCCAGATAGGGAACGGAAGCGATCTCCGGCAGTCTGTTCACACCATGGGATACGGAGTAGCTGCCCGCATCTGTCTTGACCGAAACAGTGTGTGCGATATCAGCGCCTGCAAACAGTTTGAATGCGTAGTACGATGGCGTTCCATAAACCTGGCTGCGCTTCTTCCAGATTCCGGCGAACTCCATGATCCCCGTCATATCGGAAATAGGCACGATGTCGAAGCTCCTCAGCAGCATGTTGAGGAATCCGCCCGTAATGACCGCTCCTCCAGCGTTGGTGAAGCTCGGCGCATCGTGGTGCTCGCCGATGAAGAGCCATTCTGTGAAGGCAAGATGTGCTTTACCGTCATAGCCGGGAGTGGCATTGATCTGGCCTTGCTCCTGGCGCAGCCGGTTCTCCAATTCGACCGGCAAAGCGAGTGCGGCCGATGCTACGAACTCCGGACTGGGATTCTTGAGTTGAACCTCGCCCGTGCCAACAACGAAATGTGTGGAAAGATAATTGAAGGTTCCCGGTGGGTCTTGCAGTTGAGCGGCATTCCAACTGGTGAAGACTTCCGGATCGGCTCCGGTCGCAATCAAACGCGCGGTAGGATCAACGGCATGGATCGCTTTGCTGAAGTCCGCCGTACGTCCAGCGAGTTGTTCGCGTGTAGGATATGCCAGATTCCAGTTACCCCACAGCTCGTTGCCAAGCTCCCAGAGCAACCCGGAATGAGTCGACCAATGTTCGTCAATATAGCGAACCCAGGAGGCAGCTTCGTCTGGCGTTCCACTGCCGAGATTCAGAGCGAACTGCGGCTGAGCGCCAATCTGGCGGCAAAACTCAAGAAACTCATCGGTGCCGAAGCTGTTGTACTCCGGAATTCCCCACGAGTTATTGAGCATGCTCTTCCGTTTGTCGCGCGGGCCCACTCCGTCGGTCCAGTGATACGACGAAGTGAAGTTGCCGCCGAAGCGCACCAGCGGTGTGTGCATCTCCTTCGCCATGGCGACAGCATCCGGATCGAGACCGCCTTTGGCATCGGCGGGCGTGAGAGAAAATTGGTCGAATTCAACCTGCTCATCCCCGGCAACTTCCACAACAAAATCTGCTGGATCAAGTCGGTGCAATTTGTCAGCCGGCACCTGAAGAGCAAACGAGTATTTTGTCCACAACTTATCGGCAACCGGCACCTTCTGGGACGCGAGCACTTCATCCTGGTCGCGAATACGAAGAGCAATTGTTACGTTCTCATCTCCGCTGATATGTTTGGCATAAAAGCTTCCTTCGTAGTCGCGCGTCCGATGAATGGGGAGATAGACTTTCTGCTTGATTCCGGTGGCCTCGCCAGGCACGCCGAAAATCCTTAGAGACTGCCACGAGTTTGCTGCCTCGCCGTAATGGACCTCATAGCGATTGCCTTGGCGAGCGTCCAGCGGCTCCCATGGCAACGGTAAAGCAAGATCGCCTGCGTGGCGCAGTTCCGGGTTGTCATGCAGCATAGCCGCAACTTTGTCAGGACTCCACAAACCCGACTCGAGACTGGGATTCTGCAACAATTCGGCCCATAGGCCGTTGTACGTGGAATTGCCGATCGGCTCGAGAAACGTCCCGAAGATCGTTCGCGGAATCTGCTGTTTGCCCACCTCCGCTGCATGCACTTCGATAGTGGCAGTCTGCGGAATCGGCTCCTTGACCGTGATCTGCCCATAGAGCGGCGAAGCAACGCACAAGGGCAGAACAAACTGAATGATTCTTTTCGAAATGTTGTTTTCCATCTTCCTCGATCCGCCTTTGCTCAGATGGTCGTTCGCCTCGGTCTTGCCTGCCGTATCCTGGTGCAGACCCATGCGGCAGTTCATGCTATTCAACGGTTGAAACATGCACATAGTCGAAGTTGGCCGTGTACCCGGCAAGATTTCCCGCGTAGATGCAGATCTTCTCAGATGTCCCCAGCGAGTGCACCCAGGTTCCACTCTGGGTCCAGTTAACATCGTCGTTACTGCTATAGGCCGTGTAATACGCGTGGCCATTCACATTTCTCTTCACGATCCGCAGCCAGGAATTCACTGTTGTGGTGATTACCGAAGGGCCAAGATCAGTGGCGCCCCACGTTGGATAACCGGAAGCCGGCGGAGTCTCCTGCTTGATGAATTCAATCTGACGGGTGTCGCTATTTGAAAACATGTCCAGGCGGATGTAATCATTGTCATCTCCGTAGATGAGCAGGCCGGCCTGTGCATAGTCCGCATTCGCTCCCGTGGTGGGCAGATTGATGGTCAACTCTGTTTCCACCATGTAATCGCCGGGAGGCGCGCTCTCGGCAAGCAAAGGAACATTCGCCATGGCATTGGTGGTATCGTATCCAACGGTCTGTACTTGATAGCCAGTGCCCGTGAGGGTGTACGGCGGCATGCCATGGATAGAAGACCATTGCGGGCTCAATGTAGTGCTGGCGAAAGAATCAGACAGCGCCGTGATTTCCGAACGAGGAGCATCCTCCGTTGCCAATGCGGTTACATAAGTGTTGGCGCCACCTGGTTGCGAAGCAGGAAGCGGCTGCGGCGCGGCAACATCGGAAGGACCAAAGCCGCCGCGAGCGACGGGCCACCCGTTCACCCAGTCGATCGCGTCGATGAATCCAGGCCTGGCCGTGTAGCCAGCATTGCCCGGGTAATAGGGGCTGGCGCTCAGGATTCCGTGATACAAAATGTAAGTCTGGCCGGACTCATCCGTGAAGATCACGTTCCCGCCGGGACCAATGACGTTATTGCCATTCATTCTGATCACCGGCGTTCCACCCACGTTGGTCGCAGTCATGGAGATGCCTTGTCCGTCGAGATACGGTCCCACTGGGGTTGTGGCGCGGCCAACGAAAACGCCATATCCGCTGAGCGGCCCGTTACAGCAGTTGGTGGATGAAGCGAACAGGTAGTAGTAGCCGTTCTCATACCACCAGTTGCCACCCTCATAGCGATTGTCCATCGCTATCTGCGCTTCTGTGGCTGCGTTCGAGGTGAGACCATCCGCGGAGAGTTGACGGACAAAGATGCCCCCAGTGAAGCTTCCAAAAAGAAGCCACCGTTGACCTGAGGCATCCTGAATTTCATCCGGGTCGATGGTGGACCGGTACGCGCCACCACAGCAGTTTGTGGCTACCTCAGGCTCGACAACCGGGGTTCCGGAGTCGACAAACGGGCCGGCAGGACTTGCACTGGTACCAACGCCTACGGCAGAAGCACCGCCTGCGAGGCTCGTTGCCGGGGTCGCGTAGTAAAGCAGGTATTGGCCGCCGATGTACTTGATGGCTGGCGCCCAAAGCGCCGCACCGTTCACATTTGCCCATGAAGGCAAGCCTGCAAATGCATTGCCCACATAGGTCCAGTCCGCCAGATTCGATGACTGAAAAATGTTAATGTAGTGCGGATTCGGATCGCCTGCATAGAGAGCGTCGCTGGTGCAGTAGAGATACCACGTATCCGTCCCGCTCTTTTGATACTTGTAAATTGCCGGGTCGGCACAGCTGACCGCTGTTTGCGAGTTGGTCACGTTGAGCGTGAGCGGATTGGTATACGTCGATGAAGCCGAGGCTTTGATGCTCACACTCACAGCCGTCGCTGTGGCCGAGCTGTAGTTTGTATCCCCGCTATAGCTAGCTGCGATCGAGTTGGTTCCAACAGGCAACAACGTTGAAGTGAAATTGGCAACGCCTGTGGGATCCAGCGAGGCTGTGCCAAGCGTAGTTGTGCCATCCGTAAATGTGACTGTCCCGGTTGGCGCGGCAGGACCGGGGGCCGCTCCCGCGGCTGCCGTTGCAACGAGCTCAAGCGGTAGGCCCTGCGTCGATGTGGCTGCGGACGTAGTGAGAGTCAGCGTGCTTTGCAGGGTTGGCACCGTCACAGTGAGGGTCGACGCGCTGGAGGTGGAAGCCAGGTAAGAAGTATCCCCGCCGTAGTTGGCGGTGAGGCTATGCGTGCCGGCAGCGAACGTCGTGCTGCTATAGGTGGCTTGCCCCGAACTGTTCAATGCAGCAACGCCCAGGCTCGTCGATCCATCGAGGAATGTCACCGATCCGCCAGTTACGCTTACTCCCGCGGATTTCACGGTCGCGGTCAGCGTTTCTGAGGCTCCTGTGTTGATTGACGAACTGGACAACGACAGCGAAGTGGCACTGGCGCTCGGCTGTGTGTTGGATGTACCGCCTCCGCCACTGGAGCAGCCGGCAAGGACACCAACGGCGACAAGCAGGAACGCCGCCGAAAGCGTTGAGTAATAACCGCGCATGAATGCATCCTTTTATACGAATGACGTCTTGCCTTGTCATGGTTTGCGCGGTCATTCAGTCCTCGATTGCATCGGCGACTGCGCTTAGTTTTTGTCTTGCAGCTTCGGAGCCGCAGCCGCACCGGCTCCTGGCCCTTCAGTTGCATTCTTCTCCACATCAGGATTTTGTTTCGCGTTCATGGCCCTGATGCGCGTGTATTCGTGAATGGCTTGTTCGGAATCTGCAATTCGTCCTAGCTTCCGATAGATGCGTGAAAGTTCATACTCAATGCGCGGTGAGAGATTCGCGTCCGGGTGCATGCCCAGGGCTCTCTCCATGGCGGCAGCGCCTCCCGCGGTGTCACCCGTTTCGAACTCTCCCAACCCCAGATAGAAGTAAGTCGCCGGCGAATTCTGGTAGTTCGCCGTCACCGTACGCAATAACTCAAGGCCCTTCGCGGCGTTTCCGGTCTCAATATCGATCTGGCCCAGGTTGTACATGGCGATCGGATTGTTAGGGCTCAGTTCCAGCTCTTTGCTGTACGCTTGCTGAGCAAGATCGATATTGGCGGCCTGGCGATAAGTGTCGCCCAATTCCTCGTAGAGATCGGAGTTGCCGGGCGTCAGCCTGATCGCTTCAAGATATTCTGAAATGGCGAGCTTGTACTGCTTCTCATGGCTATAGAACTCGGCCTGAACCTTATGCACGTGCCAGGAGTGCGGATCGATGGTTGCCATACGCGCATAGCTGTCGAATGCCACATCGTCGTGCGCCTTGCCCCGGTAGTCGAGAATGTTGAGATTGTTCGGTTCCAGTTCAGCCGCACGATCAAGTGGGTCGGTGGCTTTCTCCGGGTGTCCTGCTTGAAGTTCCACCACGCCAAGCCACATCTGCGCCTGCGCGTTCTTTGGATTCAGTTCGATCTCGCGGCTCAGCGCGGCAATGCCCTCATCGAGCAGATGCATCTGCGTATAGGCGATGCCGAGAAAAAGGTTTGCCCCCAGCATCTGAGGGTTCCGCGCAATGGCCTCATGCAACATATCGGTTGCTTCCTTCGCCTTACCAACGCGAAGTTCCGCAACACCAAGTTCCATGCGGGCGTCAGCGTCTTCGGGATTTGCCTTGACGGCGACCGAAAACCACTTCTCCGCATCGACGAATTTGCCGGCCTGCATCGCCTCTCCCCCTTTTTGCAGCGCATCTCCGGCAGGTTGGGTCGATGGATCCATCCCTGCCTGTGCAAAGCAAACGGGAAGCGATAACACAAAACATGCAATCAGCAGCGCGCCCGGTTTCGTCATTCGAATTCCTCCTTGTTCCTGTCAAGAGCCCTAACCTTGAACAAGGAATGCGCCGCTCGGAGCCGCCGCCGTTGATGCCTCGACCCTTGCGAGGCGCAACCTTGCAGCGAATAGTCTACAGAAAAAGGAGGGGATACAGGGAGAACCCCGTATCCCCTGGTTAAACAGCCCTGGAGGATCATCGACGGGTTAGAAAGTGAACCGCGCCGTGAGCTGCATGTTCCTCGGCGTGTTGACTGTGCCATTCGGAACGCCGAAAGAGCTGTTATCGTACGGCTGCAGATCAGGAATGCTGAACGTATGCTCATTGAATGTATTCAGCAACTCCACCTTGAAGCTGAGCGTGTACCTTTCATACAACGGGAACTTCTTGATGATGCTCAGGTCGTTGTTGAAGTACGGCGGCGTGCGCACCGCGCTTGTGGTGCGTGGTATGCCGACGCCAAACTGGTAAGGCTGGTCAGGCGCGCCGTTGCAATCGGAACCAGAGGCCTGCACGCAGTCACGGTTGTAGTTGTTGTTCCGGTCGTAAAATCCGATTTTCTGGCCGTAACCGGGATTTGTCCCACCTGCCAAATTCATCGAGTTGCTGTACTCCAGGTTGAACATCGTATTTGAATTCACATCGAGTGACCCATTCGGCAGCGGGTTAAAGAACGGATTGACGTGCTTCGATCCACGACTATACGCCGCGCTCTTCAACGAGTTTCCGTTATAAGTGCTGAACCGGATGCAGTTCTGGAATCCGGGAATTCCCCAGCCGCAACCGAAGGAAAGTGGCTGACCGGACTGGAAACGCTGCACGCTTCCCACCTCCCAGCCTCCAACGACCTCCGACATGAGCCCGTGATTGAAGTATTTCTTCCCACTTCCGAAGGGCAGCTCATACAGACCGCTGAGAACAACAATGTGCCGAAGATCCTGCGCGGAGATAGCTTTCTCATGATGCAGATTGTCGGTGTCCGTATCCTGAGAAACGCCCACGCCGTTGTTCGGCAGCGCACTGTCCGCATCGGTAAATGTCTTGCCGAAGGTGTAAGAACCTTGCAGGTTCACGCCCTGGTGGAAGTGCCGCGTTACGCTGACAATGAGAGCGTTGAAGCTCGACATGCCCACGTTTTCAAGGCAGCATCCCTGGTCAATGAAGTCATACTGCGGGAACGGCCGGAGCGCCGACTGCAGCGCAGGATTGCCACCCCAGTTCTGCAGGAACTTCGGGAACGGAAGCGCCACACCCGCCGTATTGCCGATGAAAGGCTGGTAGAGCGCATTGCCCAGCGCAAAATCGCTCTTAGGCATGTTGTTCGGATTGAGCAGGTTGGAATCAAGGTCGGTTGCGTGGTTGCCGACGTAACCAACGGTCAGCAATAAATCGTCGGCCAACTGGTGCTGAACTTCCAGATTCCAGTTGTAGACCGTGGCAGGCCGGCCCGCGGACGGTTTGATGTAGGACCCGGGCAAATAGGTGCCGTTAAAGTAGCCGGGATCTTCATCCGGAGGAGGCGTGAATGCCGGCATGCCGTTATCGATCTCGAAGGAGGGATCGAACCCGTTGTGGCTCGGCGCGTTCGGATTGGCGGTATAACCGTTAACCATGCTTCCGCCAAAGTCGCCATAGACCAGCGGTCCATAGATGATGCCCCCGCCGCCGCGAATCACCGTTTTGTGGTGCAGAACTTCCGGCGACCAGGCGAAGCCGACGCGCGGGGCAAAATCCTTTAGCCAGGTATTCGCCCACCGCGTGTTGCAGTTGCATTTATCGCCAAAGACCAGGGCGCCGGGAACGCCTAATTCCGGGTCCATCGCGGTCGGGCTGAAGTCTGACGTGTCGTTGTGCGCCTCTTTCCGCGGCACGTCCACGTCGTAGCGCAGGCCGAGGTTGAGGGTGAGCGTGGGAGTGAGTTTGAAATCGTCTTGTGCGAAGACCGCATAGTACCAGGAGGTCCAGCGCTGGCCTCGAAGCACCACGTTGGTGCCACCGTTGTCCGCTTCGCCAAGGATAAGGCTGGCAAAGCCGAGGCCGCCGCCCTGCGCGATGGCTCCTGCCGTCTCGTTGCCGCTGAAGTCGATGTACTCGTTTCTTCCGTTAATGGGCGAGTACTGTGTAAAACGCACATCCCCGCCGATCTTGATGTTATGGCGCCCATGCGTCCATACAATGGCATCGTTCAGGCGAAGTCCGTTGTCCACGTTATCGCCATTGTTGCCAAATCCCAATCCAACCTGGGCGTCACCCGTGCTGATCAACGGGAAATTCGAGCCGCCGGTGTTGCTGAGGCCCACCAGTTGCGACCAATCCTTGCCGATGGATACGGCCTGGGAGTAGTTCTGGCTGTTGCTGCGGTTGGTGCCGAGGACGAAGTAGTTCAGCAGGTTTGGCTTGATTGAGTAGTCCATGCCCACGCGGAAGAAATGGGTGGTGAAGTTCTGCCACCAGCCGACGGTGCTTACCGGCGAAGGAAGGTTGGGAATTCCACCCGTAAACAAATCGTTCTCGCGAGTGCTGTACGATCCCCACAGCTTCAGTTTGTCGCTGAGATTCTGGTCGATGCGAATGGTGTATGTCGAGTTGGTAATCGGCGCTGTCGCCTTCTGCGTGTAGTTGCTGAAGACCTGGGTGTTGGTGGGTTGAGGATAGTACCCCAGCAGTGCCTTGGCGACTGTGCTGATGCGGCCGGCCGGAACCACGTTACCAGCAAAGGCAGTGCGGCATTCCGCGGTACCCCCGCCAGGCAGATTCACCGTCTTGGTGGTCGTCGGATCGAAAATCTCACCGTTGTAGATATTCGACCCATCGCAGGGATTGACCCCGGACTTATTCGTGGTGAGGCGATCGCTGAAATCGTATCCGTTTCCGTTGCCGTCACGTTCCGCGAGGGTCGGCACTGTCGAAGTCTGCGTTCCGCCGAGAGCAAATTTCAATTCTTCCCACGAGAAGAAGAAGAAGGTCTTATCGTGGCCGTTGAAGAGCTTCGGAATCCAGACAGGGCCGCCGAATGTCCCGCCGAAATCGTTCTTGTGGTCCACTGGCGTGGTGTATCCGGCCTTGCAGGCCGGCGTATCATTCGCTCCCGAGCAACGAAATGCGCGATATCCCTTGTTGAAGAAGGTGTTGGCATCCAGGGATGTATCGCGATAAAGCTCGTAGCCGGTGCCGTGGTATTCGTTGGTTCCGCTCTTGGTGACAAAGTCCTCAACGCCACCTGTGGTGCGGCCAAATTCGGCTTCTGGCAGGGATGTGGTCACCTTGAATTCCTGCAGTGCCTCGACGGAGGGGGCTTCTTCATCGAATGAAGAACCGTTCTCACTGCGCTGCTGGCTGGCGCCGTCAATCAGCACTTCGTTGCCGTAGTTCTGGCCGCCGGCAATCTTCGAAAGGAAGATGCCGTTGTTGCTGTTGGCGGTTCCGGGACCCGTGGTTGCAGGTTGCAGGAAGATAAATGCCTCGTTCGCGCGCATTGCGCCAACGCCGCCCAGAGCGAGCGGCAGATCCACAATCTGTTTTTCACTGATGACGCCGCCGATATCGGAGGAATCGGTCTCGATCGTCGGTCCCTCGCTGTTTACCGTGACTTGTTCTGAAGCCGCGCCGGTTTGAAGCGTGATCGTAATCGAAGAAACGGTTCCAATCTGCACCAGAACGCCCTTGGTCAGAGCGGTTTTGAATCCAGGAGAGGTTACCGTGATTGTGTACTCGCCAAGGGCAACATCTTCAAATCGAAACACGCCGACGGAAGTCGTCTTCGTGTTGTAAGCCGCGGCCGTACTCATGTTGACAATGTCAACCTTTGCGCCCGCGATCACCGCACCGGTTGTATCCGATACGACTCCGGCGAGTGTTCCATGCACTGACTGTGCCTGTAGAACCGTTCCTAAGAACACGATCGACAACAGTACAGCGCACCATCTCCAAACGCACGACTTCACCTTCATGCCTTGCCTCCTGAACCTCATTCAAATGCGCGGCCATCCTAGTCTTTTTTGCTGACCCTGGAATCCTGTTGAATCCAGGGCTGCTGGAAACCTTTACATTCGATTGCACGAGGAACAGTATTGGGAAACGTATACCCTTCGCGTGAGCGCTAATACCTATTGACAACAACAAAAGAATGGGAGTAAATTGTCGGCGGTCAATTTCAGGATGGCTGCGTCACCCGGCAATGGGCGACGGCGCCAACGGCCAATCTGCGCAGGGACTGTGATGGCAAGAGAGGATCTTGCGCCCGTCCAATCCGAGATCGATTCAATGGGCTGCGGGCATGCGGGGCGCCTTCAAAGGTCCTCGGTCTGGATCAATCCGCGCGAAAGACAGAAACTGACGGCCTCCGTGCGGTCCGCGACCTCCAGCTTCGTCAGAAGGCTGTTCACGTGATTCTTGACCGTGCTCGCGGAAATGCAAAAGACCTGCGCAATCTCCCGGTTTGTCAAACCGCGCGCCAGCAGCTTGAGCACTTCCATCTCGCGCCCTGTCAGCGGTTGACGCAGCCTGCGATCTGCGAACTGTCTCTCGATTGCGGACGACATCCAACGCTTGCCCGCACAAACTGCCCTGATGGCCTCAATCAGCGCTTCGCGCCCTAAATCCTTCAGGATGTATCCGAGAGCTCCGGCCTGCAAAACCTGGAATATCTCTTCTTCGGTCTGGTAGCTGGTGACGATGAGGATGCGCGCTGTGTTGAATTCCCTGCGAATGGCCTGCACGACTTCGACTCCGCCTTTTTGCGGCATGCGCAGATCGAGTAGTAGTACATCCGGCCTCAGCCTTCGGTACGATTCGATTGCCTCCACGCCATCCGAGGCCTCACCAACAACAGCGAAGCCCGGCTCGGACCCAATCATGCTGCGAATCCCGATACGGTAGACGAGGTGATCGTCGGCAACCAGAATGCGTATGGTCCTTGAGCCAGATTGGAGATCTGCCGTCTGGATACCGGCGTTGAGTACAAATCTTTGCATCGTCATAGGGGAACCCTCACGCGGATCAACGTACCGCTGGATGCGGACACAAGTTCAAACTTCGAATTGATGGCAGTGCAGCGTTCGCGCATCCCGGTCAAGCCAAAGTGGCCATCGTCCGGTCCTGGAATACTCCCCGGGTCGAAGCCCTTCCCATTGTCTTCAACTTCGAGCAGAACTTCTTCCTTGCGATAACCAACGCGCACTTCGATTCGCTCTGCGCCGGCATGATGAACTGCATTGGCAACTGCCTCTTGTGCGATGCGAAACAGGTTGTTGACTACATTGTAGGAGAGAGCCGCGGGTTCCCCGGTAACATGCTGCTCGATGCTGGCGCCGGACGCCATCCGCAACTGCAGAATGCAATGGGCGATGAGAACTTCCAGCCGATCGTTGCGCGAGAGGGAGCGCAGAACATCGATCGACAGGTGGGATTCGTCGCGGCTGTGGCGTACAAGCTGCAAGGCCTCATTCAAGAGCGCACCGGCCCGATCGGGGTCGCGGCTGATCATCTGCTGTGCGGCCTCAAGCTGTAGTGTGATTCCCGCATATCCCTGAGCCACGGTGTCGTGAAGATCCCGCGCAATGCTGGCGCGCTCCTCGGCAACTGCGCGATAGCGCGAATGCTTGATGCGATGATAGCCGTTGATGGCGATGAGAACCAGGATGATCCCGATTCCGCCCAACATCATCAGGTGCGCCTCGGTCCACCAGGACGGAGCTTCGACAAGCTCAATATCTTCCAACGTGCGCAGTTGCAGCGTAAATGCATCGCCATGGTCCGCGTTGATTCCGTGGTTTACCTCAAGGATGCCCGTGAGCCGCAACGTCGCACCGGCCTGCATTGACTTCTTGGTCAATTCTCCGTCCGGGCTATCGTTGGGCAGCACAGCAGAGAAAGTCTGGTGGCCGCCGCGAAGACTCAGCCGGACGCCCGTCAGGCCCGCCGGAGCAAAATCCAACAGTTCAGCGACCATTTGTACCAGGTAGAGTTCGTTCTCCCCATCCGCGGCCTGGTCAGGCGTGATTGAAAGCGGCAAGGGCATCGACCCTCCCCACAGCCTGCGCACCTGTCCCTGCTGCACCAGCGGCTGAGGAGCAAGAGTCATCTGTCCGCCGACCTCTACCTCATCTCCGAGTGCGATCTGTTCAGCCTGGAGCGGCTTCACTTCAGTCGCACCTGTCCTGTCCTCGATCACCATTTGCCTCCGATTGAGGACGACGATGCCGCGAACAACCACCGGCACAGGGCGCGTGGAATAGCCCGCAGCCTGAATTGCCGATTCAATAGACTGAAGGCGCGGCGTGCCGTGCTGCGCCGTCATAACCGGCGCCCACAACAGGATCATTGCGAGACAGATGAGGTCAAGCCCCGACGCCTTCCGGCCAAAGCAACCAACTCGCACAGCCGATTGGAGAATGAATCGCGTCAGCAAAGCAACCTCACTATAATTGATTCGCTACCGATGGGGAATACGTTACCGATGCAAAAACTGTCCAGGATCGGACTGAGAACTCTTATCGCCGTCGCTCTCGGGCTGGCCCTGACCGCGGGCCTCCTCGTGGCCTTCCGGCTGGGCTCGGGCAAAACCACCAGCAGCCGCTACGAACGCATGGACGGATGGCAGTTGATAAGCGGCCGATGGACCGAAAACAACGGCATCCTCTCCAATTCAAACTACGGCCGTGGCGATATGCTGATTGCCCAGCACGCGCAAGGCACCAATTACCACATCTCTGCCGACATCCGCTTCGACCTGCTGTTTCCTGAAACGCATTACGGAGACGCGGGCGTCGTGATCCGGACCACCGACCCCGCACAAGGTGTGGACTCCTACCAGGGATACTACGCGGGACTGCGGCCCGACGAACAGACGGTGGTCCTCGGACGTGCCTCCTACGACTGGCATCAACTGGAGAACGTCAAGCTCGCTGCTCCGGTTTCGGTGGGAAGCTGGTATCACTTGGAACTGTCGGCTCAGGGCTGCAAACTCACAGTGACGGTGACACCGGAAGGAAACGGCCTGCCGACGCGCATTGAGCACCAGGACAATCAATGCCTCAAAGAAGGGGTTGCCGGACTGCGCTCCTTCTATGCTCAGGCGTCGTGGCGCAATGTGAAGATCGAGCCCAATTGAGCCGCGGAGACGATGGCTACGCTCTAGTTCCCGCCCTTCATCAGCACGCTTGCAATCGGGTCTCCCGCGATCGAGTCCTTGTCGATGATATGGACCGGGAGTTGCGTTGAATAAGCACTCACGTCAGCTCCGGAGAGCTTAGCGCGCATTGCCTGCATGGCACGAGAGCCAAGCTCGCGAGGATCGCTGACGACCAACGCATCGATTCTTCCGTCGCGCAGTCCCCACAGTTCGTTCAACTCATCGGAGACGCCGATCAGCAGGGGGCGCTTCCGCGGCTCGTGGTCAAACGCATAGGCAGCCGCGTGCGTGGAAAACTCGTCGGATGTGAAGATGCCTTTGATGTTCGGATGCTCCGCAACCAGGTCCAATACTGCCTGGCGGCCTCTTGCCCAGTCAGAAAGCCCGTACTTTACGCTGACCAGCGTCACCCGCGGCGCCTTCGCAATCTCCTCTGCAAAGGCCTTTTCAATCAGAGAACTCTCCTCCACCGTCGGGCTGACTCCAACGATGCCTACTTCCCCTTTACCACCGAGCAGCCAAACCATGCGCCGTGCGGCCAGCCTGCCCGCTTCAACCTTATCCCAGCTGATGAAGGCCGTGAAATCCTTGGCCGGAAGGGCCACAGGCGAACCCACAATCACAACTGGAATATTCGCCCGTACCGCCTTTTGCAATACAGAAGTCAGCACTAACTGGTGAGAGGGCGAGACAATGATTCCCTGCACATGCATGGAGATCGCATTCTCCACCATCTGCACCTGCTCAGTGTAATCGGTCATCGATTGTGGAGCGGCAAGTTCTGCATGAATACCTGCCGAAGCTGCATCTGCCTTGATCTCGTGGTCAAAGCTCTCCCAGTATTCCAGTCCGCCTGTGGGCGTGATGACCATGATGGTTGGAGGACGTGTGTGACCGCACCCAACGGTCAATCCAAGCAGCACACATATGATTGCCCGGTTTCTCCTCATCCTTGTACGAGGCCTTTCAAGTCGTGCTCTCGGTGGTGAAATTCGTTCGCTTCGCGATTCCGCTTCAAATTGTAGCCTCCGCCGCTCAATTGCGTTCGACCATGTTCCCTTGAACTCTCGCCGCCAACGAAAAGACGCATCTTGCAACCACACAGATTCGCAAGCGAACACTCTCTATGGGATTACGGTAAGGAAGTTGCCGCGGCTTGTCCTGGTCTGCTGTTCGTTCAGGCTCGTGGCAATGTCCGCTTCCCTCTTCGACTCGACCGGTCGCCCCAGGCGGGCCAGCACAAGCGCGTAATAGTGATGCGCCTCGGAAAAATCGGATGCATACAAAACGGCGCTTTTCAGATACCCTTCCGCGGCCACGTAGTCCTTTGCTCGATACGCCAGAACACCCATTCCGGTCAGAGCGCCACCATGGTGCGGCGCAACAGCAAGCACTTTTTCGTAATTGCTCTTTGCCTCGTTGATCTCGTTTTGTTCAAGCGCAACCTCGCCTAACTCGTAATAGGAACCGCTCTGAACCGGCCGCAACGCAATCGACTCTTGAAGCTCGGCTTTCGCTTCATCGTTCCGCAACAGCATGTGCAGCAGGCGTCCAAGGCCGTAATGCGCGGTTGCATCCTCCGCCCGCACCTTCAGATAGGCTCGCAGATTGGCTTCAGCTTCCGGCATCTTCTGCTCGTCCAACTGCACACGTGCCAGAGCATACAGGATTTTCGTATCATCGGGCGCAAGCTGGTGCGCCTGGGTCAGCGCGGCGTCGGCATCGCTGTAAATACGCATGCTCTCAGCCTGCACGCCAAAATCAAGCAGCAACTCCGGGGAGTCAGGAACAAATTTTCTGGCTCGAACAAGGTAAACCAGGGCACTATCGTTTGCGCCTGCATTGCGATCGGCAAGAGCCGCCGACGTCGCCGCCTTCACTTCTCCATCGCGCGCAGCCACTGAAGTTCGATCGCGATTGAGAGCCGCTTCAAACGACTGCAGAGCATCGTCGCTCAATCCCTGCGCCAGTTGCACCTGGCCGAGTTCTATCAACGCCCTCTCGTTGACTGGGTCCTGGCGCACCAATTCAGAAAGCAGTTCGTTCGCCTTCTGCAACTGGTGTGCTTCAACCAGCGCATGGGCCTGCTCAAACATGCTTGCGGCAGGCGCAGCCGTCTCCTGAACGGCGAGTGGGATCGCAGCCATTGAGGACATCGCCAGGAATGCGAACAGAACCATCATCGCCTTGGACTCCCAACCATTCACGCAGACGCCGCGCTTGCATTCAGTAGATCATCTTAATTGCCCGCTCCGTCACGGAGTAACCATTCATTGTTCGGCAACTAGGAACGTCCAACTGGCCGGCGCTGGCTTTCTTTCTATCTTCCACCGACGCCGGCGAAGGTCTATATGGTTCTTACATGACTGCATGCAGGGTGGTATTACGCTTCGTGCGTAATTCAATCCAATATGACCCTGGGAGCCTACGACGGCCGCCAACATGCGCCGCTTTAGTAGCTGGCGCCTGTTTTTCTGGAAGATGAATATCAAGCTGCCCCCGGCATGGCAACAAGCTGCTTGTAAGTGACGGATTCGGTGCCGATGCATGCTCGCGGCAACCAAGCTTGCTGTCGGCAGGCAACGCATCACGCCACGGCGGGAGTATGAACTACCTTGCGGCAAATTCAACCACGGTCAGCATCACCATCACAAACTGACGATTCGTCGGAATTGCCGCAACTCGGAATATGAATGTTTGCGCGCTGAACAAGAACACGGCGCGTCACGCCGGAATGAACACCCTCGGTCACTGCATGAAGGTTGCTTCAAGGATGATCCTCCTCACACCAATTCAAGCGATCAGGTGCAGGCGTTCACAAAGCGCACGATCTTGCCGCCCCTTCCAGAACTCCGGCTTGCAGACCATCAAAACGGATTGGAGCTTGGGTTTACCCGGAAACTTGACCGCCGGGACAAAAGCATTGACCCACAGCCCGGTTTCCCGTAGACTAAGTAATTGCGAGGGATGCGGCTTGGCTTGCATTCTGGCCCGCATCACTTTCTGAGAGATTAAGGAACAATAATGGCAAACCATGTATCGTCGCTGAAGCGTGCCCGCCAAACCGTGACACGCACTGAAGTGAACCGCGCCAACCGCAGCCGCGTGCGCACCAGCCTGCGGGCTCTGCGTGAGGCTCTCGTCAAGGGCGATGTGAAGGAAGCCCAGACGCAGTATCGTGAGACCGTCTCCACCCTCGACAAGAGCGTGCAGAAGGGCATCCTGCACGACAACACCGTTTCCCGCTACAAGAGCCGCCTGAATGCGCGGCTGAAGGCCCTGGTTCTGGCCAAGGCGTAGTTGGATCGATCTGAGACAAATCTGATTTGAGCATGAACGGCCAGGGGCAACCTTGGCCGTTTCTGTTTTTCCGGCAGAAGAGCCTTCGCACTCTCTTACGGCACCGGGTCTCGCGTGCCCATGGGAATGCTTGACCGGCATGAGAGCACGCGGCGCACGCCCATCCATCCGCCTTTGGCGATTCCGTATTTGCGCACTGCCTCAACTGAATACTCTGAGCAGGTAGGCGTGTAGTGGCAGCGAATGAACCGCCCCGTCACCGGGTGAATGTAGCTGTGGTAGCCGCGCACGGAAGCGGCAAACAAGCGCACGCTCACCTGGCTCTGCGGCGGCCGCAGCGCGTCGATCCCGGCGAGCAGGACCAGCACCAAAATGGCCGCCAGCCAGGTTTCAGGCTTTAGGAGCCGAGTCCGCAATGAGGGCATCTCAAGCTGGACTGCAGGCGGCTATTGCCGCAGTTCGGGCATGGCACAGTGATTCCCTGCGGGCGGGCCAGCAGATAAATCACCAGGCCAAGCACGTTCAGGAAGAAGACTAGCAGCATCCACAGCACTGCGGAGTCCATGCCGCGCGCCTTGGCGTCACGTGCCACCCACACCAGCAGCGCAATGCTCAATGCCAGAAAAACGAGTGGGATGAAAAAGAAGGTGCCGCAACAGGCACAACCCGCTGGATCTGCCGCGTATTCAGCGGAAGCTGCAAGTGGGCTGAAGAGAGCAAACACAGTGAGCAGCCTGGAGATCTTGATCCAAGATTGCATTGCTTACCGGCTTTCATGATGGAGTGATTTGGCCCTCATGTTAGGGACAAGCCTGCGCAAAGTCAACCAAAAACCTTGAATGCTGATGGACTTCTACAGCAGCTCAAAGATGCCCGCCGCGCCCATGCCTCCGCCAACGCACATAGTGACCATGCCGTAGCGGACCTGGCGGCGGCGCATCTCGTGGAGCAGCGTCGCAGTCAGCTTGGCGCCCGTGCAGCCCAGCGGATGGCCGAGCGCAATGGCCCCGCCGTTCACGTTCACTCGCGCCGGATCGATCTCAAAGCCATTCTTAGCCAGTTCGCGCAAGACGGCGAGCACCTGTGCGGCGAAGGCTTCGTTCAGTTCAATGAGCCCGATCTGGTCGATGGTCAGGCCGGCCTTTTTAAGAGCCTTGGGAATTGCCGTGACCGGGCCAATGCCCATCTCCTCCGGCAGGCAGCCGGTGGCGGCGTAGGCCACCAGGCGGCCCAGCGGCTGGATGCCCAGCTCCTGAGCGCGGGCTGCATCCATGAGAACCGTCGCAGCAGCGCCGTCAGAGGTCTGCGATGAGTTGCCGGCGGTGACGGTTCCCTTGGCGTGGAATGCGGGCTTGAGTTTGCCCAAGGCTTCGGCAGAGGTGTCTGCGCGGGGGCCTTCGTCCGCGGAAAATACTGCCTCCGTGACCACCGGCTTGCCGGCCTTTGAACCGGGAACCGAGGTTGTGACCGTAACCGGGATCAGTTCGTCCGTGAAGCGTCCGGCAGCCTGTGCGGCGATGGCCTTCTGGTGACTGGCCAGGGCAAAAGCGTCCTGATCTTCGCGCGAAACGTTGTAATGGCGAGCGACGCGTTCGGCGGTCAGGCCCATGGTCAGCAGCGAGGCCGGGTAATGCTCGGCCATGTACGGGTTGGGGCTGGGTTTGAGTCCGCCAAACGGGAGCAGACTCATGGTCTCCGTGCCGCCGGCGATCACCACTCGATCACCCCCTGACCGGATGCGCAGATCGGCCAGGGCGATCGCCTCCAGGCCGGAAGAGCAAAGCCGGTTGACGGTCACGCCGGGAACCTCGACCGGAAGCCCGGCGCGCAGCACGGCCCAGCGGGCCACATCCCACCCCTGCTCGCCCTCCGGCTGGGCGCAGCCGAGGATCACGTCTTCGACTTCAGCGCGGTCGAGCGCCGGAAGCTTGTCCAAAGCCCCGTTGATCGCAGTTGCGGCCAGGTCATCGGGGCGGATGGTGGAGAGAGCGCCCTTGGGGGCGCGGCCAACGGGGGTACGAACGGCGCTGACGAGAACGGCTTCCTGCATGGTGTTGCTCCTTGACGATCGGGGCGATGGTTGGTCCATTTCTTGCCCCGCAATGACCTACTCCGGCATTTCCAGCAAAATCCAGGCATTCCTTAAATAGAAATGGTAGATGGTTTTCTGGTCGATGACCGAATCGGCCAGGGCATCGTGGTCCAGCTTGGCCGGGCGAGGCGCAAGGCCGATCTGGGCTTCGTGAATCTGCTCCGGTGAGGCGGGATCGATGCCCCAATTGAATCCGAGAGCGCTGCTTGATGGGTGAGTCTGCAGCCGCTGCGTCTCCGGCGCCGAGGACAGCACCAGAGGCTGTGCTGAGTTGCCGCTGAAAAAGACCAGCAGCGACACCGTTCCCTCAACCGAGCAGAGCACCGCCCAATCCGAGGACCCGGCCCGCTCCAGGCTGGCGTGGACCACGTTCTCCGGATGGTGCGCCTCGTAGGTTTGTGGAATCAGGCAGCCGCGCTGGTTGAGCGTGGCCTGTACCGCCCGGGGCAGGTCAGGAAACGAGCTAACCGGCAGATGGCGAATGAGATACGGTGTCGAATGGCCGCCAAATGCAACCTGGCCGGACTCATTCAGCTCAGCCACGCGAGGCTGCTGCGGACTGAGGGCGTTCTGGCTCAAGGCCGGGTAGATTCCCAACGCAAGAGACACAACCACCAGCGGAATGAATCGAACTTTCATGATTAATTCCGCAGCGGCTTGCCGGTCTTCAGCGTAAATGCGATCCGCTCCTGCGTCTTGCGTTCGCCGCACAGGGAGAGAAACGCCTCCCGCTCCAGGTCCAGCAAATACTGCTCGGTCACCAGCGCGCCCGCCGTCACGCACCCTCCGGCCAGGATGTAGGCCACCCATTTCGCCACCTTCTGGTCGTGCTCGGATGCGTAACCGGCCTCGCCCATGAGACATGCGCCTGTCTCAAGTGCCGCCAGCGCCGCCGTTCCAGGAGCCGGCACCTGGGTGCGCGGCTGCGGAGCGGTGTAGCCAATTTGGGCCAGCGTGGTCGCCTGTGCCTTGGCATCCTGCAGCAGCCGCTCGCGGTTCAGGGTGATGCGGTCGGAGGGCGCAAGCATGCCCAGCGGCCGGGCTTCGGCTGCCGACGTTGAAACCTTGGCAAGCGCAATGGTTTCAAACACTTTGCGCAGCGCCGTATTCATCTCAGCGGATTGCGCAAAGCGCGAGGGCGGGTCCCTGGGATCGGGCGGTGCGAGGGCGGCAGCAGCGTCCACGGCGCGCAGCAGCATCTCCTTGGTGCCCCCACCGGCAGGAATCAGACCGACGCCTGCCTCCACCAGGCCGATGTAGGTCTCGGCGTGGGGCTGGCGGCGCGTGGCGTGCAGGCAGATCTCCGCGCCGCCGCCGAGGGTGAGGCCAAATGGCGCAGCTACCACCGGCCGCGGGCAGAACTTGATCGCAGCGGTCATCTGCTGGAAGTTGTGAATCACGCCGGCCAGCTCGTCCCACTCGCCCTCCTGCGCGGCCAGCAGCAGTTGCATCAGATTGGCGCCGACGGAAAAGTTTTCCTGGTCGCTGGCGATCACGAAGCCGGCAAAGTCGCGCACCGCGTCCGAATCCGGCTTCAGCACCGCGGAGATCATCGCCAGCACGTCACCGCCGATGGCGTTCTTGAGCGAGTGCAGCTCGATACAGCCGATCCCGTCGCCAATATCAATCAGCGAAGCGCCCGCATTCGAGCGGACCACGCCGTTTGAGCGCCGGAAGTCCGCAACCTTGGCATGGCCGGGAACCGCGGGAACCGGCTCCGGTTTGTTTGTTGCCGGCTGGAAGCATTCCCTTCCATCCAGCGCGTACCACGACGCCTGACCGGCAGCCAACAGCGCATCGACCACTGGGCTTACCGCGATCCCCAGCGCCTTCATGCGGCCAACGGTCGATTCAACCCCCGCCGCATCCCACATCTCAAACGGGCCCAGCTCCCAGTTGAAGCCCGCTTTCATCGCTTGATCGATGGAGGCCGCATCGGCTGCCACTTCGCCAATGCGGTCGGCGGCAAAGTTCCACAGTGCGGCCAGGAATGGCCACAGGAATCCGGCGGCCTTATCTTTGGCGGGATCGTTGGCCAGCAACAGACGCAGCCTTTCCTGGGTTGATGCGGCGTTTTTTGCCATCTCCAGGGCCGGCAGCGCAGGTTTGGCCGAAGCGCGGTACTCAAAGGTCGCCAGATCCAGCACCTGGCGTACATCCTTTCCATCGGCGCCGCGGCTTTTCTTATAGAACCCCTGGCCGGCCTTGTCGCCCAGCCAGCCGCGCTTGACAATCTCGGCCAGAACAGCAGAGAACCCGCCCGCTGCCACGCCTTGCGGAAAGTTCGCCGCCACATGGGCCAGGATGTCGATGCCGACCATATCCGCCAGACGGAAGGTGCCTGTCCGCGGCCAGCCGAGAGCCGGGCCGGTAAGAGCGTCGACTTCTTCAATGGTCAGGCCCTTTTCCAGCATGAGCGAAGCCGCGTTGAACATGACGGCGACGCCGATGCGGTTGGCGATAAAGTTGGGCGTGTCGTTGGCGATCACCACCTGCTTGCCCAGGTTGCGGTCGGCAAAAGCGGCAAAGCCAGCCACAACTTTGGGATCCGTCTCGGCGGTCGGAATCACTTCCAGCAGCCGCATGTAGCGCGGCGGATTGAAAAAGTGCGTTCCAAAAAAGCGGTCGCGATGC
>Ga0255351_1000041_pt1 | contig 58251 bp, 41 predicted proteins | sample HBST25r2metaG_FD_186024 | JGI IMG/M metagenome (GOLD analysis project Ga0255351, IMG submission 186024) | Peat soil microbial communities from Stordalen Mire, Sweden - H.B.S.T-25.r2 | ecosystem: Environmental > Terrestrial > Soil > Wetlands > Peat | place: Sweden: Norrbotten County, Stordalen... | reverse complement strand
CGCTTGAAGAGCCGCAGCTTGTGGTCCGGATAAAACCCTCCGTGCCGGATCCACCGCCCAAAGTAAAGATTCAGCCGCGGAATCCAATAGGCGCCGAAGGCCGGCTCGTTTCCGCCCTCGCAGGCCAGCACCGCGCGAATCTCGTTCTGCAACTCCGGCGTGAGCACCTCATCGGCGTCCAGCAGCAGAATCCAGTCGGACGTACACAAATCGAGCGCCACATTTTTCTGCTCGCCGTGCCCGCCAAACACGTGGTAGCTGGTCTTCGCGCCAAAGGACTGCGCAATCTCAATCGTGCGGTCTTTGGAGCCCGAATCGACGACGACAATCTCATCGGCCCAGCGCACGCTCTCGAGCGTTCGCGGCAGGTTCGCCTCCTCGTTCATGGCGATCATGGCAATGGACAGCGTCTTACGCATCGTTTGAAGAATAAACCGTGGGGCGGGTTGGATGTTTACTCCAGGTCGGCCAGCGCATTCGCCGGCAGTCCGTTGCGCAGCCATTGCAGCACCTGCTCGCGCCCTGCGCGAACCAGCAGCCTCCAGGCGTAATACTTCGCGGCCCGATGCGCGGCCTGCGACTCGGCCTCGGTAGACGCGTGGCTGAGTGCGCGGTCAATTTCTTCCAACTTGAGTGCCGGCGCAGGGCCAGTCGGAAGTGCCCTGTCGTCCAACGCTTCCACCAGCCCCTCGCGCAGCCACAGCGGCGTCCGCGGCGCGGCCTGGCTCTCAATTAGAGCGTGCAGAAACTCATGCCTGAGCGTCGAGACCAGCAGATGCCGCGCAGCCAAGGTCGCCAGCGGCTGCGTCGCAATCCAGTTGCCTTCAGTGAATGCGGCAACCCACCCCGGCGCCAGCGTCGCATCGCGAAACGCCCCCGTAGACCGAAACGCCCTTACCGTGACTTGCAGCCCAACCTGAATCCCCGACCGGTTCTGCGCGTCTTGCAACGCCTGCGTGAGCTGCGGCAGGAAAGCCGCGTCCGCTGCATCCAGCGTCTCCAGCACAAAGCCTTTCGCGCTCAAGGATTGCCACTGCCTTCCCGTAGCCTCGTCCGCAGCCATCGCGCCGGGAAAATACTGCGCAATGATCTGCGCCGCGTCCCGCCCCGCCGCGCCCATGGCCGCGGCGCCCGCCTGGCAAAGCCCCACGCCGTGTCCCGATCCGCGCCCGTGAAAGACAAAATGGTCGCCCAGCGGCACAACTTCAAACCATGTGCTCAGGATTCTGTTCCAACCCAACGCGCGCCCCACGGCAACGCGAAAATCCTCCGCTGCAATCTCAGCAGCCCCAACCTTCAGCGTCACAGCCCGTCCCGATTCGCCCCGCCGCGCAACCGTCAGGGTCTTCCATCCCGGCCGCGCGAGTCCCCCGCCAGCCAGGGCCGCGGTGAGATCGGCCAGCGAAAGGTCAGCCGACCACTCGCGCGCTCCGCCGGAGGTGCACCACGGGTCCGTGCGCGAAGCCAGCCACGGCATGGGCTTGCTCCCGGGCGTTTTTGCCGGCCAAACCTCCTGTGGTGAAGCGGTCCGTCCGCCGCAGTTCTGGTGAAACCACGCCCGCGCGCGCTGTCCATGGAACCACAGCGTCTCACCGGCCGTCGCCAGGGTCGCCGCGCGTGCCGCGGATTGTCTTCCAGATCCGCCCGCCCAGTGAAGCAGTTGACAGTGCGTCGAGTCGCACAGGTCATAGTCTGCGTGGCCATGCGGCTGATGCAGAGCAAACGACCGCACCACGATCGCCAGCGCCTTCAAGGATTCCAGACTGTCCGCGGCGCCGCTCTCGCTCGCCACCACACGCTCCACGTACGTCTCCACCGGCAGCGTGACGGCCAGAACCAGTTCCCCCCCGCGCGCCGTAACGCGGACCGGGTTGTGCAGTGTGAGCTTCTCGCCATGCGCGGCGAGCGTAACCGGGCCGTCCAGAAGTACGGACTCAACCTCGCCTTTCTCCCCAACGCTCACCCGATCCCCCTGCGCGCGAACCGCCATTGTTTCCTTCAGTGGCATTGCGGCGCATCCAGCGCACAGCCGCAGAGTCGCGGCGGATCCTGGAGAGACGCTGATCTGCTTGTCGTGCCACAGAGTCCACAAGCCGACACGCAATGTTGCGGGCGGATGTGCAGTTGCTTCTGCCAACGCTGATCCGAGCGGCAACCCAGCCAGGGCAGCCGTCAGCAGAATTCGCGCAAGAAGCCTCATGGCTTTGCCGGTCTCAACGGCGAGTGGGCCAGCAGTACGGCAGCCACATGCGCCGCATCGTTGCCGCGTCCAGCTGGCAGGTAGACGGCGATAATCGCGCTCGGCGCCTTTGCCGGCGCCAGGCAGAGGAACCATCCATGCGTCGGGCCACCGCTCTCCGCACTGGCGGTGCCTGTCTTTCCCGCAACAGCAACCCCGCCCAGGTTCGCGGCCCCAGCCATGCCAAAGCTGGCCGAGTCTTCCATGCCCGCGCTCACCACCTTGGCCGCCTCCGAGTCAGGATGCGCGGCAAGCTGCAGCGCCAGCCAGCGGTAGGCCACGGCAAACTCCAACGGCGTCACGCGCACACCGTTGATTCCCAGCAGCGCCAGCTGATTCTCGTCCACCGTTTGCGGATCGCGGAAGTCGGCCGTCGCTTCGCCGTCCTTCAGACTTCTGTCCAGCCCGGTCTGTCCCAGCAGCCCCGTGGGCGCCAGCAGCGTGCGCAACTCGCCCCGCCTCAGCGTTGCCGCCACGCTGGCAAAGTATGTGTTGCAACTCCAGGCAAGCGCCTCGCGCGCGTCGAATGTTGGAAGTGCCGGGTGAGAGCAGTTCAGCGTATGCCCGTCAAGGTTCAGCTTGCGCGTGCAGGCGATGCGCCGCGCGGGATCCCATCGGCCAGCGGCAACCAGCCCGTAGAGCGCCAGCGGCTTCATCGCCGAACCCGGAGTGGCCAGCGTGCGCGCTGCCTCCGCCAGGTGGCTCCCGCCAAGCAGACGTCCCGTGTTCACGTCGAGCACCACAATCCGCGCCGTCGGCGAAGTCTTCGCTGCCTGCGCCACCGCGGAGGGCCAGGTTGGCGCGGCCTGCGCCCCGCAAAGACAGGTCCCCGCCAACCAGATCCACAACACCGGATTGAGCATGGCTCCGCGCACACCAAGAGTATCCATCATTGAGGCGGGCATGAAGATGCGCAGGTCCCTCAGATTATGCTTGCATTGAGCGGCAACAGAAAGGACAAAGCGATGCGCGTGCTGGTGTTTGGCGCAACCGGAATGGTGGGGCAGGGAGTTTTGCGCGAATGTCTGCGCGACCCCGATGTTGATCTTGCGGCGACCGTCGGCCGTACCCCAACCGGCGCGCAAGACGCAAAGCTCGAGGAGATTGTCCACGCCGATCTCTCCAATTACACAGCCATTGCAGACCGGCTCGCCGGATTCGATGCCTGTTTCTTCTGCCTGGGCGTTTCCTCTGCGGGAATGAGCGAAGCCGCCTACGAGCGCATCACCTATGGCTTCACCCTCGCCGCGGCCCAGACGCTCAGCCGCGTGAACCCCGGCATGACCTTCATCTACGTCTCCGGCGCGGGAACCGACAGCTCGGAGCAGGGCCGCACCATGTGGTCGCGCGTGAAAGGCCGCACCGAGAATGCGCTGCTGCGTCTTCCACTGAGCGCGTACATGTTTCGCCCGGGATTGATCGTTCCGCTGGATGGAATTCGATCGAAGACGCCGGCGTACCGCATCCTCTACACGCTCATGGGCCCGTTCCTGCCGCTGCTGCGCCGCGCATTTCCCAACGCTGTAGTCACCACGCGGGAGATCGGGCAGGCCATGCTCGCTTTGGCCAAACATGGCTATGCGACACGAATTCTCGAGGTCCGGGACATCCGCGCGGTCGTTCCCGTCTGAGATTCCGGCCCGCAACTTAATCTCGGCTCTCTACTCTGGCGGCTCCCCTCCCCACGTTGTGTACCGCACCCATGGCGCCTTGGCAATCAGCGCCGACAGATTTGCATCCGGAAAACGGCGCACATACGGAACCGCCCAGCCAATATCCGAGCCTCCGTAAGGCAGCGTCACCACCTGGGTCACGCCGGTTCGCTTCTCAAGAATCGTGGGATCCTCGAGGCCTGCCTCGCAGAGCTTCACCAGCCGGTGCAGTGCGCCGTTGTTTTCGGCGTACAAATCAATCCGATTGGCCTCACCCATCTCGGCCAGCATGATCAGCGGTGCCAGCGCGTACAGGTGATAGTGCAGCGCCATCTGCCCCCGATCCATCTCCGCCTTCAGCGATCCATCCGGCTGAATATTTTCAAGCCCAATGCGGAAAGCATTCAGAGCCCATTGACCGGCGTCATTGTCGTTATTGGCAATCGCATCGGCCGCAATTGCCAGTCCCGCCCAGTAGAGGTGGTTGTTCTCGCGATTCTCCCCCATGCTCTTCACTTCAGCGTCAAAGAACTCACCCACCCGCACCGCCAGCACGCCAAACCACTTCTGAATATCGGTCTGCTGCGCCGCCGTGCCGAGGCCGCTGGGACGGACCTTGAGGTACGCAATGCCCACGGCGCTCAGCAGCCAGTTCTGCAGGTAAACACCCTGGTACCCGGACATCTTGCCGTCCCATGCGTCGGCTTTCGCGGCCGCGTCCAGCAGCGAATACACGCAAAGGGCCGCGGCGCGGCTCCCTTTGTCCAGATATGCGTCGGCAGCCAGCGCTGCGTATTGGCTCAGGCGCCCGGAAGCCTCGGAAGCTTTTTGAAACGCTGCAAACTTTTGCGGGTCAATGACCGATGCGTGGCTGTCGATGCAGTACGAACTGATCTCCTGCGTCCTGGCAAACGGTGGCGGCGCGGGGCAGGAGTATGCAGCGTCGGTCAGCGCGATCTTGCGATCGTCCCAGGGCGACCGCAGCTTGTCCCCTTGCGCCTGAGCATCGGAAATTGCAATCAGCGAAATGGCAACGAGCAAGGCGAGCGAGCGGATTCGCATGGGATCAGCCTCCCGCGCACCATTCTATCTGCGCAACCTGCGAGTCTCGCAACCGCCAATCCAACAGCAATTCCCCATCAGCGCCCTGCGCTGGCCCCGGCCTGAATCCGTGCGGCGCCGAGGGTAGAACAACATCTTAAAAATGCCTGTTGTTAAACCGCTTCGCCAGTGCAGGCGGGGCATGGTAGAGTGAAAATCCACGGAGGGTCGCGCAAAATGGCGGCTGAAGTGCACTTACCGGGGAACGGCGAGACCATTGACCTGCAGCAGCAGGTGGCGCGGTTGCAGGCGCTGCTTGAGGCCAGCCGGCAGGTCCACTCCACCATCCACGAGGAAGAAGTGCTGGAGCAGGTGCTGCGCATCGTGGTCCGTGAACTGGAGATGGCCGGCGCCGCTTTCCTCGGCACTGGGCTCGCCTACGGCGACGAAGTCATCGCCGGAACCCACAGCGAAGCCGGCGTGCCTCTTTCCACCTCGCCCAATACCTCCATGTCCGGCAACGCCGTGGCCAGCTATAGACTTGAAGACCGCGACGGACGCCTTATGACCGAGCTGGCCGTGGTCGCCCCCGATGGCCGCCCCTTGACGCTCTACGAGGCCGACTTCATTGAAGGCCTCGCTCTCCAGGCCGCCGTCGCCCTTGAGAATGCCCGCAACCACAAGCGCAACGTCGAGTTCGCGCGCGTGCAGCAGGACCTGGACGCGGCGCGGCTCATTCAGCGCTCGCTCTTGCCGCAGACGCTGCCCACGATCGAGGGCTACACCCTCAGCTTCAAATCAGTCACCTGCTATGAGGTGGGCGGCGATTACCTCGATATCGTCGAGCAGCCTGACGGCAGCTTGCTCATTGCCGTTGCCGACGTGGCCGGCAAAGGCCTGGCTTCGGCCATCATGGCCACCAGCTTCCGCTCCGCCTTCCGGGCCATGGCCGTGACCGGCATGCCACTCGACGAACTGGCCACACGCATGAACCAGCATCACTGGGCCGAAGGCGAAGAAGCCCGCCGCCGCTACGTGACCGCGATCTTTCTCCGCCTCCATCCCGCCACGGGCGAGATGGAAGTGGTGAACGCCGGCCACAATCCCGGCTTCCTGGTCGCCCCGGGAATGGCGCCCCACCAGTTCGATGCTGCCGGCACGCCACTTGGCCTGCTGCCCGGAATGCGCTACACCAGCGAACGCAAGGCTTTTGCTGACGGATCGCGGCTCCTGTTTTACACCGACGGATTAACCGAGGTGTTCAAGGGAGATGAAGAATTTGGTCCGGAAAGGCTTTTGGATCAATTTTCTACGTGCCCGTCCGAGAAGGCCGATGGTATTCTCGATGCATTATGGACTGCCATTGAGGAGTTCTCAGAAGGCGGGCCGCAGGGAGACGACATGACCGCACTGGCGCTTTGCCGCGGCACGGGATCGACGGAGATGGCGGCATGAGCGACAAAAAGACCACTACGGTGGAGGTGCGGCTGCCGTCGCGCATGGGCTTCGAAAAGGTGGCCATGAGCACTGCGTCGGCCGTAGCCAAGCTGATGGGCTTCCCCGAAGACCGCGTTGAAGACCTCAAGACCGCAGTCGCCGAGGCCTGCATCAACGCCATCGAACATGGCAATCGGCTCAATGAAAAGCTTTCCGTAGGGGTGGTGCTTTCAGCCGATGCGGAATCGCTGGAAGTGAAAGTGATTGACGACGGCAAGGGCATGCGGAAGCAGCCGTCCAAGCCGGACATCGACCGCAAGATGCACGGCGAAGAAGATCCACGCGGAATGGGAATGTTCCTGATCCAGGCATTGGTTGACGAAGCGGAGTGGGTGGCTGGGTCCGAGGGCAAGGCGAGTTATGTCAGGCTGGTAATACGGCTCGATAAGGATGCGTAGCGGAATTGGCCTGTGTTAAGGCCCTAACATCAAAGGATATGGAGAATATTGATCGTGCAGAGCGAAACCAAGTCGCGCGTTGACCAGCTCACTTCCCCGGCCGGACACCCGGTGACCGTTCTCCGGTTTGAGGGAGATATCGCCAGCACCTCGAAAGAAGCGGTTCTGGGCACCTACCAGGCACTCCCCAAAAACGCCGTCAAGCAGATCCTGCTGGACTTCACCAAGGTGGATTACATCAACTCCAGCGGAATTGCGCTCGTTATTCAGTTGCTGATGGAAGCCGCCAACGCCGGCCAGAAGGTCTACGCGTTCGGGCTGTCGCCCCACTTCACCAAGGTCTTCACGATGGTGGGAATCACCAAGTACGCGGGCCTGTTCCCGGGCCAGGCAGAAGCAATGGCGGCGCTGTAACGATTGAGTTTCCCAAAAGGGCTCGGCGTTGCGTCAATTAAACTGGGCCTCCTCACAATCCTACGGGATCTGGGCTACCATTGAGCCAATGAGTCCGACAGCGGCAGAACCCGGAACCTTGGAACTGGACTACACCCACGCGAAGTTCGGCGCGGCAACCATCATTCATGCCGATTGCATAGAATGGCTTGGCCGGATTCCTGGCGGATCAATCCATGGAATTGTTACCGACCCCCCCTACGGTGTAAAGGAATACGAATTCGACCAAATTGAGAAGCGAGCAAATGGAAATGGCGGGATCTGGAGAATTCCGCCATCATTCGATGGCTCGAATCGGCAACCTCTTCCTCGATTTACGGCACTCAACGAGAAGGAACGCAAACAGCTGTTCAGGTTCTTTGCGGAATGGGCCAAAGTAGCCGTGCATGCGCTCCGGCCCGGTGGTCATGTGATTTTCGCATGCAACTCTTTTCTCGCCCAGTTGGTCTACGGAGCGCTTGTAGAGGGCGGTCTCGAGTTTCGCGGTCAAGTGATAAGAATTGTCAGAACATTGCGCGGGGGAGACAGACCCAAGAACGCAGAAGAGGAGTTCCCTGGCGTTTGCTCCCTCCCTCGCGGAGCGTATGAGCCATGGGGAATCTTTCGGAAGCCGCTCCCTTCCGGTATGAAGGTGAGTGATTGTCTGCGCAAATTCGGCACGGGAGGGTTACGCCGTTTGCCAGAGGGACTCCCCTTCTCAGACATTCTGGACATCGGTCGGACACCGAAAGCTGAGAAGGAGATTGCACCTCACCCAAGTCTGAAGCCGCAGGCGCTCCTCAGGGAGCTTGTGTGGGCAATTCTGCCTCTCGGAGAAGGTGTGGTGTGTGATCCATTTATGGGTTCGGGGTCGACTGTGGCTGCTGCCGAAGCCCTCGGGTACGAAAGCGTCGGGGTCGAAAAGTACGAATCTTATTATCAACTTGCTGCGGAGGCGATCAGGCCATTGTCCCGTGTTGCGGTAGAACGCGACCAATTTTGCTTAGGATTCGATCTCTGACCCGGGCGCTTTATAAATCCAATTCTTCGTCATCTTCTCGAAACCCGAGGGGAGGACTGTGGCCGTAATCGTCCGTCGGCTCGTTAGCCCGCGTCCGTCGAATTTCCAATCAGCTTTATTCAGCGGACCTCCATAAACTGCCAGAAAGCGGAAACAGGCCATTGCCCTTCCCTTCGCAGCGTCTGACGGGCGACCGCTCTCAAAGACAAATACCATGAGCCACGCGTCTTCCTGGTTATGGCCCTGCCATCCCTTCAAATAGCGGGATGCCTTAATCTCAATGCCATCCGACCCGGCATGTTGCGCCGCATTCGTCACATACTTCCCCGCCGGAAGAAGATCCGGATGTCCGTTGTGATAAGTGTTCTTCACGACCGTCGAGCAATGCTTTGGAAGATTGCTGGTGATGAATTCGCCAACCATGCTGCTGAAGTTCGCGGGCATCAGCATATCCTCCAGCCGCTCCATGCTCTTCAGAGCGAGTGCGGTATTTGCGGTCTGCAGAAAGTCCGTGAAATCGATCATTGCTTGGAAAATGTCTTTGGCGGAAACTCCGTATGGAATGTTAGCTCTATCGTTGAAATTCTCAAAACGCGGCTGCTCTGGGACACAAAACCTTAGGGCGTCTTCTCTGCTTCGCATGGCATCTTGCTCCGAAGGATCGAATAATTGGTTGAACCAAGAATGACCGCGACAAGCGAATGAATCAAGAAGAAAGGTCAGGGGTTACACCATCTTGCAACACCCAACAGCCTGGGCGTTTACGATTTTGCGCGTAAAATGACCCCTATGAATCTTGACGCAATCCAGGCTGCGATTCGCGAAGCCGGCTTTGACGGCTGGCTCTTCTACGACCACCACCATCGCGACCCCATCGCCGGCCGCATTCTGGGTCTCGATGAGAAGGCCCATGTCACCCGGCGCTGGTATTACTTCATCCCCGCCGCGGGTGAGCCGCGCAAGCTGGTGCACCGCATTGAGTCCGGCCGGCTTGATTCGCTGCCCGGTGGCAAAGGCGTCTACTCAAGCTGGCAGGAGCTGGCCACCGGCCTTGAAGCCATGCTGTGCGACTCGCGCGTCGTGGCCATGCAGTACTCGCCCGACAACGCCATCATGTACGTCTCCATGGTAGACGCCGGGACGGTCGAGTTCCTGCGCGGCATCGGCAAGCACATCGTGAGTTCCGCTGACCTGGTCAGCCAGTTTGAGGCGGTCCTGACGGAAGAGCAGGTCGCCAGCCACGCCGTCGCCCAGAAAGCCATCGACAACATCCTGGCCGCCGCCTGGGGTGAGATGGGCTATCGCCTGCGTCCCTGGGGGGGAACCCCCGGCGCCCTGACTGAATTTGAAATGGTGCAATGGTTCTCGGAGGCCATGCGCCGTGAAAACCTGGTCTGGGAGAACGGGCCCAACGTCAGCGCCAATGCCAACAGCTCCGACTCGCACTATGAGCCCACCGCCGAGCGCTCCTCGTCCATCAAAGAGGGCGACTTCGTGCTCGTCGATATCTGGGGCCGCGTCGATACCCCCGGCAGCATCTTCTACGACATTACCTGGACCGGGGTCGTGGGCCGCGCGCCCACTGAGCGCGAGCAGCTGGTCTTTGAAACCGTGCGCGACGCCCGCGACGCAGCCATCATGGCGGTCGGAAGTGCCTTTTCCCAAGGCCGCCCCATCCGCGGCTTCGAGGCAGACGATGCGGCCCGCAACGTCATCTCCGCCGCAGGCTTCGGCGAGTTCTTTACCCACCGCACCGGCCACAATATCGCCCAGGAACTGCACGGTTCCGGCGCGCACCTCGACAATCTTGAAACCCACGACGAGCGCCTGATCCTGCCCAACACCTGCTTCTCCGTCGAGCCAGGAATCTACCTGCCCGACTTCGGTGTGCGCAGCGAGATCGACATGCTCACTGCCCCCGGCGCCGCCTGGGTCACCGGCAAAATCCAGCGCGAGCTGGTGAGGATTTAGGGACTGAGGGACTAGGGACTAAGGGACTAGAGCCGATCCGGAGTGTAAGCGACCTCAGTTAGGCGCACAGGGACAAGCAGAACTGCTCCGGCTAGTCCCTGCTCCAATGCGATATAGTCAAAAAGGAATGGCAACAACACCTACCAAGCTCTCGGCCGCCCGGAAAGACACTCAACAGGGATTCGTCTACCTGCCCCTCATTGCCGGTTGGCTGATTCCCGGAGCGGGCCATTTTCTCATCCGCAAATGGGGCCGCGGGGCGCTGCTGGCAGCGTCCGTTCTGGGCATGTTCACCATCGGCATCGCCATGCAGGGCAAGCTCTACGGTGGAGCGCACGACATTCTGGACATGCTGGGACTGGCCGGCGACCTGGGCAACGGGCTGCTTTACTTCGGTGCACGCGCTCTGGGGCTCGGCGCAGATCAGGTGATGGTCACCACGGCCGACTGGGGCACGCGCTTCATCGTGGTTTCGGGCTTGCTCAACGTGATCGCCGCCGTGGACGCGCATAACATCCGCACCGGGAGGAAGGCATGACCCACTTTGCGGCGGTTCTGCTCTTTGCCCTGTTTGCGTCCGTAGTCTTCGGCATCACCCAGCGCGAAACTCCACAGCGCATGGTCCGCTACGGCGCCTACTGCTTTGCGCTGTTTGCCGGATCGGCCGTCGTTCTCAGCTGGGTGATGTTCCTGATTGCACGATAGCCCGCCGGACGGCCCATCAGGGATGTCCCCCGTCTGTACCACCATCCTTCTGCACCCCCCACTCCCCCCATACCTTTGAGGCAAGTCCCCTGCTTTCATCGGGATAGGGGAAGGCATCCGCCCGATCTCGTTGATTTCAAGCGGGTTAAGGTCAAAGTACTTGGAATCAACCACCTGCGGCGGAGCAGACGCTCGCGGGAGGCTCGCACTGGCCTTCTGCACTCCCCTTTTTGTGGTCTATGAATTGATTGTGCGCCAAATGGCGGAAATTATCGGCAAGGTCTGGGCACTTTTTCGGATTATTTTTGGACTTTCGAGAAACGCTGGACGGAACAAAGGCCCATCCCCCTCTACTGCATTCAGGCAGGTCTTCGCTCATCCTCCCCGAAATGAAAGACGTTCGGGCCCCGTAGGTTCAGAATGAAGGTGTTTGTTTTGTGATGAACGTTAAGCGCCAGGCGCCAGGGTGGCTTCGGTTCACCGCTGCCAGACAGCCGCGTCGAACGTGTGCGCGCAGATGTATCCCTCGGCGCGATAAAGATCAATCGCGTGTGCGTTTGACTCGGTCACAGTCAGCGAAACCTCCGTCGCCCCATGGCGCATGAAGTGGAATGCGGCCACGGAAAGCAGCATCCTCGCCAGCCCGTGCCGCCGGTAGCGTGGATGCACGCAGATCTGTGTGATATGGCCGCTCTGCGGGCTCACCCGAGAGCCCAGCACCAGCGCCACCAGCTCGTGGCTGTGCCGCTCCACCACTACATGCGACACTGCTGCCGAAAACACCCCGCAGCCGGCATAGCGGACAATGTTGTGCAGGAACCGCTGTGATCCATGTACCGAGCGGTACTGGTCGTTGATCAGGCTGTCGGGATGGTCGTGGTAGGCCTCGGAGATGAGGCGTCCGGCGGGAATCAGGTCCTCGTCGCGCCATGGGCGCAGTTCAAGATTGCCCGGCAGGTCAACCCGCGGCGGGTTCCAGATGCCTCTCAGTTGCTGCACCATGAAGAAGCGGCGGAAGATCTCGAATCCAGCCTGGCGGAACAGATCGGCATGAACGCCGGCCGGATGCAGCAGCAGTTGCGATTCAATCCGGTCAAGTTGCGGCGAATTCAGAAGCGTCTCAAACAGGTGTTTCAGCAGGATCTCTTCAATCTCGTGCGCCGAAGGCTGGTCGGCTAGAGCTGAAACCTGCACCGGCTGCGCCGATTCCAAGTTCTCGCCGCTGTCGTCAGTCGGCGCAGCTCGAAAATCGTCCAAAGACCAGGCGGCCGTGAACTCTGCCGGCGGGCTGAGCGCGAACACGTCGCCGATCACCCCCTTGGTCTCCTCGTAGACGCAGAACACATAGCCGGTCACCTGGCCTGATTCCAGAGCCGCATAGCCGGGCAGCATATGGCTGTCAAGATACTGCATCAGCAGCCGCGTGGAGGTGCGATAGTCCCAGTGCAGCCGCTGCTTCCAAAGCTCCCCTTCGGCCTCCAGCACAGGCCGCAGCACCGATGCCGCAAAGTGCCGCAGGTCGAGGATCTCAATGGAAGCCTTCGAGGTCATGATTCTCCGCTTGAATGGGTGCTCTGGGTGGGCCTCGCCTATGGTTCCGGGCCCATGAAGCCTTCCGGTTACTGTGCCATGACTCCGCGTTCAAGTGCAACCGGAAGCTCGGCTTATTAATTTACCGGCTGCCCACCAGGTAGACCACCAGTCCCTGTTCCGGCCAGCTGAAGAGCGGTTCATAGGGTCGGCCTTCGAGGTATTCGCTGAGGGCGGCCTGGGTATCGGCGGCCTGCTTCCCGGTAACCCGCACCACCAGCAGGTGCTGTTCGTCGGGAACGCCGCTTTGCTCGTAGTTGACGACTTCGCGATTGCGATAGAACGAGAGCCCGTACTCCACGTCGCGGCGCACCCGGAATACCGCAACCGTCTCGTCCGCGGGCGCAATCGCCGCCATCTTGTCAGCCAGCGGTCGCGCGGAGTAGGCGCGGTCCAGCAGGTGAATCACGCGCTTGCTTGCTTCAACCTGCGGAATGCCGAAGAACGGTCCGAAGCCGTAGAGGAAAAGCATCAGCACCACCAGCACCGCGGTGGTCGCCAGGCGCAGGCGGGCCACACCGAATCCCTTCACCACAATCAGAATCAGGAGCACCGCGCCCCCGCCAGCCAGGGTTGCGGCCGCAATCGCCCGCGCCGGCGGCATCTGGTGGCCGTGGCTCACAGACCACGGCAACAGCAGCGCAGCCATTGTCATGATGCCGGAGAGCAGCGCGTGGCCCAGCAGCACCCAGCGGTTCAGTCCGCGCCGGCGCCGGTAGAGAAAGTCTCCGGTGAGAATGGCGATGGGCGGTATCGAAGGAAGGATATAGCCGGGGAGCTTGGACTTGGAGAAAGAGAAAAAGACGATGGGAAACAGCGCCCACAGCACCAGGAACTCGGGAAATGCGTCGCCCGGCCGGTTGGGCTTGGGCTTGTTGGGGCTGGAATGGCGCAGCCGCCACTCCGCCACCGAGGTCAGGATGCCGTCCGCCAGCGCACGGACTGCAATCACCGTCCACGGCATCATCGCCAGCACCACCACCACCAGGTAGTACCAGAACGGCTGAATGTGCTGATACTTGTCGGTGGCGAAACGCTCGATGTTGTGTTCCAGGAAGAACTCGCGGAAAAACGTCGGGTTGTCGATCTGCACGGCAATAAACCACGGCAGCACCATGGCGAAATAAAGAATAATCCCCGGCCACCAGAGCGAGCGGTACAGGATGGACCACTCCCGGCGCAGAAACGCAAACGCCGCAATGATCACCAACGCCAGAAACGGTGCCACCGGCCCCTTTGCCAGCGTCGCCAGTCCGGTGAAGAAGTAGATGTCGTAGAGCCAGAATTTGGAACCCGTCTCGTACCATGCGTACCAGCCCAGCAGGCCAATTGCCAGGGGCGCGGCCATCTGCATGTCCGTCGACGCACCGCGGGAAAAGCCGATGATTCCCGCGCACGCCACCGTGATCAGCGCCGCGTCCAGGTGCCCTCCAGGCCGGAATCGTCGCATATGCAGGTAGATGAGTCCCACCATGATGAAGGCGAAGGTGGTCGAGGGCAGCCGAGCGCACCAGTCCGATACGCCGAAGTCCTGAAAAAGAAACATGGCCCGCCAGTAGTAAAGCGCCGGCTTTTCCAGCCATGGATGGCCATAAAGATAGGGGGTTACGCAGGCGGAAAGCCGATCCTTCAACGTGTGTGCCGAGTCGAAGCGGCTCAGCATCTCATGCGCAATCTGCGCGTAGCGGGGTTCGTCCGCGCCCACCAGGCCCAAACCATCGCCGCCCAGGTAAGGCGTCACTCCATAAAGCAGAAAGAAGACGGCGAAAGCAAGAAAGACAGACACCTCGGCGACGGTGGCCCAGCGGGGCAGCCGTTTTCGCCAACGAGGAGGAGAGTCCGGCGCAGAGGGTTCCAGGGCGGTTTCCACTTCCAGGGTTTCTCCGGTTCCGATATTTCGTGGGCGGTCAGGCTCGGCACGTATCGCGCGAACCAGCCAACCCGTTTTTTGGTCCGGTCAAAAGGGTGTATCGACATACACCCTAGGGGAACCTGCTGGCCAGGGCAGGCGCCACACCGATTGAAAGCGTAAACAAGAATCAATCGAAACAAAGCGCAAAGAATTCAGGTTTCGACAGGGTCAAGGCTAACAGATTCACGTCGAATCTCAAGGGCTCTCCGCTGGATGGGAGTCAAAAACCCGCCACTGGCGGCCGCAATTCTGCCAGAATCTCGTCTAACGCCCGCGGCATTGGCCCATCCAGGGTGCAGCCGGCGGCATTTTCATGTCCTCCTCCGCCCAGCCGCTCGGCAATCGCCGCCACGTTCAGCCCGCGCTTGCTGCGCAGGCTCACCCGTATGCGCTGCTCCGGCAATTCGCGCAGAAACACCGCCGCCTCAACGCCGCCGATGTATACCGCGTAGTTCACAATGCCTTCGCAGTCTTCTTCGGTGGCGCCAGTGCGCGTCATATCCTCAAGCGTCACCCATAGCCAGGCCCTCCGGCCCTCCCGCTTCAGGTTGCTGAGCGCCGCGCCCAGCAGCAGCATCTTGGCCGTTGAGGTGGAGTAGTACACGTCCTGCGCAATCTGCACTGGGTCCGCGCCGGCCAGCGTCAGCTCATGCGCCAGTGCAAACGTGCTTGCCTGGGTCGATCCGTAGGAGAAACTGCCCGTGTCGGTCACCACCGTCGTATACAGGCAGGTGGCCATCTCCGGCGTCACCGTGGCTCCGGCAGCCTTTACCATCCGGTAGACCAGCTCGCCCACGCTTGCCGCGTGCCGGTCAATCCAGTTCATGCTGGCAAAGTCGCTCCCGGTCAAGTGGTGGTCAATATTGATGGTGAAGTACTCCTCCAGCCCGCGCAGCTTGGTACGCGCCAGCCCATCGCACTCCAGCAGAATGGCCGCATCGTAGTGCCCATGCACATGAATCGCGAAGCGAATCTCGCTTGAACCCGGAAGGACCCGGTAGATGGCGGGAATCGGGTCGGCAGTGTAGAGGTCGGCGTGCTTGCCCATCTGCTTCAGCAGCATGCCCATGGCCAGCATGCTGCCCACCGCATCGCCGTCCGGCCGCGAGTGCGAGCAGACCAGAAACCGCTCCCCCTGCCCAAGCACCCGAAGGATCGCAGTCATTGAATCTTCCCGGGTATCGGCAGCCGCAGCCTCAGGCAGAAGCGCCTGCACTTCCGCTGCCGGATTCTGGCCGGGATTTTGGGGGAGGGTGTCCATGCGCTTCTACTCGGCTGGAGCCTCCTGCTCGATCGCGGGTCCCTGCTCGGCCGCTGGTCCCTGTTCCACTGGCGTCTTCTGCCTCTTCCGCGAACGGTCCATCAGCTCCACAATCCGCGCCTGGAAGCGCCCGGAGCGGTCAGCCAGAAAGGCCAGTTCCGGGACGTGGCGCACTCCCATCCGCTCCTTTAACTCATAGCGAATATAACCTTTAGCGGCTTCGAGGCCGGCAACTGTATCCTTCTCTGCCTGCTCAATGTTCTTCACCGCCGTGTCCACGGCCACGTACACCCGCGCCGATTTGCCGCCTGGGTTCAGCGCCACTTCGCTCACGTAGCAGTTGGCAATGCGCGGGTCAGAGAGCTCGCCGTCGATCATGATCCCGATCTCCAGCCGCAGCGTCTCCGCCACCCGGTCCTGATGATGCTTTCGTGCCCGGTGCTCCGGCATGACGCCTCCTTTTCGGTCAAGGTAAACGATTCAGGATACCAGAGGCGGGCAATCCGATTGTCCTTCGGGTAGCGTCGGTCTCCAGACCGGCGGTCGTGTGGGCGTTCACGCCCACACTCGCATTCACCGCCATACCTCCCATTTTCGAAGGAGACCCCGATGAAGCGAAGCGGAATCCGGGAAAGCGTCCCGGCCGCGTCTTCTCGTCCCATAGGGCCGCGGCGAAGGTATCCTAACCCGCGCAGCGGTGCTAACTCGCTGACCTGCTGACCAGCTAGTTTCAGCTTTCCAGATACTCCCAGAACGAGTCGGCCAGCTCCGCGCCCAGTTCGTTCAGCATTCGCCGCGCCGCGCGCTCCACCTCTTCGATCAGCCCATGCAGATATGGACGGGAAGCCGAGATCGCCACCACCCCGATGGTGGCCGACTGCCAGGTCACGGACTCGTCCATCTCCGCCACCGAGATGTTGAATCCCTGCTTCAACTGGTCTTTGAGTGAGCGCACCACCTGGCGCCGGTCCTTCAGCGACTGGGCGTGCTCAATGCGGATTTCGAGTGTGAGTTGAGCGACTGGCATGGCGCCTCCCGCAAATTCACCCACAGTGTAAGCCTACTCGTTGCTTCACGCCGAATTCTCTTCTGCGAGCGTCCCGCGAGCGTCTGCCCCACGCAGTGGGTCCCGCCGCACCAGGCGGTCATAAACCCAGAGCAGGCCGGCCGTCGCCACGCCCACTCCAGATACCGCCCACCAGATGAGTGCCGGCCGATGCAGGACTTCCCCGAAGTGATGAAGCAGGAACCCGCCAAACCACCCGCCCACCAGCGACCCAATCCCAATGGGCAGGAAGGCAAAGCCCATATAAGTTCCCTGCTGCCCGGAGGGTGCGAGGCGCGAGATGTACTCGTAGTAGCGCGGCTGCTGCGTGATCTCGCCAATCGCCACTACAATCAGCGTTGCCACTGCCATGGTCACGCTGGGATGCAAAACGAGCAGGAGCCAGGCCAAGCCCGAGATGAGCGTGCCCAGCGTGATGCCGCGAAACGACGGCATTTTCTGCGTCAGAATACTGACTACCATCTGCAGTGCGATTACCGTCAGCGAATCCCACATGAGCAGCATTTCGGTATTGCTGTTTGCGTTCACGTAATCATGGATATAGAGGGGAAGAATGATGAATTGCTGCCAGAAGGCGACGTAATAGCCCGAGAAAATAATCAGAAACAGCATGAAGCGCCAGTTCGACACGACGGTCAAGAAGTTCTTTGCAACCTGGCCTAGGCTTTCGGTCTGCACCTCGCCGGAGCGGCGGGGCTCCTTGAACAGCAGCAACACGGCGAAGAACATCGCAAAGACGCTCAATGCCGCCATGCCGAAAACTTTCTCCACGCTCAGATGCTGGTGCACCCATCCCGCCAGAAAAGGCCCCGCCGCCCCGCCAATATTCACCAGGGTGTAGTAGATCGAGTAGCCGATGGAGCGCACGTTTTCCTTGGAAGCGCGCGCCGTTGTCCCGACGACGCAGGGCTTCACGAGCGAGATTCCAAGAGCCGGAAGCATCAGGATCAGCGTCACCAGCACCACTAGAGGCATGGCATTGCGGACCGGAGCGAACCACGGCGAACCGATCGAGCCCAGCAGGAAGTAGGAGATGGTCAGAATGAGGTAGGCCAGCGACAGCGCCCGGCGAAAGCCCATCCGGTCCGCGAGCGCTCCGCCGAACGCCGCCAGAAACCACACCAACCCGCCAAACAATCCCGCTAGACTGCTGGCCCGTTCGACGCCGAAGTTCAGGCTCTCATGCAAATAGCGAGGCAGCGAGGCAAACGCCGCATAGTAAGACAGCCGCTCGAACAGCTCGCTGATGTTGGCAACCCAGAAAGGGCGCTCAAACCCGGTGCGAATTTCGTGGAAACGTTCAGAGAAAGTCAAAGGGTCTCCTGAGTCTCATGGCGCGGGCATTCGTAGCACTTGGTCTTCAATTGCGAGGTGCGATAGAGCGCAATCGCAGGCAGAACAACAACAAGGATGGCCAGCACAATGACATAAAGCTGGGGCATGTGCGGGGCTCCTCGCTGGCGTTTCGTGGGTTCAGGCCAGTGTAAAGGATAGAGGAGGCCAGCGGCATTTGAGGCCTCGTTGGGCCCACTGGTTTGACCCCATCCACTCGTGTTGATAAACTGGTTATGCGGGGTGGAGCAGCCCGGTAGCTCGTTGGGCTCATAACCCAAAGGTCGCTGGTTCAAATCCAGCCCCCGCAACCATCCGAATTTGCCCTTCGTCCGAGTCTTGAGCCGCTGGCTCCTCCCGAGGGGCGTTTTCATCTCTACCCAACAGATTCCACGAACCTCCCGCCTCGTAGTACCACCCTCGTTCGCTGTCCTTGACTGGGTGCATGGCGATGGCGCTCAGGTGCCGGTGGAGTTCCTGCTTCGCCACGGGCGGATTAGAACTGAGGAGGTTCGAAAGGCCAGCGATTTCCTGTTCAACGTGATTCCGAATTTCATTGATTCTGGCCTCCACCGACTCCGCGCTGGATGACAATAATCGGTTGGTGATGGCGTCAATCCGCGCAACGACAAACTCGTTTTGCGCAGCAGTCTAATCCACGCTGCCCTCTTCGAGCGACATCGAATGTCTGCCGGCGAGGTTCCTGTATACTACCCGCCAAACGGTCGAGAATTTACGAGGTCATCACAACGTGAAGCGAATGTCCTGGGCGGTTTATGGCGGTCTGATTTTTTTGAGCATCATGGCGTCGGCCCTGGGCGCTGGGGCGCAAGCTAATCCCAATTTCTATTCAGGCCTCCAATGGCGTAACGTCGGGCCCTTCCATGGGGGACGCATTGCCGCGGTGACCGGTGTCATCGGCGACGCGGGCACGTTCTACATGGGCACACCGCTGGGCGGCATCTGGAAAACAACCAGCGCAGGCGTGACGTGGTTCCCGGTCTTCGATCAGGAGACGAGCGTGGACAGTATCGGCGCCATCCAGGTGGCGCCCTCGAATCCCGACATTGTTTATGCCGGAGCCGGCGACCCCATTCAGGGCAGCCTTGGAAACGGCATGTGGAAGTCGGCCGACGCCGGCAAAAGCTGGCAGCACATCGGCCTGGAGGACACGGTGAAAATCGACAGCATCCTTGTCGATCCCGCCGATCCCAACCTGGTGGTCGTCTCCGCCCTTGGCGACAACACCCGTCACGGCGGCGGCGTCTACCGATCGACGGATGGCGGCCAAAGCTGGACCAGCGTCTTGAAGCCCGCGGACTACGACGGCACGCGCGACCTCCAATACGCCTACGACGATCCAAGTGTGATGCTGGCTGCCACGCAGGGCACCGGCGGCGCCGGCTTCGGCGGTCCTCCCGCCGGCAGTCAGGCCAAGATCAAGCCGGCGCTGGTTTTCAAATCGACAGACGAAGGCAAAACCTGGACCCAGATCAAGATACCGCCCTATCAGGGCCGTATTGCGGTTGCTGTGGCCATGCACACCGATGGCCAGCGGATGTACATTGTCGGCAACAACATCGAAAACGGCTCGGGCCTTTATCGTTCAGACGACGGCGGCGCGGCCTGGAAGCATATGGCGGGCAAAGATCTCCGCATCGGCAACGGCCAGGGCGCTTATAGCAGCGGCGTCTTTGTGGACTCGCAGAACCCGGACATCCTTTATACGGTAAGCACCGCGATGTACCGCTCCAGCGATGGCGGCGTGACCTTTGAACCCTTCAAGGGCGCTCCCGGCGGCGAAGATTATCACAAGCTGTGGATCGATCCCGCTAACGGAAAACGCATGCTGGTCGGCTCCGATCAGGGCGCCAGCGTCACACTCGACAATGGAAAGACCTGGAGCCTTTGGTACACCGAACCCATCTCGCAGGTCTACCACGTGGCTACCGACAGCCAGTATCCTTACCACATCATCGCGGCACAGCAAGACACAGGTGCGGTCATGATCAGCAGCCGCGGCAACTGGGGCCAGGTTAACTTCACTGACTGGAGCCCGGTGCCATCCTCTGAATTCGGCGTCGACACGCCCGATCCCAGGAACCCGAACATCATCTACGGAGTCGGCTATGGCCCCGGCGGCGGCGGCAGCGGCATGGTCAAAATCGATATGTCCACCGGGCAGTGGCAAAACGTCGCGCCCAACTTCGGTTCCGACGCCACCAAGTACACCGCCGGCCGGGATTTTCAGAAGAAGTTCGATATCGCCTTCGACCCTGGCGCCCTTTACGTGGCCTACCAGTGCCTGCTGGTATCGAGCGACGGCGCTCATTCCTTTACGGCCGCCAGCCCCGACCTGACCACGGCGAAGGGGGCGCCGCAAACGGCCTGCGGCACGCCGCGTCCGCCGGTTGTACCCGCGGCCCCGACCCCTCCAGCCGGCACCGCTGCGGCGGCTGCTGCGGCTCCAACGACGACCCCTGCTCCCGCGGCGTCGGCCGGCCCACCTCCGCCCGACCCCTCCATCAACGACTTCTCCATCTCCAAGGTCAAACGGGGAGTGATATGGACCGTGAGCACCAACGGCCAGATCTACAACACCATGGACCGTTCCAAAACCTGGAATAACGTCAGCAACATCGCGGACGCGCCTGCCCACACCAGCTTCAATACGATCGAGGCAGGCGACGACGTCAATACCGCTTACGTTACCGGCCGCATCGGAGGCCAACGCGGCGTGATCATCCCGCCCGACCAGGACACGGATGTGCCGCTCGTCTGGCGCACCACCGACGGTGGCAAAACCTGGTCCAGCATTGTCAATGGCCTCGCTCATGATGAGCGCACCGGGAGCTGGGTGAACAGTCTGCGCGTCGATCCCGCACAGCCGGGCCTGCTGTTCGCCGGAACCGAGACCACCGTCTACGTCAGCTTCGATAACGGGGATCACTGGCAGTCGCTGCGGCAGAACCTGCCCAGCACGTCCATCCGCGACATCGATGTCCACGTCGATCATCACCAGAACGACCTGGTCATTGGCACCTACGGCCGTGGCTTCTGGGTTCTCGACGACATCACGCCGCTGCGCCAGATCGCCGCCAGCGCCCAGGCAATCAGCGCCTCCGCGGTCTATCTCTTTGAGCCCGAGGAAGCCATTCGCGCTCGCATCAACAGCAACTGGGACCAGCCCTTCTCCATCGAAGTGCCCCATGTGCCCAACGTGCAGTACGGCGCCATCGTTGATTATTACCTGAGCCACGAACCCCGTTCGCCCATCCAGCTTCAGGTCTTTGACGAGCAAGGCAAGCTGGTTCGCACCATGTCCAGCACATTGCCGGCGCCCATTACCGGCGAGCTGTTTCCCCGCTATTGGCTGGCCCCTCCCGAGACGCGCGCCCTCAGTACGCATGCCGGTTTGAACCGCGTTAACTGGAACCTGCAATATGACGATCCACCCGCTCTGCGGCACGATCTTGAAGACGAAATGAACATGGTGCCGGGCGCTGCCACTCCCGGCCCGCATGGCCCGCAGGTCATTCCGGGCGTCTATACGCTCAAGCTCACCGTGGACGGCCAGGTCTACACCCGCAACGTCACCGTCGTGAACGATCCGCGCGTCGGCCAGAGCCCCGAGTTGATGGCCGCGCTCCGCTCCCAGAGCAAGCTCTCCCTGCTCTCCGTTCAAGGCATGGAGCAGAGTTTTAAGGGGCATGAGGAAGTGAGCGCAGTCAAAGACCAGCTCGCGGCCCTCACAAAAGGCAACCTTCCCGCTGATGCAGCCGCGCAGGCCAAAACACTCGATGCCAACCTCACCAAGATTGGCGGCGTCATCCCGGCAGGCGGCGGCTTCGGCGGCGGCCCCCCTCGCCCCACCGATCCTAAAGCGCTCCGGTCCTTCATGGACCTAAACAACGCCTACAACACCATGGTCAGCATGATGCAGGTCGGTCTTGATATGGCGCCCACCCCAACCCAGATCGCCACATGGGAGAGCGACTGCAACAACTTGAACGGCACCACCGCCGCATGGAAGGACATGCAGCAACAGATCGCCGACTTCAATGCGCTGCTGGGCAAAAATCGGTTGCAAACCCTTACGCTCACGCCCACCACTCTCACCGAGGCGTCCTGCACCTTCGCACCCGAAGCCGGCAAGAAAGGAAAGAGATAGGCTCCCGCGCCAACCACGCACGGTTCGAAGTAGATCACGCATTCAGGAGTTTCAGCAGCCGTCGACGGCATATCGCCATGGCCAACCGGCCAGATTGGTCCGCGGGCTTATAGCGGTTTCAGGATTGCCGTACCCAAAGGGAATACACTCAAGTCGACGCGACCCCAAGGAGCGGCGACCTCGCAGTAGTGCAGATAGGGTATACCTATCCTGAAACCGCTCTAGGTGCTCCTATTGCACTTCACTGGGAAACACGATCTTGCCGTCGATCTCCCGTTCCCAGCGTGCCACCACCAGGGTGGCGACGCCATTGCCTACCATGTTCACCATGCCGCGGAACATGCTCATGAAGCGATCGATGCCCAGGATGAGCGCCATGCCGGCCACCGGAATCGTAGGCACCACTGAAAGCGTTCCAACCAGGGCAATGAAGGCCGCTCCCTGCACCCCGCTGGCGCCCTTTGAGGTGAGAATTGCCACACCAAATATGGTGAGCTGCTGCGCCAGCGTCAGGTGCGTTCCCGTAGCCTGGGCCACGAACAGCGCGGCCAGCGTCATGTAGAGGCTTGTGCCGTCGGTGTTGAACGTGTACCCGGTGGGAACCACAAGCCCCACAAGCGCCTTGGAGCAGCCCAGCGCCTCCAGCTTGGCCATCAGCGTGGGTAGCGCCGGTTCAGAGGAACTGACGGCCAGCACAAGCAGAATCTCTTCCTTGATGTAGAAAAGAAATTTGACGATGTTGAAACCCGCGAAGTAAGCAATCGATCCCAGTACCACCACAATAAAGACGATCGATGTGGCGTAGAAGGTGGCGATCAGGCCGAGCAGCGGACCAAGCGAGGCAATCCCATACTTGCCCACGGTGAATGCCATGGCGCCGAACGCGCCAATCGGAGCCAGGCGCATGACGATGTTCACCACGCCGAAGATGGCCTGCATCAACAAGTCGATCAGCGCCAGCAGCGGCCTGGAGCGCTCGCCAATGAACGACAACGCAAACCCGAACAGAACCGCCGCAAGCAGAACCTGCAGGATGTCGCCCTTCGCAAACGCATCCACAACCGTGGTGGGAATGATGTGGAGCAGGAAGTCCGGCACGCTTTGCGCCTTGGCCTGGCCCGCGTAGGATTCCACTGACTTCGCGTCCAGGCTTGCCGGATTCACGTGAAAGCTGCTACCCGGCCGCACAACATTGCCCACCACCAGGCCGATAAGCAGAGCCAGCGTGGAGACGACTTCAAAATAGAGCAGAGCCTTGCCTCCGACGCGGCCCACCCTTCGCAGATCGTGCATTCCGGCAATCCCGCTTACCACCGTGCAGAAAATGATGGGTGTAACCACCATCCCAATCAGCCGTATGAATCCGTCGCCAAATGGCTTCATGGCAATGGCGCGGTCGGGAGCAAAGTGGCCCAGCAGAACGGCCGCCGTGATGGCGACACAAACCTGGAACCAGAATGTCGTATAGAAACGCCCCTGCCTCTTCGGCGACGAAGAACCAGGGGCGACTACAGTCTGAGGAATTGGTGCGTTCATTTCAGGCAAGCAGTTTCTCTGGCTCTTCGATAGCTGCGGCCAGATCGTTGAGGAACGCCGCGGCTTTTGCGCCGTCGGCAATGCGGTGATCGGCTGAAACCGTCAACCGCAATGTTGGTTTCACGCCGACGCCGCCCTGGATCGCCACGACGCGGTCCTTGATGGCTCCCACGGCAAGAATGGCCGCCTGCGGCGGAGTGATGATGGCGCTGAACGAGTCGACGTGGAACATGCCCAGATTGCTGATGGTGAAGCTTCCTCCCGTCAGGTCTGTCATGCGCAACCGGCCTGCTCGAGCGCGCTCGGTGAGTTCGCGGCGCTGCTTCGCAATCTCGGCCAGTGGCGCCACGTGTGCGTTGGACACAACCGCCGCAACCACCCCATCCTCCACGGCCATGGCGATGGAGATGTTCACCAGTGAATTCATCTGAATGCCGTTGTCGATCCAACTGGCGTTGAGTCGCGGATGCTTGACCAGCGTGCGCGCAACCAGAGCAATCAGCAGGTCGGTATGTGTGAGCTTCACGCCGTGGGCCTGTTGGATGGCCGGCCCCAGAGCAGTGCGGGCGCGGTTCAATCCGCTGGCGTCCACTTCCCGCTCCACAAAGAAGTGGGGAACGGTTGTCCAGCTTTGCGTGGTGCGTTCGGCCATGAGGCGGCCAATGGAGCTGAGCGGTTCACGTTCTGTCGGTGCAGGCGCCGCGGGAGCCTCAGCCGGAGCGGCAGGTTGCGCCCGTGCTTCCAACGCGTCGCGAATGTCCGACGCCAGAATCTCGCCGCCGGGGCCTGTTCCCCTGACTTTGCCGATGTCGATGCCGGCTTCTTTGGCCAACCGCCGCGCCTTGGGAGAAATCTGCGATGCATTGGCTGCAATCTGCTCTGCGACGGCTTCCGGCGCGAGCGCTTGTTCAATGGCCGGAGTGGCCTTGGGCGCCTCTGCCGTGGCTTCTGGCTTCCCTTCAGCCGGAATGCTTTCACCGGGAATCAGAATCCATGCGATCACATGACCGACGGGAAATTCCTCTCCTGGCTGAGCCACAACTCCGGCCAAAATGCCATCCGCCTCGGCCTCCACTTCCATCACTGCTTTGTCGGTCTCAATCTCCAGCAGCAGCTCTCCTTTTTTGACGCTGTCGCCTTCATTCTTCAGCCAGGAAACCAGTTTGCCGGTCTCCTGGGCCACTTCAAGCGCGGGCATGATGACAGGAATAGCCATAGGCGTGTGAGCGGAAACGGCGCAAGCCCTTCCCGGCTAACCTCCCACCCTTTCCGACCGCGCGCCGGCCGCGAGCAGGCCAATCACGTCCTGGCTGGGCGGGTTTTCCAGTTCCCGCGTGGTGGGCAGAGCACCGCCGGTGGTGTAGTAATGCGCCCCTGCCACCAGCAACTTCTCCGCCGGGAAGCGCGTAATCACTTCGTGGCCTGTTTCGGTGACCACAATCTCTTCCTCAATGCGCGCCGCGCTCCAGCCGTCCGTCGATGGCCAGAAGGTCTCCAATGCGAACACCATGCCGGGCTTGATCTCCTGGGGATGGTCCAGTGAGACGAGCCGGCTGATGACCGGCTTCTCCCAGATCGCCAGGCCGATGCCGTGCCCATATTGCAGCGCGAACGCCGCTTCTTCATTGGGGAAGCCGAAGTCGGTTGCCTTGGGCCACACCTGGGCCACTTCGGCGGTTGTGCGTCCAGGACGAATCAGCTCGATCGACGCGTCAAGGTAATCGCGGCAGCGCTTGTATGCATCCACCATCGCGCGCGAGGCCGACCCGATCGAGAACGTGCGGTAGTAGCAGGTGCGATAGCCCATGTAGGAGTGGAGAATGTCGTAGTAGACAGGATCGCCCGGCCGCAACATGCGATCGGAGAAGACATGCGGGTGCGGATTGCAGCGTTCGCCCGAGATGGCGTTCACCGCTTCCACGTACTCCGAGCCCAGGTCGTAGAGAATCTTGCTCACCAGTCCCACGGCCTCGTTCTCGCGCATCCCCGGCTTCATCGCCACGTAGAGCTCGTGGTAAGCCGCGTCCACCATGGCCGCCGACGTGTTCAGCAGCGCGATCTCGTCGCGCGTCTTGATCACCCGCGCCTCCGACATCAGTTGCTGCCCGTCCACCACCGTGATGCCCTCGCGCTGCAGCGCAAACAGCACCGGCAACTCGATGATGTCGATGCCCACCGGCTCCTTGTGCAGGCCGCGTAACTCCAGCTCAATCCTGATCTTTTTGGCCACGTCTTCGGCGCGCCCGTGCTCCGGTGACATGGTTCCGCGCAGCATCGAGATGCCGGGCCGCGACCGCTCGCCGAGCCAGGGGCAATGCAGTTGATGATGACGCGCCGCCGACCCAAAGTCCCACAGAATCGGCTCGTCGTTTTGCGGCAGCAAGACAAATCGATTGGCCTTGTCCTGGGCCCAGGTGCCAATGTGCGTCGCCGTCAGGTAGCGCACATTATTCATGTCGAAGCAGAGCAGCGCCCCCATCTCCGACTTCCCCAGAAGGTCTTTCGCGCGTTGCAGTCTCTCGGTGCGGAGGCGCTCAAAGTCAACGCGCTGCTCCCAGTCAACCGCCATCGTTCCGCTCGTCGGCAGTGCCACGGTATCTCTCCTATCGGGTTAAGCTTCAGGACTTTCCACAAAGTTTCCGTGCGGCTTCAAAAACGTCCTTTGAAGTCGCCACCGTCAGGTCCTCAAGCGGCGGGGAAAATGGAATGGGGACGTGCATTGCGCCCATGCGCAGCACCGGGCCATCGAGGCTATAGAATGCGCGCTCTGCAATCACCGCTGCAAGCTCCGCGGTTACTCCGTAGCGTCCATAGCCTTCATCCAGCACAATCGCGCGCGAGGTCTTTTTCACTGACTCAACCAGTGTCTTCTCATCGAGTGGCCACAACGTGCGCGGATCCACTACTTCCGCGCTGATTCCAATGTCCACCAGCATGCCGGCCGCTTCCAGCGCCACCTGCACCATACTGCTCGTCGCCACCAGCGTAATATCTTCTCCCACCCGCTTGATATCCGCCAGGCCGAAGGGAATCGTGTATTCGCCGGAGGGCACGGGCCCCTTCAACTTGTGGTGCATCATCTTGTCTTCAAAAAAGATGACTGGATTATCGTCGCGGATTGCGGACTTCAAGAGTCCCTTGGCATCGGCAGGCGTGGATGGAATCACCACCTTGAGGCCCGGGATGTGGCTGAACCAGGCCTGCAACGACTGCGAGTGTTGCGCGGCGGAGCGGCGCGTGGCGCCCAGCGTCGTCCGCAGCACCATGGGAACTTTCCATTTGCCGCCTGACATGTAATGGACCTTGGCCGCCTGGTTCACCATCTGGTCCATGGTGAGCGTGAGGAAGTCGCCAAACATGATGTCCACCACCGGACGCAAGCCGGTCATCGCGGCGCCCACCGCAATCCCGGTAAAACCGGCTTCGGAGATCGGCGTATCGATCACCCGCCCGGTTCCAAACTCCTCCACCAGCCCGGAGAGCACCTTGAACGGGGTGCCCGCTTCGGCCACATCTTCGCCCAGTATGCACACCCGCTCGTCGCGGCGCATCTCTTCGGCCAGTGCTTCCCGCACGGCCTGGGCAAATGTGAGTTCCCGCATGGGAGCATCAGGCATACACGTGCATCTCCACTTCTTCCGGACCCGGATAGGGTGCTGCTACAGCAAACTCCACTGCCGCTTTCATCTCGCTCAGAGCTTCTGCGTGAATCGCATCGAGCCCGGCTTTTTCCGCAAGCCCTTCTTCCATCAGCTTTGCGCCGTGCAACTGGATCGGATCACGCTCGGTCTTCCACTCCAGCTCCTCCTGCTTGGGCCGGTAGTATTCGCGATTGATGTCGCCCACGTGGTGACCCGTGTAGCGATACGTATTGCAGAGCAGAAAGGCCGGGCCCTCTCCGCGGCGCGCGCGATCGATGAGCCGCTTCGCCTCTGCGTAGACCGTCTGCACGCTCTGTCCATCCACGGTTTCGGCGCGAACGCCGAAAGCGGTGGCCCGGGCGCGGATGTCGCCCGCCGTTGCCTCACTGAAGTGCGTGTACTCGTTGTAGAGGTTGTTCTCGCAGACGTAGATCACCGGGAGCTTCCACAGTTGCGCAATATTCAGTTCTTCGTAGAGCAGTCCCTGCCCCAGCGCGCCTTCTCCAAAAAAGCAAACCGCAACGCGCCCGTTCTTGAGCTGCTTTGCAGCGAAGGCGGCGCCGGTCGCAATGCCGAAGCTTCCTCCCACAATCGCATTTGCTCCCAGGTTGCCCGTGGCAGGGTCGGCAATGTGCATCGAGCCGCCCTTGCCGCGGCAATAGCCGGCTTCCTTGCCCAGCAATTCTGCGAACATCAGGTCGGGCGTGGCTCCCTTGGCCAGGCAGTGGCCGTGGCCGCGATGCGTGCTGGTAATGTAGTCCTCGCGATTCAGCGCTTCGCACACTCCCACCGCAATCGCCTCTTCGCCGCTGTACAGATGCGCCAAGCCGGGCATGATGCCCCGCTTATAAAGCTCATTCACCTGGTCCTCAAACAGCCTGATCCGCACCATCTGGCGATAGGAGTTCATCCAGCGATCCGCCGGTAGCGTGTTCTGTTCCGCGGCCTCACCGCTGGCGATCGTCATTTCCCCACTCCCGTTTCAATTCCCGACATCCGCGCCAGCACATCGAAGATCACTGCGTAATCCAGCTTTTCCCAGCCCATCCCGCGCGCCGCCGTCAGGAATTCATTGGCCACCGCCGTGGTCGGGACCGGCACGTTCAGCTTGCGGCCCAGTTCCATCGCCAGCAGCATGTCCTTTTGCATCATGTTCACGTCGAACCAGGCTTCTTCCGGCTGCTCCAGCACAAATGGTCCGCGGTACTTGATGCAAGGCGAGGCCACGGCGCTGTGCACCAGCACGTCCACCGCCACCTCGCGCGGAATGCCGCTTTTTTCAGCCAGCAGCACGCCCTCTGCGAAGGCCAGCATCTGAACCGCAAGGCTGAGATTGACCGCGATCTTCATGGAAAGCGCCACCCCGTTGCCGCCCACATGCGTTACCTTGGGTCCAATATCCTCGAGCAGAGGCTTGAGCCGATCGAAAGTGTCCTTCCGGCCGCCCACCATCACTGACAACTGCCCCTGCTGCAGGGTGATGACAGACCCCGACACCGGCGTGTCCACCATGTCGGCGCCCGTAGCCCGCACCTTCTCTGCAATCTCACGGCTCAGGTCCGGATAGACGGTGCTGATGTCGGCAAAGATCTTGCCCGCGCTCAGGCCGGCGATGAGCCCATTGGGCCCCTCGGTAATGCCCTTCAGCGCTGCACCGTTGGTCACCATGGCAAAGACCACGTCCACGGTTTCGGCCACCTCGCGCGGGGTCGCGGCCAGCTTCATGCCCTTCTTCACCAGCCACTCGGCCTTCGACGCCGTGCGGTTGTAGCCAGTCACGCTGTGCCCTTTGCTCAGCAGCCTGTCTACCATCTGGCCTCCCATCACGCCGAGACCAATAAAGCCGAGATTCGCCATTTTCTTCCCCTTCGCGTTCCACTTCGCCGCCATCGCTGGTGGATGCCATCGACCACTATTGATCCGGCCCATGAATACTGAGGCTCCGTGCCCCATTCTTGCGGCTTTTTCCTGCCGCAAGGGTGGGAAATATAGCACTCATTGTGGGCCCAATCAATAGTCCTTGATTCCACCACCTGCCGACGCCAGCGAATCACAACGGATCTGCTCAAGATGCGCCTGCATTGCTGCCCTCGCCGCGGACGGATCGCGCCGTTCAATCGCTTCCAGAATCCGCTTGTGATGCATCTGGCCCCGGCTTGGGCCACCATCCACGCCAAAAATCCCCAGCCGCTGATTCCGCAACACACCCACAATCGAATCCAGAAGAGACAGGATCAGCGGATTACCCGCAGCTTCCGCCAAGGCAAGATGGAAGTCAAGGTCCGCCTCAATGTATGCCTCAGGCTGCTTCATGCTGCGGTCCATCACCGCAACCGCCTCCCGCATCATGGTCAACTGCTGTTCCTCAATCCGCGATACCGCCAATGCCGTTACTTCCGGTTCCACAATCTGCCGCAACTCCACCAGATACGCGGGGTACTCAAGATCGCTGCCCTCGAAAAACACATCGAGCGGGTTGCGAGCGGAATGCGTCCTGGGCGACGTAACAAATGTGCCGCGACCGGAGAACGACTCGACCAGCCCCTTCTCGGTCAAGATCTTCACCGCCTCCCGCACTGCGGTTCGGCTCACGCCGAATTGCTGCGCCAGTTCCCGTTCCGTCGGCAGTTGGTCCCCCACCTTGAGGCGTCCCTCATGAATCGATTCCTCAATCTGCTGGACAATCTGCTCATACAGCCGTGCTGCGCGTACCGCCTTGTACATTTGCATAGCCATTCCCCTCGATGTGCCGGCCGCAGGGCCGGCATGGGTCGGAACACTCGACAGGATGCCACACTGCGAGTTTTTGCCCGGGTTCGCACTGTTGCGAGGGGTTGAGTTTGTTGTCATACCAGTGATCGATCTCTCAATTCAGTCTTGCCAAGTCCAAATGTTCAGCTATCGTACCAATGAACCAAGAAACCTGCAAGAGGAAATCTTCCTCGCTCTTCCTGGTCACCAAACTCGCCTCCTCAACAGCCATAAGTTGTCAATTGGTTGATAATAGGCTTCCCAAAGGGGATCAATCTCCGCCCAGCCGCCTGGTCTGACATATATACCTTATTCCGTCCAGTGCTTGCAAAAAGATTTTTTCTATACCGGCTTATGAATTCCCTTGACTGTCATTTCGCGAAGGTGGTAATGCTGTCAGACCAAGTGAGTAATGCAACTCAAAGTGGGGGTCAAATCTGCTGTGATAACAAATACGATGTGCTGTGACGCCAGTCGCAGACCGGTTTCAACAGGCAAACATTCCAGTTGGGTGGTCGCCCTTTTCCTTTGCGCCGCGAGTTTCCTGGGTGGCCAGACCAACACCGGTCGAATCCTGGGAACCGTGACCGATCCCCTGGGCGCCTCGGTCGCCGGAGCTTCCGTCAAAATCACTGACCTGGCCCGCGGCACCGATCGCAACCTGGTTACCAGCGACGCGGGAGAGTATGTGGCTCCCAACCTGGTTCCGGGAGTTTACCGCGTCCGGATTGTCGCCAGAGGCTTCAAAACCGAAGAACGCAGCGACGTTCAGGTTTCGGTTGCGCAGGATTCCCTGATCGACTTCAAGCTGCAGACCGGCGCAGCCACCGAAACTGTGGTGGTAACCACTGAGGAGCCCCTGATCGATACAACTTCGTCCGCGCTGGGCGGCACATTGAGCAATGAAGAGATCAGCGAGCTCCCGCTCAATGGGCGCAATTACGAAAACCTGCTGCAACTGCGCCCCGGCATCGTCCGCTATCCCGGCGGCGGATTCTCCACCACCAGCACCAACGGACTCCGCGCCGAAGACAACGCCTACATCGTGGATGGCCTGTTCAACAGCGAGCCGTTTTCCGGACAGAGCATCATCAACGGAGCCGGAATCGCCGGCGATTCTGCCACGATTCTTCCCGTCGACGCGATTCAGGAGTTCAACCTGATCGAGAATCCGCCCGCCGAATATGGCTGGAAGCCCGGCGCCATGGTCAACGTGGCCCTCAAGTCCGGCACCAACATGTTGCATGGCACTGCCTATGCCTTCGGCCGCGACACGCCGATGGATGCCCGCAATTATTTCAACACGGTGGCTTCCGGAATCAAGAATCCGCGTAATCTCGAGCAATTTGGCGGCACCGCGGGCGGCCCCATACACAAGGACAGGATCTTCTTCTTCGGCGGCTATGAGGGTCAGCGCTACTCCGTCGACAGCATCAGCCAGCTCACCACCCCGGCCACAGTCACCTTGGGCGGCGATCCCGTCAACAGCGTTCCAGACGCCATCGCCGGCGTGATGGCTGCCGGCATCACCCCCAGCGTGCCCAGCCTCAAGATCGGCGGCTGCGCCGTTGGGCCGCCCATCACTTGCGACGGCAGCGGCTTCCCCACCAACAACGGCGCCGGCACTCTTGGACCCACAACCATCAACTTCGGCTTGCCCAACACGGTTTCAAGTGACAACGCCATCGGCAAGGTGGACTACACCATCAATCAGCGCCACTCGCTCAACGGCATGTACTTCTTCGGCAACAACAACGGCACCGTCTCCGACGCCAACGAATTGCAGGCCAAGTGGCTCACGCTTATCCACACGCGTGCCCAGGTAGTTGGCGGTTCGTGGGTCTGGATTCCTACAACAAAACTCGTGAACGAATTCCGGTTTGGCTTGAACAGGCTCTACCAGCCGACCTTCGTCGCCGACCGTGCCACGCCAGCCTCGGACTATGGGCTCAACACGGGCGTCACCAACCCCCTCTATGGCGGATTGCCGCGCATTAACATCGGCGGATTCTACGTTGCAACCCAGGAACTGGGCGGCTTCAACTGGCCCAAGATCCAGGGCCCTGACACCCGCATTCAGTTCATCGATCACGTCTCCTACACCGTCGGTAAACACGCCCTCAAGTTCGGCGGCGAGCTGCACCGCGACAGCTTTTCCGGCGGCGCCTATGCCGGAGGGCGCGGAAGAATTCAGTTCAAGACTTCGACCGAGGCCTTCCCCGGCGCTTCGTCGCTGGAAAACTTTTTTGCCGGTGTACCTGACTCAGGCGCCCTGTTGGAGGGCGATCCGACCCGCAATATTCACAACTGGGGTGTTGCCGGATTTGGCCAGGACGACTGGCGTGTCACCAAGACTCTCACCCTGAACCTCGGCCTCCGCTATGAGATGAACAGCGTGATCAAGGACGCACATAACCTGCTGGGTAACTTCAGCCCCACGGCCGGCCTGGAACAGGTAGGCAAGGATATCGGCGCTCCCTACAACGGGGACCACACCGAATTCGCCCCGCGGCTCGGATTTGCGTGGGATATTTTCGGCAACAATCGCACCGTGCTCCGCGGCGGCGCCAGCCTGATTTACGAAACCCTCAACTGGGAATCGTTCCTCGCCCTCAACAATTCGCTCGGCCTGAGCACCATTCCCACCGGCGCCATGGGAGTAGGGCCCGGCGGAACACAAGGCGCCGGCTCCATCGCCGTCGGCACCGTGAACTACTCCGGCCCCAGCCTCAACTGGAACGCCGGCTACAACGCGGGCGCGAGCACCGTCTTCCCCACCGGGACCATCGACTGCGGCGCTAACCCTTGCAGCATTCTTGGCGTGGTGCAGAACCTGCGCACTCCCGAAGTCTTCAGTTGGAACGTCAACGTGCAGCACGCTTTCACCACCCAGCTCACCCTTGAGACCGTCTACGTCGGCTCTCACGGAAGCAAGCTGGTTGGCATCCACGACATCAACCAGAACGTGCCGTCCCTGGACACCATGCAGAACGAACAGTCCGGCCGGCCGTTCAATGCCAACTTCCCCTTCCTCAGCTTCATCTACCAGATGGGCAACATCTACAAGTCCAACTACGACGGCCTGCAGGTCACCTTCTCGGCACGCGATTACCACCATCTCAGCTTCGTTGCCGGATACACGTATGCTCATTCTCTTGACGATGTGGGCGCCAACTGGGACTTCGGTTATGGCAGCGGCATTCCCCAGGACAGCACCCATCCCGAACGCGAGTACGCCAGCAGCGACTATGACATGCACCATCGCTTCACGTTTTCGCCCACGTACAACATCCCCGGAAAACACGGCTTCGGAGAAATGCTCGAAGGCTGGGAGGTCGCCTCGATTGTCAGCCTCTACGGCGCCCAGCCCTGGGGACCGATGGACGCGGGCAATGACCTGAGCCACACCGGCGAAGCAACCGACCGCTGGGATTTCTTCGGCAAGCCAACCGACTTCAACTCAAAAGGACCCATCGGGACGAACTATCTGCCCGGCGATGGAAACTTCGACACCGGCGCAAGCGCGGCGGAAAACGATCCGATCTGCTCGGTGCACGCACGCGACCTGACCTCGCTTAACTTTGCCGGCTGCTACAAGGCGAACAACTCGGTGATGACGCCGCCGGCCCCAGGAACCTTCGGACTCATGGGAAGAAACACCTTCCGCGATTCCGGCTTCAAGAACTGGGACTTCTCCCTGCACAAGACCTGGAAATGGCGCGAACGTTACAGCGCCCAGTTCCGCGCTGAAATGTTCAACTTCCTCAACCATCCCAACTTCGCCAATCCTTACGGTGGCCAGAATGGCTGGGGACACAACGACCCCTCCGTGCCGGGCCAGTTCGGATGCGGTTGCGCCACACCCGACGTAGCCGCTTCCAATCCAGTCATCGGCTCAGGCGGAAGCCGCGCCGTGCAACTGGGGTTGAAGCTCGCCTTCTAGAGCCTGGTGTCACGTTTTCGCCCCGTCTCTTCCCACTCGATGGGTAGAGATGGGGCGCTGCTCAGCCGACAAAGACAATCCACGTCCTCCCCAGGTGAAGTCCCCGCAAGCAGGACCGTTGAGTACGTGCATCCCCTATCCCTCAACCTGCCCTCATAGGAGAAAACAGGAATGATGAAACAGATTGCAGTGTGTGTGTTGGCGGTGGTTGCTGCCGCGGTACCGGCGCCCTGCCGCGCTCAGCAACACCAGGAAAGAACCATCGATGAGATCAAGGTCGAAGCTGTTCACCGCGCCGAGGTCGGCGGCTATCCACTCATCGGCCTTGACCCCGATGACGTTCGCGAAGCTTTCAAATCCATCCAAACCAAAGATAGAGACGAGTGGGCGAACGCCTTCATCGGCGTTGCAGACCGCTACATGGCCGAGGGCAAATCGCTGCAGATGACCGATCCCAAAAAGGCGGACGCCGACTTCGTTCGCGCCTGGCGGCTTTACTCCTTTGGCCGCTGGCCCACGCCGGCTTCGCCCAGAAAGCAAGTCGCCTATGAGAAGGCTATCGACGCCTATCTCACCCATGCGCGCTTCATGGATCCACCGCTTGAAGTCGTCCACATCCCCTTCGAAGGCAAGCAAATCATCGGCTACCTGCGCCTGCCCAAAGGAGCCACAGGTCCGGTGCCCCTGGTGCTCGCCGTAAACGGCCTCGACAGCCGCAAGGAAGACCTGACGGAAAGTTTCTCCGCCATCCTTCCCTTCGGCATCGGCTACTTCGCCGTCGATGGCCCTGGCACCGGTCAATCGCCCATCAAGGCCAGCCCCACATCGGAACGCATGCTCCTCGCGGTCCTCGACTACCTTGCCACCCGCCCTGAAGTCGACAAGACCCGCATTGCCATGCACGGCGTAAGCTGGGGAGCCTATTGGGGAACAAAGATGGCCATCGTCGCGAAGGATCGTCTGCGCGGCGTAAGCGTGCAATCGCCCCCCACCGACCTCTTCTTTCAAAAGGAGTTCGTCCTTAATTCCCTGCAAGGCAACCGCGAATATCTGTTCGATCAGATTCCCGCCATGATGGCCATCTTCGACAACGTCACCACCCTCGACCAGGTGGTCGACATCTTCCAGAAAATGTCGCTCGTGAATCAGCATCTGCTCGGCAAGCCCACCGCTCCCATGCTCATTCTGGCCGGCACCAAAGACACTCAGGTGCCCATCGCCGACATTTACAAGCTCCTCGACAGCGGCGATGTCCCCAAGGAGGCCTGGATCAATCCGCAGGGCGGTCATCTGGGCCGTCAGGTGGGTGTATGGCCCGACCCACGCATCTTCAAACAGGTCATCATTCCGTGGCTGGTAAAAGACCTGACCGCTGACTTGCCTCAGGCCAAGCCCTGAGCAACCTTGCCTGCAATGCGCGTTCTACTCGTCGAAGATGAAGTCCGCCTGCACCTGGCTATAGCGTTTCCCGAAAGGATGTAGACCGAAGTCAATGCACTCAAGCCGGCGCGACCCCAGGGAGCGACGGTCTTGCATGCGCTGAGGTGGAACACACTATTTCGGGAAGCGCCGTAAAGAGGTTCCTCGCTCGTTCATCTCCCGAGCCGCTTTCATCCGTGTCACTTGATCCTGATCTGGCAAACTGAAAGTGCGGTGAACATCTTTTCAGTTTGCCGAATTCTATGTGGAGCCACCTATGTCGATGCAGCGCAGCGTTTTCTCTCTCGCCCGGCCCTTTGTGGCCGCACTCCTGTTCAGCAGCCTTATCGCCGCCCCGGCGCTGCTTTCAGCACAGAAGCCCTACCACCTGCTCGATCGTTGGAAAATCGGCGGCGATGGCGGCTGGGATTACCTGCTCGCCGACTCTGCGGCCCACCGTTTGTACATTACCCACGGTCCCCGCGTTGAAGTGGTCGACACCACAACCGGAAAGCCGGTCGGCGCCATCACCGGCCTGCACGGAACACACGGCATCGCCCTCGATGACGCCGGCAAATTCGGCTACATCTCAGACGGCGGCGGCAACGCCGTGGTGGTCTTCGATCGCGCCACCCTGGCCATAGTGGCCACCATCCCCACCGGCGGCCAGAATCCTGACGGCATCGTCTTTGAACCCGCCACCCAAACCGTCTGGGCTTTTCAAGGCCGCAGCAACGATGCAGCCGTCATCAGCGCCGCCACGCGCAAGGTGGTCGCCACCATCCCGCTTCCCGGCAAGCCGGAGTTCCCCGCCGTCGACGGCAAGGGAATCGTATTCGACAATATTGAGGACAAAAACGAGATCGTCCGCCTTGACGCGCACACCCTCAAGCTCACCGCCGAGTGGCCCATCACAGGCTGCGACTCACCTTCAGGCCTTGTCTTCGATGTCCCCGGCCACCGCCTCTTCCCGGTCTGCGACGGCAAGAAGATGGGCGTAGTGGACTCGAACACCGGCAAAGTCCTGGCCACTCCCGCCATCGGCGATGGCCCCGACGCCGCCGGCTGGAATGCGCGCCACAACCTTGTCTTTTCTTCCAACGGGGATGGAACCCTCAGCGTCATCGACGCCAACGCCACAGGCTATCCCTCAATTGAGGAACTGCCGACGCAAAAGGGCGCACGCACCATGGCCTATGACGCCGCCGCGGATCGCATCTACCTGGTCGCCGCCGAATATGGCCCGACACCCGCTCCAACCGCGGCCGTTCCCCACCCTCGCCCACGTGGAATCCCCGACACCTTTACCGTGCTCGTGGTTGGCCGGTAACCCGAGCGTCCTCTTCTTGATTGCCTGAACCAGGACGCCGGCGAGTTGCCTTGCGCAGCTTGGTCGCCGCCGTCGAGTCCTCACGCACCTGCGTCAGATGACTGCGCATCGCCTCGCGCGCCATCACCGGATCGCGCCGTTCGATTGCATCCAGGATTCGCTTGTGATGGAACTGGCCGCGTTCGGCGCCACCCTCGACACCGAAGATGCTGCTGCGCTGTTCGCGCAATACCGCAACAATCGAATCCAGCAATGCAAGAATGATCGGATTGGCCACAGCCTCAGCCAGCGCAAGATGAAAATCAAGATCGGCCTCGATATATGCATCCGGATCATCCATGCTCCGGTCCATCACGGCGATCGCTTCACGCATGAGCGCCAGATGCTGCTCGTCGATCCGCGTGGCTGCCAGGGCGCTGAACTCCGGCTCGATGATCTCTCTTACTTCAACCAAATAGCCTGAACTCTCGGGATTACTGGTGTCCACCAGCCGATCCAGCGACTGCCGCATACCTCTCTGCCGGTTGCCGGTAATGAAGGTGCCACGACCGGAGTAAGCCTCCACCAGGCCCTTTTCCGCCAGTGTCTTCACGGCTTCACGGACCGCCGTTCTGCTCACGCCAAACTGCAGCGCAAGCTCGCGTTCGGCGGGTAACTGATCTCCAGGTTTCAGTTGGCCATCACGAACCGATTGCTCGATTTGCTCAACAATCTGCTCGTAAAGCCGCGAAGTACGAATTGCCTTGTACATGCGCATATCCCCCGGTGTGGTGAGTCCGAAGCCCGTACCCTGAAAGACTGTCATCCTGAGCGTACTTGGGCGCGTTTCCTGCACCCAACGGAATCGAAAGCCTGCCCTGAGCAAAGTCGAAGGGCAGCTGCGGTTGCACTTCTGAACTTATGCGGCGAACCATCCACTCGGCACACTCGATATCTTCAAAGGATTAGGCTCTGTCAAAACCGGACTCTATACAGGATGCCACGAGTCGGAGCTGCCGCCTGGACTTTGAGGCCCTTCAGGGCAACCGGAAAAGCTGCGAAGATCGGCAGCGCGCCGGTCAGAATCCCGCAGCCACAAGTCTCATCTGGTGGTTATATCACCACGCTAAATTGTCTGTATCCTCTATTTTTTTGGCGTCTGTTATCCCTCAATCCAGACGGTCTTAACATTCGTAAACTCCCTTATGCCGAAGGGGCCGAGTTCGCGTCCGAAGCCCGACTGCTTCACGCCGCCAAAGGGAACCCGCGGATCGGATGCCACCATTTTGTTGATGAAGACCATGCCGGACTCAAGTCCATCGATGAATTGATCCCGTTGCTCATCGTCCTCGGTCCACACGCTGGCTCCCAGCCCGAAGCGCGTATCGTTGGCAATGCGAATTGCGTCCGCAGTGTCCTTGACCCGGAAGATTGAGGCGACAGGGCCGAAGAACTCCTCGCTGTAGGCCGGCGAGTGGCGTGGTATATCCGTCAGCACCGTGGGCGGATAAAAGCTGCCGGGGCCAGGCTGCGGCACGCCACCCAGAAGCACCCGCGCACCTGCGTCGATGCTCTCCTGAACCGCCTGTTGCAGGTCTCTCACTGCCTCAAAGGAGGCCAGCGGGCCGAGTTCCGTGCTCTCGTCCAGCGGGTCCCCCACCCTGAGGGAGGCCATGCGCTTCACAAACCCGGCTTCGAACTCATCGGCGATCGACTCTTCAACCAGGAAGCGCTTGGCGGCGATGCACGACTGGCCATTATTCGCGGTGCGAGCCTTCACCGCAGACTCCATGGCTTGTTCGAGATTTGCGCTGCGCATCACAATAAACGGATCGCTCCCGCCAAGTTCAAGAACCACCTTTTTGATACGTTTAGCAGCGGACACGCCGACCTGCACGCCCGCTCCCTCGCTCCCTGTCAGCGTCGCAGCCACAACCCTGGGATCGTTCAGAAGACCGTCCACTCTTGCGGCGCCAACCAGCAACGTCTGGAAAACTCCATCTGCGAAGCCGGCACGCAGAAACACGTCCTCGACTGCCATTGCGCTCTGCGGAACATTTGACGCATGCTTCAGCAGCCCCACATTGCCCGCCATCAGCGCTGGCGCAACAAACCGCACCACTTGCCAGAACGGATAATTCCAGGGCATCACCGCGAGAACCGGCCCGATGGGTTGATAACGGATATAACTGCGGGCGGCGGTGGTCGAAACGGCTTCGTCCGCCAGGAATGCCTCCGCATTTTCGGCATAGTAGCGGCACGCCCACGCGCACTTGACCGCTTCGTCCACGGCGGCACGAATCGGCTTGCCCATCTCCAGGGTCATCAGCCGGCCAATCGACTCCTTCTCCTGCTCCAGGATCTCCGCCGCCCGCAGCATCCGCTCGGCTCGATACGCAAAGCTCGTCTTGCGATGAACCTCAAATGCGGCTGCCGCTCTCCGCAGTTTCTCCTCCACTTCGGCATCCGTTAAGGGTGAGTAGGTTTTCAGCACCTCTCCGGTGGCAGGGTTCACACTCGCAATAGCCATTGCTACCTCGTTTTCAGGGTCGAATCCAACCAAATGCACAGCAGCGTAGAAGCACACGGTACTTGGTCATACATTTATACCGCACCATGTACACCCCCTGTCAATCGCGATCATTCCCTTTAAGCTCCGCCGTCATCGTCGGTCAACTTTCTTTGTGGTACTGTTGTCGGACCGCATGTTGGAGCTCGAATCGGAGTGTTAGAGATGTCCCGGTGTCCCTGAGATCCCGTCCTGTATCGGGTCTGAAAGCACCGGACAGAGCTCCTGGCGCCTGCTTCCGGCAACATTCAATTCTGCTGTGACCTAAGTCATTGTTCGCACTCTTCTCCATCGGTACCCTTCAATCAGAAGGAAAGCAACGAGATGGCCACAGAACAGGCGACGAGAACCCCTATAGATACCTCGCACGACGAGAAGAAGAAGCTGATCCGCCGCTTTGTTCCCGACAGTTCGCAGCGGATCAGGCGCATCGTCCAGTGGTCGTTTGTGGCTCTGAATGGCTGGTTGGGGATCCAGTTTCTTCTCTGGGTTCGCTCCCTCGAGCACGGCGCCACGGGTTTGAGTGTGTCGCGGCCGGCAGGTGCCGAGGGCTGGCTGCCGATCGCCGGGCTGATGAATGCGAAGTACTTCCTGCTCACAGGGCACATCCCTGCCATCCATCCGGCAGCCATGATCCTGTTCATCGCCTTCTTGCTCATGAGCCTCCTGCTCAAGAAGGCCTTCTGCTCATGGCTGTGCCCGGTGGGAACGCTCTCGGAACAGTTGTGGAAGCTGGGCCGAAGAATCTTCAAACGCAATCTCCGCCTGCCCAGGTGGATCGATCTTCCTCTGCGCGGCCTCAAGTATCTGCTGCTCGGCTTCTTCGTCTTCATCATCGGCGCCATGTCCGCGGAAGCGATTCAGGACTTCATGTCTTCGCCATATGGCCTGGTCGCAGATGTGAAGATGCTGAACTTCTTCCGCAATATCGGGCTGACCGCGGCCATCGTCATCGGCCTCCTGGTTCTGCTCTCCATCCTCATCCAGAACTTCTGGTGCCGCTATCTCTGCCCCTATGGCGCGCTGCTTGGTCTCGCGTCCCTGCTCAGCCCGGTCAAGATTCGCCGCGATGCCGATGCCTGCATCGATTGCGGAAAATGTGCACGCGCCTGTCCCGCAAATCTTCCCGTCGATCGGCTGGTGCAGGTTCGATCCGCGGAATGCACGGCCTGCATGGCATGCGTTGCAGCATGCTCCTCCCGGGATGCCTTGCAATTCGCGCTCCCACCTCGACACGCCGCCACATCCGCTGAGCGCTGGCGCAGCCGGACCGTCAGCCCGCGAGTCGTTGTCGGCGTTCTCGCCTGCATCTTCTTCGGTATTGTTCTCTACGCCAAGGTTGCGGGCCATTGGCAGACGAATCTGCCCCGCGAGGTCTATATGGATCTGGTGACCCATGCCGGCGAGGCAGCTCATCCGGACTATTGAGTGAGGCAAGTCTCCGATGCGGCTCTATTTTGCAGCCACAGTCGGCGTAAGAGACTGCGCAGCCACATTCCAGCCTTCCAGTTGCACAACCGGTGTGGCAACCGCATCGTCAGGCAGCAACGCCGTAAGCGTTCGCGATTCGCCCGGCGTGAGCTCAATCCAGTTGTCTGACCAGATGACAGGCGCAATCAAACCGCCGGACTGCGTGCGCACTGCACCACGCAATTGAAAGGCGAGCGTGTTCGATTGGTTGTCAAGATGCACGCGGATTTCGCGACCCTTCGGAGTATTTTCAATCTCGGCGCGTGCCGTCACACTCGCCGCCGGCAGACCGGCGAGCGCAGTCAAGTCCTCGTGGCGCGCCGCAGGCGTATGTGTATAGTCGCTCCTGTTCCAGTCGAACGCGGTGAGCGTGCCTGGAACCCAATAGAAGTTGCGGCTTACCGTGCGGCCCGCGGCATCGTTCAGCGTCAGATCGATGAAGAAGACTCGGTCGGTATCGGAGTAAAGACTCTCCGGCAGTTCGAAAACCCGCTGCGTGCTGTCGACGCCCGCATCCACCGCCGCGTCTGCGCTGAACAGTTCCTTCCATGCCAGGTTGTGTACATGGACGCTCGCATGCAGTCCCCCAACCGGCTCATAGGTGCTATTCACCACCACGATGGACCGATCGTCATAAGAGTACTGAATATGCAGCGGTTCACAGGCCTTCTTCGCGGCAAAGTATCCGGCGCCGGCATCCAGATTGTAGTCATACAGATGCCAGATCATCGAGGGCCATGCGTTGTTGAGCATCCATTGAATCACACCGGTGGATGCGTACTTGTTCTTGCTGTAGGCCTCAAACATGGCGCGCTCTGAGTCGTATTCCATGGTTTGCGCCACGCGCTCATATTGGGCTGCGGTTTGTGGCTTGGCGTAGACCGCCTCCATGGCCGCATCGAAAACCTTCAGGTTCACAAACTCTCCGCCGCCGTAATGAAAGCTCCACGCTGCGGATGGCGGCCAAGCCTCGGGATCATCCAGGAACTTCTGCCGGCTGGCGAGCGAGGGAATCGCTGGCCCCGGACTCGTCTCTGTGTTGAATCCGAACGCCCCACCCAATTGCTTGTCCAGATACCAATAGCTCGGCGCAACATAATCGTAAGGTCCCGTCATCTTCACGCCGCTTTCGCCCGTAACGCTCGTGGGCGTGCTGGAAGCGGAAGAAAGCAGCGGGTTCGGCCAGTGAGTTTCCGACTCGACCTTGAGATAAGCGCTCTCCACATTCGCCGGCGGCGGGTTATCGCTGCCGTTGAGCCACACCAGCAGGCTCGCGTGGTGCCGCAGCCGCAGCATCTGCGCGCGCAGTGACGCGGTGGCGATGGTCAGATCCTCAGGCGTCCAATCCTTCCAATGCTCCCACTGATCGCAACAGCACCAGCCGAGCATCACCAGGATGCCCTGCTCGTCGGCCAGGTGAAAGAACTCCTCGGTCTCCAGTTTGCCTTCCAGGCGGATGGTGTTCAGATTCATATCGCGCACCAGACGGAATTGATCGCGCAGACGATTCTCATTGGTGCGCAGCAGCATATCCTGCGACCAGCCACCGCCGCGAATCAGAATCGGCTTTCCGTTTATGCGGAAGAGCTTGCTCCCGCTGGCCGTGTACTCCGACGTGATTTCGCGAATCCCGAAATCGACGCTCTTCTCATCCGTAATCTCGTTATTCGCGGTGAAACGCACTGTCAGCCGTTCCAGGTGCGGCTCGCCCATTTGCGCCGGCCACCACGGATGCGGATTGCGCAGGCGCAGCATGGGAAACTGTTCCGGCGCGAATGCGACAGTCTTGTCTTCATGCGCTGCCAACGTCACGGGTTGCTCGAAGCGAACTCCGGCAGCAGTGCCTGACACCACGCCTTTCATCTCATGATCGGCGCCGTTGTGCAACTCGGCATACACCGTCAAATCTGCCGTGCTGAGCGAAGCATCTTCAAAGTGCGTAACCGCCAGCGGCGACCGCACAGTCACTGCGCCCGTCGTCATCAAGTCGACTGCGCCCCACAGGCCCATGTCCTTGTCCGGGGGGCACGGATTCCAATCCACCCAGTTAATGCCCAGGTCCTTCTCAGTAGGCGCAAATGCTTCTACAGCGAGTACATTCGCTTTGCCAGGCTTCAGAAAATCGGTCACATCGAAGTCGTAGGTGCGGTATGCGCCGGCAACTGTTTTCGTGTCGGCGATCCTATGGCCGTTCAGCCATACATCGGCTCGATAGTTGATGCCGCCGAAGTGCAGCCAGAAGCGTCCGTCCTTCGCTTGTGTTGCCGGAGCCGTAAACTCGGTGCGATACCACCATCCGCAGCGATACGGGCTCCCGTCCGGCATCGGCAGATTGGCGAAGTTGTGCCCAATGGGGTACTCCGTCCCCGGAATCTTGCGCAGGTTGGTGCCGAAGTAAGGCTCGGGAAAGGTCCCAGCGGCCACCTGTGCCGACAGCACTGTACTCGGCACGGCGGTCTTCAGCCATCCATCCACTGAGAAGCCCTCCGTGGCAATCGCTTCGCCGGCAGCCTGAAACTTGCACGACGATTGCAAACGCCACCCATCCTTGAGCGGGGTCACGGTTCCAGCTTCAACCGCTGCTGGCAGCGCCGCAAGCGCAAGCAACACCGGCGCGAGTTTCCTCAATTGAACGAGCATCGTCTTTACCTTCCCAATCATGCAATTTAGAGTTCACGCCAAGCCAAGCTTTCTTTCTGCTGCGCACCCAACCGGCCCTCTTCGCAATCGAACAACGGGACCACATCGAAGCAGGAAAGCGGCCATGCCAACAGGAGACTTATCAGTTGCCTCGCGACCGGCAATCGATGAAAAAGAAACAGAGGCGTCTGATATTCAATCGCTTGAATACTTGGAAATATCTCCTTATTTCCCGAGAGATGTCAAGAGCAATTCCCTCCGGCGCGCATCGTCCATTTCCGTTTTCCCGAGCTGGGAAATCACATCGGCCGAAGTCTGTGGCGGGGATTCTGCAACCGGGCGCAATACCCCTGGGCCATCCGATCACGTCGATTCAATCAGTCTCAGGAGCTTCAACTCCCGAATGACATTGGGCTTAGGAGCTAAATGTACAAGTCTCTGGATAAGCCCCGATCTCTACGATTCTTAGGGGTAAGGAATTATTTCTTGACATGCGGACGAATGGTTCATAAAGTAGATTTCCAAGTATTCAAGCGTTTCAATACCGGGATTTCTTCGAGAGGCCCCTATGATTTTCAGAAAAGCGGACATCGCGATCGTACTTCGAATTCTCTTCGTTTGCATTCTGATCTGCTGCGCGGGAGCGCCCGCGTTTCCCCAGGCGGGCCGGGGCGGCATCAGTGGCCTGGTCACCGACCCATCGGGCGCAGTCGTGCCCAGGGCCAAAGTTACCGCCAGGGATCATGCCACGGGAATCTCCCTCTCCACGGTCACCACCGGCGCGGGTTTGTATTCCTTCGTGTCCCTCAACCCGGGAACATACGAAGTGACTGCTACCTCGAAGGGGTTTGAGAGCGTTCAAGTCGACAATGTCTCGGTGACCGTCGATCAAACCTCAACGGTGAATATCGGTCTCCAGGTTGGCGCTGCCACTGAAGTAGTCACAGTTTCGGGAACCTCGGACCTTGCGGACACAGATAATTCCACCGTGGGCCAGCTTATTGACGCGGCCACTATCGATCGCGTCCCCCTGCTCACGCGCAATGTCTATGAACTTGTACAGCTCAGCGCCGGTGTTACTCCGGCCAATGGCTCACCGAACTCTTCCAGTTCCGAAGCCATCATCAACATCTCTTCCGGGCGTCCGAACGTCGATGTTTCGTCGTATACCGTCAACGGCTCCATCATCGGCTCGGTGTATTACATGCTTGACGGCAGTCCACTCGGCATCGCTGAAAACAATGCAGCGGCCATCATTCCTGCATTGCAAATTCCCGAAGATGGCGTAGAAGAGTTTCGGGTTGAAACGCAGAACACGCCGGCCTCCTATCAAAGCGGCGGTGCGGGCGTCATCAGCCTGGTGAGCAAGTCCGGCGGTGATCAGTTTCATGGCGATGTCTTCGGTGTCTTCCGCCCCGACGTTCTCGCCGCCAACGATTACTTCAACAAGCAAAGCCAGTTGCAGTATGTGAATCCGGCGACCAACGCCCCTGCCCCGTACAACACGGCGCCGTCCTTTCATCGATACCAGGAGGGCGCGGCTATCAGCGGGCCCATTCTGCACAAGAAGCTCTTCTTCTTCGCCGATTATGAAGCCACGCAGCAGGAAATGTTTGACGGTTCAAACTACTTCACCGTCCCCACATCGGCACAGCGCACCGGCGACTTTTCAAGCATGGGCTATACCATCTACGACCCCACGCAGCCTGACAATCCTGATGGCACGCGCCAGGCAGTTCTCAACAACAAGATCGCCAATCCCAACCCCATCGCACTGAAGTTTCTCTCCGAGTTTCCCAAGTGCAACTACCCCAGCCCCTCCACCTGCGATACCCAGACCACCGATGTCTCGCCTAACCTGTACGTCCCCGGACTCGATCCGACCACTCAGCAGAAGTTCGACATTCGCGTCGACTATTACAAGAGTGAAAAGCAACGCCTCTTCGGCCGTTTCTCTTTTGACCGGCTCTTCACCTCGGGCGTCAACGCCTTCAACAATCCCTGGGATCTTGACTATGCGCAGAACATCACCAACGGGCGAAACGTCATTGTCGGCGATGACTACACCCTCAATCCCACCACGGTATTGCAGCTTCGCTACTCGTTCGCGCGCCATTATGAAAATCAGGGCGGCGATCCGGGGCAGAGCGCGATCGATAGTCTCTCTTCACTCGGATTTGTCACGCCGACTGCAGCGGACGAGGTGTTCAAGACTCTTCCCTATGTGAACTTTGACGACGTGGGCGGCGGCATCGGCGGCACTGCGAACTACAACACCTTCACTTACGCCAGTGAAAACAACGATGCCAGCGCCACCATCACCAAGGTCGTCGGCAAGCACGAGCTCAGCACCGGCTTCGAGTACATGAAGAGATTTCTGAACGTTGGCCAACCTCCTGCTCCCTCTGGCGCTTACGGATTTGATGTCTCCGCGACAGATCAATCCACACTAAACGGCGGCGGCGGCAGCGACTTCGCTTCCTTCCTGATGGGCATGGGAGAGCAGCCGGGCTCTGAAGGAAACGACGCGCCCAATTTTACAAAGGACCTGTTCGTCGCGGAAGCAAGCCCTTACTATGCAGCCTTCATCCAGGACACCTACCATCCCAATCACGCCCTTACCATCACCGCGGGGCTGCGCTGGGACATCTTCGGCGGCAAGACGGAGCGCCACAACCGCCTCGAATACTTCAACCCCAACGCCGCGGCCAACGCCAGTGGCGTCTCATTCACCGGCGCCGAGGTATACGCAGCCGGCGGAAGCCGCTCGCCGTTTACGACCAATCTAACCAACTTCGGCCCGCGCCTTGGCTTTGCCTGGCAGCCCTCCAAGCCAATTGTGGTGCGCGGCGGCGCTGGCTTCTACTTTGGACCAAGCGCGCAAATGGTCGGCGGCGCGGGGCTTGACAGCGATGGATACTCAACCACGACGAGTTGGAACGCCACCTGCTTCAACGCCGACAAGAGTGGCAATACCGTATACAACGGCACCAGCGAATGCGCCAGCGCAACCGGCGGCCCCGCGCCAAGCACCACGGGAGTCTACTCATTGACCAATCCGTTCCCCGCGGGTGTTGTTCCGCTCATCACCTCGCCCTCGGGTCTTGCCAACAACCTTGGCACTGAACTTAGCACGATGTTCCACTCGCAGCGCACGCAGGAAACCTACAACTATAACTTCGGCATCGAGAATCAGTTCCCGCACGATATTGTCCTCAGCATCGGCTACGTCGGCAGCAGGGGACTCTTCCTGCCCTTCGGGAATATCGATCTGAATCAGCTCCCGTTGAGTGTGATTGGAGCAAAGCGGAACTCCCTGTGCGTTAATACCGTGGATCCAGCTTGCATCATGGTGCCCAACACCTGGGAGGCGATCCAGCCCGGCACCAACGCCAACGCCGGGTCCGCCACCGTCCCGCTGTGGGTGAGCCTGCAGCAGTTCCCGCAATTCGGCACCGGCAGCTATGGCGCGGGCAATGGCGTCAATGTGCACGGTTCTCCCAGCGGCGACTCTGAATACAGTTCTCTCCAGACCAAGCTGCAGAAGCGCCTGACCTCGCACTTCACCACGCTGGCGTCGTTCACATGGGGCAAGATCATGACCGACGACGGCAATCCTCCTCTTGGCTTTGTCGGTGCGCATGCCGGTTCGCCCCAGGACGCGCAGAACCTGAATCTCGAGCACTCCGTCAGCCCGCAGGATGTGAAGTATCAATTCACGTGGCAGGCGTCCTACGATCTGCCGGTGGGCAAAGGCCGAGCGGTGAACCTGGGCGGAATTGCGAATGCCGCTCTGGGCGGCTGGACCGCGGATGGAGTTTTCTATAGGAGTAGCGGCATTCCCATCGCCTCGCCACTCGTCGGCGCAAACATCTCCTACTTCAACCAGAGGCCCAACCTGAAGTGCAATCCAGCCAACGGCGCTCCCCATACCGCAGCGCAATGGTTCACGCCGGCCTGCTTCTCGCAGCCCAGCGATAATCAAAGCCCGTTCTTCGCAGGGAATGCGCCAGCGTACCTTGACCACGTCCGCACCATGGGCGCCAACGACGTGGATCTCACTCTCTCCAAGAGTTTCAAGATGGGTAAGGAACGGGACCTTCGCTTCGAGATTTCTTCTTTCAACGTGGCGAACAGGCCGCAGTTTGCATCGCCGGGAGTGCCTCAGGAAAATAACCCCAGCAACCCTGCTGTTGGGTATAGCAACACTCAATTCGGACTGATTACGGCCGATTCCAATTCTCCGCGTCAGTTCCAGTTCTCCTCGAGATTTACTTTCTGATCTATCGGTAAGCGAGCGCCGATCGCTCTCGTGATTGCAACCGCTGACATTCCCGCCTGCGCGGGAAATTGGGAGATTAGCAACGCATGGAAAGTCCATTGAGCGAACCCGCCGCTTCCGCCAATCAGCCGGGCCTGCGCCGTTCGCTCAAGCTCTGGCACCTCATCGTCTACGGCATCATCATCATTCAGCCCACGGCGCCCATGGGCATCTACGGCGTGGTCAGCAACGTTGCCCGCGGCCATGTCGTCACCACCATCCTCATCGCCATGGTCGCCATGCTCTTCACCGCCTTCAGCTATGGGCGCATGGCCCGCGTCTATCCCAGCGCAGGCTCGGCTTACACATACGTCGGCAAGGAGCTGCATCCGATGCTGGGTTATGTCGTGGGCTGGTCCATGCTCATGGACTATCTGCTCAACCCAATCATCTGCGTCATCTGGTGCAGCGCCGCCGCGCAAAATGTTTTGCCCAATGTGCCCTACGCAGCCTGGGCCGTCTCGTTCGCAATTCTCTTCACGGCGCTCAATCTTCGCGGCGTAAAGACATCCGGCCGCATGAATGCCGCGCTCGCCATCTTCATGAGCATCGTGGTCGTCATCTTTCTCGCCGAGGCAATTCGCTACATCGCGATGGTCGTGCGCCCCATCGGCGGCGCGTGGCTCATTCCCTTCTACGATCCCTCCACGTTTTCACCTTCGCTCGTTTTTCGCGGAACATCCATCGCCGTACTCACCTACATCGGGTTCGATGGCATCTCCACCATGTCGGAGGAAGTGGAGAATCCCCGCCGCAACATCATGATCGCCACGGTTGCCACATGTCTGTTCATCGGCATTCTCTCTGCGATCGAGGTGTATGTTGCTCAATTAGTCTGGCCGGCGCACACGCCCTTTCCCGACACAATGGTTGATACAGCGTACGTGTTTGTTGCCAAACGCGTCGGCGGATTGTTCCTCTTTCACCTGCTCAACGCCACGCTGCTCATCGCCAATGTTGGCTCAGGCATGGCCGCGCAGTTCGGAGCCGCACGCCTGCTTTATGGAATGGGCAAGGCCAATGCGCTGCCCCGCCGCATGTTTGCCGCTATCGATGCGCGCACCGGAATTCCCCGCAACAACGTCATCGTCGTGGGCGTATGCGCGTTGATCGGCGCGTTCCTCATGACGTACGAGAGCGGAGCCGAACTGCTCAACTTTGGAGCCTTCATCGCGTTCATGGGCGTCAATATCGCGGCGCTGGTTCACTACAAGTTCCGCTCCAAGGAGAAGGTACTTTTCCCCGTACTCATGCCCCTGTCGGGATTTCTGGTGAGCGGGTTCATCTGGCTCAACCTCAATCACAAGGCGCAGATTCTGGGCACGGCATGGATCGCCATCGGACTTTTGCTTTACTTCATCATGCGGCGTGCGGGCGCGGGGCCAGACCAGCTTCTCGAAATAGAGGAATCGTGATGTTGCTTGCAACCGTTTCATGCGAGTTCGCGGCACCTGAGCATGCATGGTTTCCAGCAGAGAGAACGGTCTGATCGCGGTAGATTTCAACCTGTTGAAGAGGAAGTAAGTGGCTACACGCAACACCAAATCGACGCACGTCACGCTGGCCGATGTCGCTCGTGCTAGCGGCTTCTCCACCTCTACCGTGTCGATTGTTCTGAATGAAGCGCCGCTCTCGCGCTACGTTGCCGCCAAGACCAAAGAGCTCATCCGAAAAAAGGCTGACCAGATGGGATACCACCCTGACGCCCTGGCTCGATCGCTCAGTCGCCGCCATAGCCAGACCATCGGCGTTCTGGTCTTCGATATCTCCGATCCCTTCTGCATGTCTCTCTTGCGCGGCATCGAGCGCACGCTTTATCCCACGCCCTATCTCCCCATCATCATGGACGCCGATAACCGTCCCGAGCAGTTTGAGCGGTATCTCGACATGCTCATCGGACGCCGCGTGGAAGGTCTCATCCTGGTGGCAAACTGGCTCTTCGCCGAGATTGACACGCTCTCCAAAATCGAGAAGAACAAGATTCCGATCACGTCAGTGGGGCGCGATCTTACCGCGCGATCCGTGCGATCTGTGGTGGTCGACAACGAAGCCGGTGGCTACGCGGCCATCAAACATCTCTACACTCTGGGGCACCGAAAAATTGCCACCCTTTGCGGTCCCGCGGAAATGGAAGACAGCCTGCGCCGCTGGCATGGCATCCAGAGGTTCGCGGCTGAAGTGGGGCTCCGCCTCGACCCCCGGCTCACGCTCCAACTCCCCTCCATGATGGATCCAGTCTCAGGATTCGAAGGTGGGATGCGGCTTACCGCCGAGCTCATGGAGAGCAAAATCGACTTCTCCGCAATTCTCGCGTTTGACGACCTCACGGCGCTCGGCGCCATCCGTGCTCTTTGGAACAAAGGCCGTCGCGTTCCCGATGAATGCTCCGTCATTGGCTTCGACGATGTGCCTCCTGCCGCTCTTGCTTCCCCGGCGATCACCACCATCCGCCAGCCCATGCTCGAAATGGGGGAGCTTGCAGCCAAACTCGTCCTCGACGCAATCGCCCCATCCATCTCCGGCGTCTCCAAATCGAAACTGCTTCACCAGTTGCCGCCGAAATTGGTCCGCAGAGACTCCACGCAGAAACTTCCCGTGCGCCGCCCATCGAAATCCTCGCGCTGACAATCTAAGACCCTGCCTTCTGCGCAGACGCGCGCTCTGCGAGCATCGTCCGAAAGCCGCTCAGCCGCAAGCGCCCGAGTTTGTGGCCCGCGCGTCAAACGATTCTGCCTGGGTTTACAGGCTCTGAATTACTCCGAAATCTGCCGATAATCCCATGTTTTCTACAACTTAAGAGGCAGGCGGTCGCCTGATCCCATGTGAAAGTCGCGTATAATCACAATGCTAAAGGGACAATTCGATGAAGGGATGGATGCTTGCGGGCGCGGTCGTTCTGGGTCTGACCCCAGCTCTTGGGGCAGCGCCTCCAGGTGTCCTCACCACGCTGCATTCGATTCATGTTCTCAGCAGGACTGAGGCGGCGCAGGCTCTCCCGGTAGCCTTTGAGGGGACAGTCACTTATTACAACCCTCATGACGTCGACCTCTTTGTGCAGGACGGCTCGGAGGCCATCTACGTGGCGACAGCCCAGGGCGCTGGCCTGGTCCTCGGCGATCGCGTTCTGGTCAAAGGACACACGCGCGATAGCTTCCGCACAGACATCATCGGCGACAGCGTGACCGTTCTCCGCCACGGCACTCTCCCCTCGCCTCTCACCGCGGACTTCGACCAGCTGATCGGCGCCAGGCTTGACAGTATGCGGGTTGTAGTCCGCGCCGTGGTCCGGAGCGCCGACATCGTGCTCGATGAAGACCGGAACAACCTCTATATGCACCTGTTGATGGACGGCGGCTATGTCGATGCGACCGTGGTTTCCATCGACTCCACGGTGCCCGGAGATCTGCTCGACTCCGAAGTCGAAATCACCGGCATCGCGTCAGGAAAATATGACAGCAAGGATCAGCTAACTGGCGTTCTCATTCAGGCTCCTTCGATTGCCGATGTGCGCATTGTGAAACCGGCGAACAGGGCATCGGCCGCGCTCCCGATTACTCCCATGGATGAAGTCCTCAGCGGCTATCATATCCGCGATCTCACTCGGCGAATCCGGGTCCAGGGAACCATCACCTACTTTGAGCCGGGTTCGGCGATCGTCCTGCAAAACGGCACCAAGAGTCTGTGGATCAGCACTCAATCGGAGAAGCCCCTTAAACTGGGCGATCTTGCCGATGTCACTGGTTTTCCCACCGGCACTGGCGGTTCTCTGACGCTGTCTCTCGGCGAAATCTCGGAAAGCAACGTGCACGCGCCCATCACGCCGAAGGCGGTCACCGAGTCGGAACTGGCAGCCGGAGCCAATGCATTTGAACTGGTCTCTGTCGAAGGAACGGTTTTGACCTCAGTGCGCCAGGCTGCCGAGGATGAGTATGTCCTTCTCGCCAGCGGTCACGTATTCTCCGCGGTCTATCACCACATGGATACGGCCGACTCCCACCTTCCGCCCATGAAAGCGATTCCTGTTGGTTCCACGGTCCGCGTCACAGGCATCAGTACTGTGACCTACGGTTCCAACCCCTTTCAGGGCCCGGTCTCATTCAGCCTGCTGCTTCGCTCCTTTGACGACATTACCGTAATCGAAAAGCCGTCCTGGCTCACTGTGCGCAACCTCATCTGGACTGTGGGCCTGCTGGTAGTGATTCTGCTGATGTTCGCTGTCCGGCAATGGGCACTCGAACGCAAGGTACACCGCCAAACCATTGCATTGGCCAACCGCATTGAGGCAAAGGCAGAGCTTGAGCGCCGCATGGCTCAGCTTGAACAAAGGCGATCCCGCATCCTTGAAGACATCAACGGATCGCGGCCCCTGGCAGAGATGCTCAAAGAGATTACTGAGATGGTCTCTTTCCATCTCAATGGCGCTCCCTGCTGGTGCGAAATTAGAGATGGCGCGAAGATTGGAGATTATCCAACCGCCGCGCATCGGCTGGGGATTGTGCAAGAGGATATACCCGCGCGCACGGGACCGCCTCTCGGCACGCTCTATGCCGGGCTCGATCCAAACGCATTGCCCACCGGCTCCGAGCGAGATGCCCTTGCGCTCGGAGTGCGCCTGGCCACGCTTTCCATCGAAACCAGAAAGCTCTATTCAAACCTTGTCCATCGCTCGGAATTCGATCTCCTCACGGAGATTCACAACCGGTTCTCATTTGAAACGCATATCGAGAATCTGATTGAAAAGGCCCGGCAGAATGCCGGAGTATTCGGACTCATCTACATCGATCTGGATGACTTCAAGCAGGTGAATGACCAGTTTGGACACAAGGTGGGCGACCTGTATTTGCAAGAGGGAGCGCTGCGCATGAAACATCAGTTGCGCGGTGGCGACATGCTGGCGCGGCTCGGCGGAGATGAGTTTGGCGCGCTGATCTCTGTGCCTAACCGCACCGGTGTTGAAGAGGTTGCACAAAGGCTCATTCGCGGCTTTGACGAGCCCTTTGCCATTCAGGGATATGTCCTCCGTGGCTTTGCCAGCTTCGGCATCGCTCTCTATCCTGAGGACGGCACAACCAAGGATAGTCTTCTCACCGCGGCGGACGCGGCAATGTACGTATCCAAGCACACTAAGCAAAATACAAAAAGAATTCCCGCCGACCAATAGTGCTTTGAATCCATGCAGGGATTTAGAGCCGATCAACGCTTGGTTGCATCGCCGCCGGGAGCAGCCGCACTTCCACTCGCCTCCACCAGCGTCACAAAACGATCTGCCGCTCCGCTGGTGAATCGCTCCAGAAGACCGCTCGGCCAGAGCACCTCAATCTGATCCACGGTGGAGATTGAACCAATCCCAAAGTGCAGCCGCATGTCGTTGTTCGAAAGATAACTCGAACCGCTGCGGAGCTCCTGCACCCACTTATGTCCCGATGCCGAGACAGTGACGCGTGCGCCAATGCCGTCGCGATTGGACCGAGTCCCCTTGAGAACGATACCGAGCCAGTGATTCGAATTCTGCGCCAGGTTCACCATCAGCGTCGGTTTGTCGTCCATGTTGTTCACCACCGCCGAGAGCCTGCCGTCATTCCAGAGATCCGCGATGGCCAGGCCACGGCTCGACTTCGGTTCCGTGCAGCCCGGCCCGCATTGCTTGCTCATCTCTTTGAATTTGCCGTTGCCCTGGTTCCAGTAAAGCAGTCGCGGTTCGCGATACCTGATTCCCAGCGGATCGTTGTCCACCTGCGGATATACGTGTCCATTCACCAGCAGCAGATCGAGCCAGCCGTCGTTGTCCACATCCAGAAACATCGCGCCCCAGCCGAGATACTTGGTGTTCAGTCCAAGTCCCGCGTCATAGATCGTGGGCGTGAAGGTTCCATCGTGGTTGTTGTGGTAGAGCGACGAAGTATCGTCTGAAAAATTTGTCTTGAACAGGTCGGGCCAGCCGTCGTTGTCGTAGTCCCCCACGGTCGAGCCCATGCCCGCCTGTTCGCGCCCATCGTCGCTGAACGCAACATACGCATCCGGAGCCACATCGGTAAACGTGCCGTCCTTGTTGTTGCGGTAAAGAATGCTGGGCGTGCTGTCGCATGCAATGTAGATGTCGGGCCATCCATCCATGTTGTAGTCGAAGGGCGTCACGCTCAGACAGTAGTGCCCATTGGTCTCCGTGATGCCGCTCGTCTTGGTCACATCGGCAAATCTTCCGCCACCCAGGTTATGGTACAGAAGATTGGTTGTGTAAGGCAGTCCGCGCGGACCGCACTCAACGGGAATGCCTTTCCAGATGCACGTCATTCCCTCGCCGGGTTTGGGCGCGGTCTTCAAATCGAACTGAACATAGTTGGCCACCACCAGGTCGAGCTTGCCGTCGCGGTCATAATCAACAAAGGCGCAGCCAGTGCCCCATTTTGTGCCGTCGCCCGCCACACCCACCTCCTCGGCGACTTCCTTGAAGTGTCCGTTGCCTTCGTTGCGATAGAGGCGGTTCTTGCCGTAGTAGGTGATGTAGACGTCGTCCAGCCCGTCGTTGTCGTAGTCGCCCACGCACACGCCCTGCGCCCATCCCGGCGCAGTGAGCCCTGAGCCCGCTGTGACATCCGTGAATGTGCCGTCGCGATTGTTGTGGTAGAGGTGGCTGGTCGGCGTGACTGCGGGAGCCGGCTCGCCTTCGAGCGTCCTGCCGTTGAGCATCAGAATATCGGGCCAGCCGTCGCGATCGTAGTCAATGATCGCCACGCCACTTCCTGTGGTCTCAATAATGTACTTCTTGGCTGTGGCATCGCCATTTACATTCTGCATGGTGAGGCCGGCTTGCGGCGCAACATCCACAAACCATGCCGGCGCCGCGTATTGCGCGCTTGCAGGATAGGGATGATTCGATGCGGAAGAATTCGCAGCCTTCGACGCCGATGAGTTGGGATTTTGTGCGCACGCAGTCGCGGCAAGAGCAAGCAGCAGGGCGCATCCTGATTTACGAAACGTCATGTCCGTCGCAATCTTAGCACTACTCAAGCCGCGCCTGTACGCAGTATGCTTGGTACGCCATGCGTATTCTGCTTCGTGCCTTGATCCCGATCTTCCTTGTTCTTCCACTCTCAGCTCAAATCCCCGAAGCGCCCGCTCCCGATGACAATCTGGCAAAGGCCCACGATGCTTTGGAGCGCAATCACCCCGCGGAGGCTATTGCCATTTTGCAGCAACTGGCGCAATCGCAGCCGGTCATGAAGGGCGTGCGGCATGAACTGGGCCTCGCCTACTATAGAACCGGCAAGCTGATGGAAGCCAAGAATGCATTTACGCAGGCCATCGCGCAGGACGATGCAGACCGCGAATCGGTGCAGATGGAAGGCCTCGTGCTCTATCGCCTCGGCCAGCCCGCCGCGGCCATCCCGTATCTCGAACGCGTGCTGCAGTGGATGCCCAACGCGAATACCGACGCCCGCTACGTTCTTGGTCTCTGCTATATGAATGCGCAGCGCTACGACGATGCGCGCGCCTCTTTCGCGGCGCAGTTTGGCGAGGAACCGAACTCGGCCGCGGCGTATCTTCTGTTGGGCACCATGCTGCGCCACGCTAACCTGCCTGAGCTGGCCGCGGTGCAGGCGCAAAAAGCGCTCGCCATCGCGCCCAATCTTCCGCTCGCGCATTTCATGGTGGGCGAAGTTGCTCTCATCCATTCAAATGTTGACCAGGCCATCGCCGAGTTTGAAGCCGAGCGGCGCATCAATCCCGGCTACGCGCCCATTTACGATCGTCTGGGCGATGTCTACCTGCGCTCGGAGAAGCTGGAAGACGCGCAGCAAGCCCTGACCAAGGCCATCGCCCTCGACACAAGTCTCACTGGAGCCTTCATCAAGATGGGCAAGGTGCTCTTGCGCAAGCAGGATCTGCCCACCGCAGTCATGTATTTGAAGCACGCTGAAAAAATGGACCCTGAAGATTTCACCACGCACACACTGCTTTCGCAGGGGTATCACAAGATGGGTCTTGAGGACGATGCGAAGAGGGAAGTAGGCCTGGCGTCAAAAATCCATGCCGACAATCAGCTCAAGCTTGATCCGGATCAATAGGGTACGTTAATGGACGCGAATGGTCACCAGGTGCGTCTGCAGCGGAACACCCCCGCCAATGGTCGTCTCCAGCACGGCTTCAAAGGGCCGTATCTCCCCTTTCGGTCCGGTAATCTTCTTCATCAGTTCCGATGCAGTCTCCGGGCTGCACACGTATTCCACCGCTGCCTGGGTCCCGAAGGTGGTGAGCCCGCTGAAGATCAGAATCCGCTTGCCGGACTGCATGCCGGGCAGCAGCGCAAGAATCGCGTAATCATTGGTCAGAGGTTGCTCAGGCCGCGAGTAGACCGCCGGCTCGCCCGGTTTGGGATTGTGGTTGACGACTCCAGCGTAGTTCGGCGCCGCCACCATGGTGAAGTCGGTGGTCCCCGGAAGCACGCGCAATGAGGGATTCTCCGCCACCGATCCAATAAAGATCAGATTGCGCATCTGCGCCTCATCCCAGGTGACCAGCAGGCTGCGCTTGAGGATGAAGGATGCGTGATGATCGTCAAACAGTCTGGTCAGGTTGTACACCGATGCCAATTCGCCGATGCCGGTGTACGTATCTACATAAGGCTCGGGCGCGGTCTCATTGGCTGCTTTGGGGCTGGCATAACGCAGGCCGTTGGTCGAGTCTCCCTTGAAGAGCGCGTTGCTGAAGATCACGATGGGCGGTTCACCCGTCAAAAATGGGCGCCAGAAGAGGTCAACTGGAGTCTCCGCAACCACCGGCCGGTTCCAGGGGTGCCAGACCAGGATTCCAGCCACCGCGAATACGGGAACCAATATCCATGCATTTTTCCAATTCCAAAAACGGGATACCGCTGCCTCCGGCACCGCAACATGCGCCGTTTCAGCAGCTTGTTCGGCACGCGGTTTCGTCGCAGCGGGCGAGCTTGCTGGTCGATCCACGAACACCGGGAGGTAATGCCCCTTGGGCATCTCCACAATGAACTTCTCCCCCACTCCCTCTTCGGCAAAGTAGGCCTCCAGCTTCTGACGTAACAACCGTGCATGGGTACGTACAATACTGTCTTCGCTGGAGTTGTAACCGGGAGGGCGGCCAAAGACACGAATCCCAATCTGCTGTTCGGTGGCCTCTTCGGGCGCCTCCCGAATCGCACATTCCGCCACGTAGAGGAGAAACTGGCAGAGCCGGGGCGAGGATTTAAGGTGCTGGCTTGCCGCAATCCTCTCCACCACCCCCCATCTCAGGTCGCTGCGACGGGTGGCATCGTGTTTAGGCGCTTCGGCTACGGGTAACATCACAATTTCCTACGCCTCATGTTGCGGGCCAGTCTAGCACCGGGTCATTTAACGGGTCAAATCCCCGTCAATAACAAGGGTAAACCCCAAAATCACCGTGAAAAACGTTGTCAGGAGTCCCATGCAGCAAAGATGCTTGCGGGCGGTAAGGAGAGCTGCTTTTCATCGTATCTTCTCCTCTTGCCGGAAACAGGCGCAGCACCCGGAATTCCAAATCGGGTGCAGGCGGCCTATGTTCGAGGCCAGCCCTCAGGGTTTGCGAATTTGGACGAGGAACCTTGGGGTGACAAAAACAGACGGTGTCCTTCCTCACAGGCACCCTAACCGATGTAGTTGATTCAGGAGCCAGATCTTATGATGAACTCACGAAGTCAGTCTTCGAGAAGGCACTTTGGCACCAGGGGAATATTCCTGGCGCTCTGTGCCTTGCTGTTTTGGACGCTGGCGGGCACTCTACCCTCAAGCGCTCAGGCGGTTTACGGATCGCTGTTTGGTACGGTGACCGACAAGTCGGGCGCCGTGGTTGCCAACGCGACCATCACCGTGACGGATATCTCCAAAGGAACGGTCGTCACCGTAACCTCGAATGATTCCGGCCTGTACAGGGTGCAGCACCTTATACCGGACGCCTACAAAATCGAGGCGGAAGCGACCGGCTACAGCAAGTCGGTCGTCGCCAGCGTGAGCGTCTTCGCCGATACCGCGCCGGAGATCGACATCCAGCTTTCTGTGGGCGCAGTCTCCAACACCGTTACGGTGGAGGGCGGCGCGCAGTTGCTGGAAACCGACCGCGCCGAAGTCAGCACCATCCTGGACGAGCGGGCAGTCGAGAATCTGCCCAACTTCAATCGCAACTTTACGGCATTTGAGCTTTTGACCCCCGGCACCAGCTACATCGGGTGGGGACCTGGGGAGGCCGGCGGCAACCCGCAGCGCAGCGAAGCCATTGAAGTCGATGGCCAGCTTCCCTTCGCAACCGGATATGAACTCGACGGCACCGACAACCAGGAACCGATCGACGGCGTCGCCATCATCAGCCCCAATGCGGAC
>Ga0255351_1000040_pt1 | contig 58886 bp, 51 predicted proteins | sample HBST25r2metaG_FD_186024 | JGI IMG/M metagenome (GOLD analysis project Ga0255351, IMG submission 186024) | Peat soil microbial communities from Stordalen Mire, Sweden - H.B.S.T-25.r2 | ecosystem: Environmental > Terrestrial > Soil > Wetlands > Peat | place: Sweden: Norrbotten County, Stordalen... | reverse complement strand
ATCGGGAGCCATCAACTTTACCGCCTCGCACAATCCGCCGGAGTATAACGGCATCAAGTTTTCCACGCACGATGGGGCGCCGGCGCTGCCGGAGGTGACCAAGCAGATTGAGGCGGCGATTGCCGGGCTGAGCGACGCCTTCAACATACCCAAGGCGGAGGGAGTCACCTTCGATACGGCCGACGTGAAGCCGGCGTTTCTGAAGCGGCTGGCCGAACTGGTTGATCTGAAGGCAATTGCAAAGTCGGGCATCAAGGTGGTCTACGATCCGTTTTGGGGCGCGGGGCGGGGTTACAGCTGCCATGTGTTGCGCGAGGCCGGCGTGACGGTTGCGACGGTTCACGACTACCGGGACGTGCTCTTTGGCGGTCATGCGCCGGAGCCGGACGACTACCTGCTGGGCGATGCGAAGGCCAAAATGCGGGAGATTGGCGCGGCCCTGGGCATTGCGACAGACGGGGATGCGGACCGCTTCGGCATTGTGGATGCGGACGGGACGTTTATCCAGCCCAACTACATTATTGCGCTGCTGTTCGACTACCTGGTGGAGACGCGGGGCTGGAAAAACGGCGTGGCCAAGAGCGTGGCGACGACGAATCTGATCAACGCACTGGCCGATTACCATAAGGTTCCGCTGTATGAAACGCCGGTGGGCTTCAAGTATATCGGGGAGCTGATTATTGCGGACAAGATTGCGATCGGTGGCGAGGAGTCGGCGGGGCTGACCATTCGCGGGCACGTTCCGGAGAAAGACGGTGTGCTGGCCGGCCTGCTGGTGGCGGAGATGGTGGCTGTGCGCGGCAAATCTCTCGGCGTGCAATTGAAGGAGCTGTTTGGCAAGGTTGGTTCCTTCTATCCGGTTCGCGAGAACTTCCGCTTGACCCCGGAGGTGAAGGCCGCGTTCACTGAGAAGTTGAAGTCCGATCCGACGGAGCTGGGCGGACGCAAGGTCACCGGCGTGGTGCGCACCGATGGGCTCAAGCTGATTTTGGAAGATGGCTCGTGGGTTTGCTACCGGCTTTCCGGGACCGAGCCTGTGGTGCGGGCCTACACTGAAGCGCGCAGGGAGCAGGACTCGGATGCCCTGAAGGCGGCGGCAGAGAAGTTTGTGCAGGGGTAGAGCGCGGATTGAGGTTGAATGCCGGACGGAAAAAAGCAACGGGAGAAGAGCGCGGCTGGGGATAGGACTGGCAACGGGGCTGGTTCCGGGCCCGGCCCGATTCCCAAGCGGGCGCTCGACTGGACGCTGCGGGTGTGGCGTCCGGCGGGCACCGTGGTAGCCGTGGGGCTGGCGCTGCTGATCGGCTGGCACGCCATCAACGGCAAGCACGGCCTGTCGGTGTGGCAACAGAATCGCGCCGAGGACCATCAGTTACAGCGGGAGATCAAGGACCTGGAGCAGGAGAATGCGCGGCTGCACCATCACATTGAGCGGCTCAAGTCCGATCCGGATGCGATTGAGCACGAAGCCCGCGAAAAGCTGCATTATGCCAAGCCGGGCGAGGTGATCTATACGCTGCCTGAGGCGCAGACGCAAGCGCAGGCGGCTGCGACGGGGAAGTAGGCTGGATTTCAGAAGCAGAGCCGGTCACCCGTTACTCAGCGGGCAACCTGTAACGACGAACCTCAATTCCATCGCTGGAATCCGACTGGCTGATTTCAAGCATCTGGTTCACCAGATCGCCGTCCCGGTCGAGTTCATTCAGGGCGACGCTGAACAATTCCAGCTGCAGATCGCGATCCATGCGCACCGGGCCATTGAGGCACACCAGACCGGCATGAAGCTCAACATGGGCATATTGTCCTCTGGAGCCGGGCGCGCTGCGGGAACCACGGAAATCTCTGCTATTTCTGGTGACGAATATCCAATCGCCTTCGAGGATGACGTCGATCAGTTTCCAGTCCTTCCATCCGCGCTTGCCGATCCATGCTATATGCGAAGCCTCGGCATGGCCTCGCCGCTGAGCAAGTCTGGTCAATTCCTCGCTGAGGCATTCATCGACGAGAAACTTCATAAGCTCAACGACGCGCTAAGGAGTTCGTAGCCGGTTTTTTCAGAAGACACCCGATGACGAGCGCTTTCATGACGCCTGCTTCAGGCGCTGCCGCCTAGGTACGCTGTAGGAGGCCACAATCACGGCCCCAACAGGCAGAGAGCGTGATGGACTCGGTCTGCCCCGCGGCGGAATGGCTTTGGCGTAGAGCGCAGCAAGTTCGACGTCTTCGGCGGTAAGACTGGAATAGGAATCCAGGATGCATGCCATGGACTCTCCGGCCTCAACGGAAGCCGCAACGTAATAAACGGGAACGCGCGTCCCCCGAATGACCGGAGTTCCGCTGAGGATTTCCGGGTCTTCAACGACAAGCTCGCGAGCCGTATTCAACTTCGCAAGCCGCTGGCGGACGCCTCTCAGAAATGGAGCCAGATCAACGGTCAGGAACTCCTGACGAATCGTCCATTCCTTTTCCAGCGCGCTCATTGTTTCCTCTTGCAATTGCTTGCTCGCAGTTGCAATAATGCGCAGCCGCTCCTCCGAGGTGAGCCGGTTGGCGGCCTCGAAGTAAAACGAAATGAAGATACACGCATCCGCGCTGAGTCGGCGCGCGCCGTCCGTGCCCATCTCGAAGAGGTTTTTGGGAAGAATCTTCTCGTCGATGGCCCGGTTCACGTTGCGCACAGACACGGACGCGACCACGGCAGCTTCCGTGGGCGTCAATAGGTTTTTTCCAGTGGCGATCATAGAAGCTCCAAAAGTATTCCGACGTGTCGGAATACTTTCAAGCGTAGCACCGAGCTGGATCGCTGACTACTGAAAACTGACCGTTGCCCTAAAAATCCACATGCGCGCGGACTGAGCCAACCCAAACCGGGCCGCGGTCGCGATTGTAGCCGGGGCTATTGATGTGCTGTATGTCAAGGGCGTAGAACAGCCCGCGCCAGGCGTGCCAGTTGTAGTAGCCTTCGACGATGTTCTCGCGGCCATAGTTGAGCTTGCCGTCGCCCAGCAGGAAGCCGAGGCCGCCCAGCTTCAGATACTCCTGATGGTCGGCCTTGATTGCGTTCGAGACCACGGCCAGGCCGACCTTGTCCACTGGGCGCCGCCAGCGGGTTCCGGCGTAGTCCGCGCCAAGTTCGACTGTCTGGTCGACTTCGGTATAGGCAAACGACTCGTGCTGGCCTTCGTTCCAGCCAAAGCGGCCAAAGACGCGCAAATTCTCGGTGACTTCCTGCTCGGTGTTATAGCCAAAGCCGTATTTGAGCGCGCTGAAGTGCTCGTGGAGAGTGATGGTCGGCACCGTTACCCCATATCTGGCGGTGTCAGTGCCATTGAGGAATGCATCCACGGCTTCGCGATACGTGCCCATGTGGGCCCGGTTGGCGTAGAAGAGGAGGCGCTGTGTCCCTTTGCGCTTTGCAACGAAGCTGTGCCGCAACTCGAACTCGCCGTTCTGCCCATGAGCGCGGCTGAAGGCCCAGTCCATATCGATGCCGTTGGCAACAGTGGGCATGGCGAACAGGCCGTAGCGCACGCTCCAGATCCTGTCGTCGTACTCGGCCATGCCGCCCACGGTGTAGCCGCGGGTGTCGGCGGCGTAGTCCCAGGCGCCATTGTTGTCCACCGTCCAGTTCATGAACTGCAGATGGCTGTCGGAGCCGGGGCCGTTCAGGTCGAAGAAATCAGGCAGCCCCATTTTGCCGATGCGGAACTCGACGCGGCGCAGCGGCACGCTCGAGGTCAGAGCCCAGGGTCCTGGATCCTGGCTTGTCGTCTCTTCGGTGAAGCCGATGACCTGGTGAATCTCGTAGTGAGAAAGGTAGGGTGTGGGACCGAGGTTGGGGTTGCGCACGACATCAAGGTTGGTGAAGCCGGCCAGTCCGAAAGCCTCGCTGAGGCCACGCCCACCCGCGCTCTCGATGTCCAGAATCAGATCGTTGTTGTAGCGGATGGAGTGCGTCGGACGGAGTGCGGTGTAGATCGTGCCCAGGAGGGAGGTCTTATACTCCCCCCTGCTGATGAAGCTGTTCGTGCCCTGGTAGGGGGAGTGAAACGGCAGGTCGCCCTGGAAAATGATGTTGGCCTGGCCGGAGAGCCAGTAGCGGCTGTTCTCGGAGTGGCGTGCCATGGCGACGAAGGGGGCGTCTTGAGGGGCGCTCTCGTTCTGGGGGTCCACGGGGCTCATGCCGGAGGCATTGAGTCCGTAGCCGTCCTGCGTGGGCGGGAGCATTGACTGGGCAGGTCCTGACTGGGCAAGTTGTTGCAGGGGAAGGAGTTGCGGCTCGGGCGCATCGGGTAGGGAATGGGGCGCCTGAGCGGTTGCGACGATGGCGGCCAGCGCTAACGCAAGAGCGAGGCCCGCCCGCGCGCCGGCAAATGCCAGAACTGAGCGGAACGGATTGTGTCGGCGGCCGAAATGGCAGAGCATGGAAAAGCCTTTGTAATGAGATGCGCGGCGTGGGGCCGCGGGCATAGAATAAAGGCGCAGCTATACCCCCACTAGGTATATACCATACCGGGGGTGGGTAATGCAAGAGAAGGAGGCCGGCGATGACTCATCATGATCGGGAGAAGGTCAAGTTGCTGCAAAGAGTGAAGAAAATGCGCGGACAGTTGGACGCGGTGGAGCGCTCGCTGACTGCGGATGAGGATTGCGGTGGGCAATTGATGCTGCTGGCAGCGGTGCGCGGCGGCATCAACGGGCTGATGGGCGAGGTGCTGGAGACGCACATCCGGTTCCACCTGGTGGACGGGGCCAAGGAGCAGATTGCCCCGGAACTGGCTGAGGATCTGATCGATCTGGTGCGCGCCTATCTGAAGTGAATGCATTGAACAGGGAACAGGGAACAGGGATCAGAGATCAGAGGTCAGGGATCAGGGTCAGCCAGCCCAATGGCGGCTCCCTGTTATGTTAGTTCGCGGATGCGGCGGGGATGGTTAAGGTTTGGTTGATTCAGAGCAGACCTCGGAGCGGCGCGGAAACGCGCGGACGGGCTACGGCGAGGGAAAAGCGAAGACTGTGGTACACTGGGTTTGCGCTCAGTGATTTGGCCGTGAGCGGCGGTTTGCCTTCAGACGGCAAGTTTGCCCGGCACAGATTTCCCCCAAGCCCCTACAGCGTATACCCATGAGTCTCCTGCCCGGTGACTCTGCGATGGACCTTGCATAGGTCCGGTATCCAGTATCTTGCCCCCTTGAATGGGATTGGCGAATTGGATCGGCGCAAGTGAAAAACCGGGGAAAGATGGGAGCGGGTAGTTGGGCGGCAATGGGCCGTCCACAAGCAGCGTGTGGCAGCTCCGGGCCTTTGGCGTTCTCCCTTTGAATGCCTTGTGGCCAGTCCCGTGGACGATTCTGGTTCTCCCTTACGCATATCGATAAGCAGGTTCGCGCCTGAAGAGTATTTGTGTGCGCGCCTCAAGTCCGGTTCCGATTGCAGGCCACCAGAGAAACTGGCGGCTCGCGGAACCCTTAGGAAATTTGACTATTTTGACGACACAGTTTTCGCAGTTTTCTCTTTCAGCCCCGCTGATGGCGCGGCTTGACGCTAACAAGTTTGAAACCCCCACTCCGGTGCAGGCGGCCTGCATTCCCCCGGCGCTGGAAGGCCGCGACGTGCTGGCCACCGCGCAGACCGGGACTGGCAAGACGCTCGGCTTCCTCATTCCAATTGTGGAACTCCTGCAAAAGGCTGGAGCGCGCGGCCCCGCCGCGCACGCTCTCATCCTGCTGCCCACGCGCGAGCTGGCCATGCAGGTGGAGCAGGCCTTTCTGGCCATCCGCTCCAGCTCCGAGCAGACCGTGGCCCTGGTGGTCGGCGGGCTGGCGGAGCGCTCGCAGCTCGATGCGATTCGCCGCGGCGCGCGGCTCATTGTGGCCACTCCCGGACGCCTTGAGGACTACATCAAGCGCAGGTTGGTGCGCCTCGACCAGGTAAAGATCCTGGTGCTGGACGAGGTTGACCGGATGCTCGATATGGGCTTCCAGCCGGCGATTGCGCGGATTGCAGCCACCCTGCCGGCTGCCCGGCAGACGCTTTGCTACTCGGCTACGCTGGAAGGTTCAGTCAAGGAAGTGGCACGCAAGTATCTCAACAATCCGGCGCGCATCGAGATTGGTTCTGTCTTGAAGCCGGCTGAGAACGTGGAGCTGCGCACGTTTGAAGTGGAGCCGGACAAGAAGCAGGAGCTTCTCGAACACCTGCTGGGCTCGGAGACGGGCAGCTTCCTGGTGTTTGTGCGGACCAAGCATGGGGCGGACCGCGTGGCGCGCAGGCTGGTTCGGTCCGGGCATTCGGCGACGCAGATTCATGGCGACCGCTCGCAGGCCCAGCGGAACCAGGCGCTGCGCAGCTTCTCCGAGGGCCGTCACCGGGTGCTGGTGGCCACCGACGTGGCCGCTCGCGGCATCGACGTGGCCAATGTGGCGCACGTGATCAACTTCGATATGCCCAAGGTGGCGGAGGACTTTGTCCACCGCGTTGGGCGGACGGGGCGGGCTTCGGCGCACGGCGTGGCTTCGACATTTGCCGGGCCGTCGGAGCGCGGCGACCTGCGCAAGATCGAGCGGACGCTTTCGATTACGATGAAGCGGTTCCGGGTGCGGTCGGCGGATGTGAAGGCGGCGTAACCACCTGCGGTGGGGCAGACGCCGCTCACGCGGCACACAAGGTTGGTTTCGGTTCGGTGCTTCCCAGGTCTCAAATGCGAGACCTGGGGCACCCGGCTTCCGCACAGACGCACAGATGGAACCCGTTCGGGCCAAGCCATGCTGCTTTTCGAGTTTTCGAGTTGCTCCCGAATTTGATATGGTTCCGTGCTAGGCTGTTGCGGAGCTGGAATACTCGCAATTCAGGCGGCTGGAGGTTTGCGGGGATGAACGCATTCTTGATGACAGTGCGTCGAGCACTGCAGCGCGCACGAGCGCCGATTCTCTGGATGGGGCTCACCTATCTGCTTGGTGTGGTTGCAGGCGGTGTCATGGTGCATGACCACAGCAACTTTGCCCTTTCTTTTCGGGACAACCTGGTGGGACGAGCTCAGACGAGCTCGGTTTTGGTGGCCGCCAACCGGGGTTTCCCCTTTCGGGCAGCGTGCTTTGATTTTGCCGGCAACCTCGGCCTCGGCGCTGTTCCTTCAACCATCGCAGGGCTCTCGGTGGTTTTACCTTTCCCGCAGGCAGCCTTTCGGGGATGGGTGGGTGGCATCGTCTCAGTGGATGGCCAACACAAGAGCCGCCTGGGGAACTGGCGGGAGGGAAGCTATTATCTCGGCGTTCTGCTGCTTCAACTGATCCCATATTCTCTGGCGGGCGGAGCCGGAGTGCGCCTGGGGTTGGGGTTCCTGCTGCCCAAGGGGCGATGGGGCTACCAAGCGCCGGGAAAGTGGTTCTGGCTTCCAGCGGAGGGCGTGCGGGACGTGGCGCGGATTTATGCGCTGGTGACGCCGCTTTTCCTGGTGGCCTCACTGGTGGAGTTCCTGGCGCGGTGATTTGCGTCGCCGGTTCGTTTCTGTCTCCTTCTTTTCGTTGACTCTGCGGCGGGATTCGGGTATTCTGGAGACCTTGCGCGGTGTTGCGCCTGGGGTCTGTGTGTACTCACCCGGACCGGCTGGTGGATTGCCTTCAGGGGGTCCGCTGGAGCAGGCCAGAGGCTGCTGGGCGTTGAAGTTGTCCAGCCGAGCCAGAGCCCTTCGAGGGCCAGCCCCCGCATTTCTCACCCGAACAGATTTGTTTGGACGTGGGTAGAATCCGGGCCCGTGCGCTTTGTTGCGTGGGCAAATGTGTTTTGCACGAGAGTTTTGTTTGGGCGGCTGGCGGTTTTTTTTGAGGGCTGGCCGGGCAGGTTCATAGAGGGTAGGAGAGAGATGGGTACCTTTGTTCCGAGCGGGAAGAACATAGCCCGCAAGTGGTTTGTAGTGGATGCCAGCGGACAAACGCTGGGGCGTCTGGCGACCAAGGCTGCCAGTGTGCTGAGCGGCAAGCTGAATCCTCAGTACGTGCCGTACATCGACATGGGCGATCACGTGATCGTCATCAACGCGGAGAAGGTGCGTCTGACCGGCCTGAAGGCTGAGAAGAAGCTCTATCGCCGCTATACAGGCTTCCCTGGCGGGTTGCGTGAGGAGTCGTTTGTTCGGCTCTTGAACCGCAAGCCGGAGGCGATTCTGGAGCAGGCGATCAAGGGCATGTTGCCCAAGAGCAAGATGGGCCGTCAAATGGCAACCAAGCTGAAGGTCTATCGCGGCGACAAGCATCCCCACCAGGCGCAGGAGCCGGTGGCGCTGGAAGTGGCGTAAGAGCAGTGAACAGTGGTCAGTGGCCAGTGAACAGTTTGGAGCTGGCAGCTCGACATTGGTGGTTGGAGATTTAGAAGGTTTTGGCTGTGCGCTTTCAGAGTGCCCGGCGGAGAGAGCGGAGAATGGCAGATCTGGTTCAGTATTACGGGACGGGACGGCGCAAGACGGCGATAGCCCGGGTGTTTCTTCGTCCCGGCACGGGCGAGTGGAAGGTCAACGGCAAGGCATTCGAAGAGTACTTCGTGACCGAGCAGCAGCGTGTGGCTGCAAAGCGCACCTTGGTGCTGGTTGAAATGACCGGCAGCTTCGACGTGGTGACCACGGTGAAGAGCGGCGGCGTGGCAGCGCAGGCCGATGCAGTGAAGCTGGGCATTGCCCGCGCATTGATCGAGTTCAATCCTGAGCTGCGCAAGACGCTGAAGGCCGAAGGCCTGCTGACCCGCGACTCGCGCATGAAGGAACGCAAGAAGTACGGGCAGAAGGGCGCTCGCGCACGGTTCCAGTTCAGCAAGAGATAGTGAACAGTGTGCAGTGCATAGTGAACAGTACCTTGGCTTTGAATACTGACCACTGATCACTGACCACTGTCCACTGAGTTTCACCAATTTCCCGCGCAGGCGGGATCAATCCGGGCCAGGGTAGGACCAGCCCGGATGCACATCAATAAGGAGGCCCATTGGCCACGATCACAATGAAGGAGCTGCTCGAAGCGGGTGTTCACTTCGGGCATCAGACCAAGCGCTGGAACCCCAAGATGAAGGAATATATCTTTGGCGAGCGCAACGGGATTTACATCATCGACTTGCAGAAGACGCTCAAATTGTTCAAAGAGGCGTCGAAGTTTGTCACCGAACTGTGCGCGGGAGGCAAGACGATTCTTTTCGTCGGCACCAAGCGCCAGGCGCAGGATGCCGTGGCTGAAGAGGCCACACGGGCTGGGATGCCGTACATCAACCAGCGCTGGCTGGGCGGCCTGCTGACCAACTGGGTGACCGTGCAGAAGAGTGTAAAGCGTCTTCAGGAACTGGATGAGATGGCCACGGATGGGCGCTACGAGCTGCTGACCAAGAAAGAAGTCATCAAGCTGGAGCGGGAGCGCAAGCACCTGCAGGCGAACCTGGCCGGCATCAAGGCGATGAAGCGGCTGCCGGATGCGCTGTTCATCGTCGACTCGAACAACGAGGCGATTGCCGTGAAGGAAGCCCGCAAGCTGGGGATTCCCGTGGTAGCGGTGGTGGATACCAACTGCGACCCGACGGTGGTGGATTACGTGATTCCGGGCAACGACGACGCGCTGCGCGCCATCCGGCTGTTCACCTCGAAGATTGCCGATTCGGCATCCGAGGGCGTGAACCTGGTGGGCGACAAGGCGTTTGCCGAGGAGCTGCCAGTTCCAGTTGCCGAGGAGGCCGTGACGGAAGCCGCGCCGGCCGAGGAAGTGGACCTGGACGCTGCGCTGGGTGGCGGCATTCGCAAGGCGCCCGCGGCGGTTGAGACGCTGGATGAGGCCGAAGTGGCCGGTGGCAGCCTTTAGTCATTCAGTCGCACAGATGTGCGGATCATGAGACAAGCGTGGCCGCTAGGGTTGAGTGCCACGCTTTTCTTTTGCCGGGAAGCTGACGGGGCGCAAGGTTAAAGAGCGGATGCAGGGGCTGGAACGGGCAACGCTCCGGGCCTGCGGAATCCAGGGAAACGGGAAACCAGGAAAAGAGAGATGACAACAGTGAGCGAAAAGATTAATGCCAAGTTGGTAAAAGAGCTTCGTGAGAAGTCCGGGGCGCCCATGGGCGACTGCCTGAAGGCGTTGCAGGAGACGCATGGAGACATCGAGGGCGCATTCGTGGTGTTGCGCAAGCGGGGCATGGCCTCGGCGCAGAAGAAGGCCTCGCGCACGACCAATGAGGGTGCGGTGGGGACGTATATTCATGCGGGCGGCAAGATCGGCGTGCTGATCGAGTTGAACTGCGAGAGCGATTTTGTGGCCCGGACCGAGGATTTTCAGGAGTTGCTGAAGGACATCGCGATGCACATCGCGGCCAGCGATCCGCGCTACGTGAAGCCTGAGGACGTGACCGTGGATGACCTGGAGCGGGAGAAGGAGATTTTCCGCGCGCAGGCAGTCGCCACGGGCAAGCCGGCTCCGGTGATCGAGCGGATTGTGGACGGCAAGATGGCCAAGTTCTACGAGGAAGTTTGCCTGCTGGAGCAGCCCTTTATCAAGGACCAGGCGGTGAGCATCAAGGAGCTGATCGCGCAGAAGGTGGGCAAGCTGGGCGAAAATATCACGGTGCGGCGGTTTGCGCGGTTCAAGGTGGGCGCGGCCGATTGGACCGTGGCCCAGACCAAGGCCGTGGAAGCGGCGGCGGAGTAAGGGCTCGAAAACTGACCAGGGAAGGCTCGGGGCTTCGGCTCCGGGCCTTTTTTGCTGTTTTGGCGTAATGGAAGCGCATCCGGGTCGCTTGTGGTTCTATCCAATGAACGAACGTGGGCCGGGAGGCCCACGCTACAGCCGGCCAGGAGGCCGGCGCTACATTTCGGAAAGGAACATTTTCATACGGCCAAAGAACTAGAACGTCAGTTTGAGTCCGACCGATGGGCCTAAATGCTTTTGTCCGGCTGGCAAGGCGGCGCTGGGGGCGGGGCCGGCTGCCGATCGTCTGCCGAACGAGGAGCCTGCGGAAAGGAACATCCCGTTTCCCAGGTTGGAGGTGCTGAACATGGTTGATGCAGAGCCTTTGCCGAGGTTCCCGCCCATTGAATTCATTCCTTCACCGAACAGGTCCCGGTAAGAGGGCCGGAAGGCGCCAACGTAGGAATTGAAGGGCAGGTTGAGGCTGTTTCCCATCCCGGTGTCGAGCCCTGTGTCGAATCTGGGCAGCGTGCCTCGATCGCCGCCTGCGGTTCCGTTCGTTCCACTCGCCAGATTGCGGGGGAAATTGCCGTTGCTTGGGAACAAGGCAGGAAGATCCTGCGGAGGTCCACCCCAGCCTACACCACCGAATCGATTGAAACCGCCGCCGCTCTGGCGCAGGGTTCCCATGAAGCCGATGCTGCCTGCCGCAGAGCCGCCAAAGTTGCCAGAGGCGGCCGCTGGTTGGTATGGGTCCAACAACCAGCGCTTCCACGTAGCAGAGGTGGAGCTAAGGTCTCTGGGCTGGGCTATGGATGGAGTTTGGAGCCGCCAAAAGGCGGAGATTCCCGATCCTCTGGCGGAGGCAGCGTTGGCTGCACTGGGGTTGAAAAGCGCCGCGCCTCGAAAAGAATCTGCCGGGCCGGCCGTGGGCGTGTTTTGGCCGCTGGCGGCGAGGGAGTCCTGGGCATGGATCACCGCGGCGGTCGAGATAAGCCCGGCCCAAGTGAGGACCGCCAAGGTCAAGGCTCGACGCAAGGTTGGCGCACGCATCGAAGTGCCTGAATGGAGTATGCGATTCATCGGCAGCGACCCTGGTGCGAGAATAGCGCGGAACGGTCTCCTATGCCAGTCTCCAATCATAAAATCTATTGGCAACATGAATTCCAGAGTGCCGCAACTGTTGCCATGGAGGAGAAACAGAGGGAGATCGCCAGGTGCGGGGCTGCTGCCGCAGTTGTTTCACAGGGCCAAATACAGTTGCATGGGTCATATGCGATACTCGAAAAAGCATGTACAAGCGCATTGTTCTGAAGCTTTCGGGTGAGGTACTGGCCGGGCCGCGCGGCTTTGGCCTGGACGCCGACAAGGTAACCGCGATTACCGACGAGATTGTGGATGTGCATCATCTGGGCGTGGAGATTGGCGTGGTTGTGGGAGGCGGCAACATCTTCCGCGGCGTGGCTGAGCAGGCCAAGGAAATGGACCGGGTAAGCGCCGATAACATGGGCATGCTTTCCACGGTTATCAATGCCATCGCCATGCAGGACGCAATCGAGCAGCGCGGCGTGCAGTGCCGCGTGATGAGCGCCGTGTTCATGAACCAGGTGGCGGAGCCGTACATTCGCCGCCGGGCCGTCCGCCATCTGGAAAAGGGCCGCGTGGTGATTTTTGCCGCGGGCATTGGCAACCCGTTCTTCTCAAGCGACACGGCGGCCAGCCTGCGGGCGATGGAGATCAAGGCCGACGTGCTGTTGAAGGCGACCAAGGTCGATGGAGTCTATAGCGCCGATCCGGTCGTGATGAAGGATGCGGTCAAGTACGACGAGATTACTTACATGGAGATCCTGCGCCAGGGGCTGAAGGTGATGGACCTGACCGCGGTGAGCCTGTGCAAGGACAACAATCTGCCCATGATCATCTTCAACATGAACCAGCCGGGCAATATCCGGCGGGTGGTGATGGGGGAAAAAGTTGGATCGCTGGTGACGGCGTAACAAGCAGTGGACAGTGGTCAGTGAACAGTGATCAGTTGTCAGTGCTTTGGGATTTGGCTTGAATGGCTGTCCCAACCGGTCACTCGGAGGCGTCTAACAGCCAGTGGAGACGCGCAAGCCAGAACGGCTGAATGCACTGACGGGCTTGCGTTGCTTCGCGGCCATCAACATCGTCTTATTTCATTTTTCCAATCCAGATTGGTTTGGCTGGTTTGCGCCGGTCGTCAACGCCGGCTACGCATCGGTGAGCTTCTTCATCCTGCTTTCAGGGTTTGTGCTGGCGTACAACTACGCCGGGCGGGCGCGCGGAGGGCAGCTCGACCGGGTGAAGTTCTGGAAGGCGCGGTTCACGCGGCTCTATCCTATCTACCTGTTGAGTCTGCTGATGAGCTGGCAGATGGTGGGGCCGGAGCGTAAAGCCCACTCGCCGGGAATGTTCTGGACGGGGATGGTGCTTACGCCGCTGCTTCTGCAAGGGTGGATCCCGGCCGTTGCGACCTTTTTGAATACACCGGCGTGGACGATGTCTGCCGAGAGCTTCTATTACGTGCTCTTCCCGTGGCTTGCGGGCTTGAAGCGTCCCGCGCGGGCTTGGCATTACCTGGTTCAGATGGCTGGGGTGTGGGGCCTGGGCCTGATTCCTGGCACGCTCTACGTGGTGTTCAATCCAGACGGCCTTGCACATCCGGACCGGTGGAGCTACGGCCCCTGGCTGCAGGCGCTCAAGTACACTCCGTTGCCGCACCTGGCCAGCTTCGTTTTTGGCGTTCTTCTGGCGAATGTGGATGAGCTTGTGGAGCGGGCAAGCCGTCTTCGCCTCATGTTGGGTCTGGCCGGCTTTGGCGGGCTATTCTGCATTCTGACTCTGGCGCCGGTGCTCCCGTACGCGATGCTTCACGATGGGCTGCTGATGCCGCTGTTCGGCTGCATCGTGCTGGGGTTGGCTGGGGAGAATCCGCTGGCGAAGTTTTTCGGGCTGCGCCCGCTGGTGTTTGTGGGAGAGGCCAGCTACTGCCTCTACCTGTTGCACTTCAACCTGTGGAACATGATTCACGGCTCGCATGTGCTGGAATGGTCGGGGCTGATCCGGTTTGACCCGTGGATCAGCTACGGCCTGCTGATCGTGCTGGCGCTGTTGGCGCTGCACCTGGTGGAGAAGCCGGCGCAACGGCAATTACGGAAGTGGATGGGGGCGTAGGGCGCTTGTGAACTCACTTCACGCCTCGGTGAGAATGTCATGTCCTTGTGAAGACGCTGCCCTGGCGGCTGGGTTACGCTAAGGGCTATGAACAGCGAGAAATCAAAAGAGCTGTCACGGAATGCATTCAATCGCTCCGCCGCCAACTACGAGAATACCGTTGCGGGATGGCACTCCCGCAAAATGAAGGAGGCTGCCCTCGATCGACTGGAGCAACCCATCAACGGTTCGATTCTCGATGTGGGTTGCGGGCCCGGCATCTTTCTGAACATGTTGGCCAGGGAGAACGGAGAACTGAGCCTAGCGGGGCTGGATATAGCCCCTGAAATGATCCGGGTGGCCAAAGAGCGGCTCGGGCCCCTGGCCGATCTCAAGCTCGGGGACGCTGAATCGCTGCCATGGGAGGATAACCGGTTCAACTATGTTTCATGCATCGATTCGTTTCATCACTATCCCAACCCCGCACGAGTGCTAAGGGAGATGCATAGAGTTCTCAGGCGCGGCGGCCGCATTGTGATGGCGGATCCTTCAGCGCCAGTCGTCATGCGGCAGATAGCGAACCTCTTGAACCCTCTTCTGCGCAGGGGTGATGTGAAAATGTACGGACAACGCGAGATGATGAGTTTGCTCGATGCAGGCGGGTTTCAGCAGGCGGCCTGGTCGAACGAAGGCTTGTTTGGCTTCGTAGTCACAGCGATCTCTCTTTAGGGTCTTGCCGTCTTATTAGCGGAGGCTGGTTTTCCGCTTTCAAGACATGACTCATGGTTATTGCTCTTCCGCAAAGGCCGCAAAGCTGTGCGGAGCTAACTCGATGGGGAACTCGGTGCGTGGGGGATGCGGCGAGCGTCGCCGCTGCGTGGTTGGGCTGGCGGGAATCTTGCCTTCGACTAACTCACCGGTGGCTAGATTGCGCAGGCGAGTGGATGTCCCAACGGTGGAGACTGTTACCTTGGCGGGCGCGTCGAGGTAGGACTCCACGACGAACGTGTTGTTGTCGTAGGCGAAGAGACTCACTTTGCTGGGAGCATCAATCTGGACCGGAAGGTCAACCAGCAGATACTGCTTGATCGAGGTGAGCACGGGCTGGGGCAGCGAATAGAGATCGTTGGGGTTTTCCGGAATGGTGAGGACGTAGAGGATTCCCTTCGAATACCGATCCATGATCAACAGCGGAGCGCCGCGGCCGTTGGCGGTGCCGCGGACGATGGGCCATGCATCGTTGGTCTGGAAGGCAATCTCGGGGATCAGCACCTCCGATGTCGCGCCCAGGTTCGCTCCTCCGCCGGCGCCGTATGCACCCCAGTAGTCCGTGACCTTGAGTATGTTGCCGGTGGCATGAAGATCGGCGATCTGGCTCAGACCCTTGTCTTGAAGCGCGTTCAAAAGGCCGGAGGTGATGACGATATTGCCGCCCTGCTCGAGATGCGCTTTGATCTTGCTCACAATCGCCGGATCGAACCTGGCTGACTCGGTGAGCAGGATCGTCTTTGCATCGGAGGGAAACTCCGGGTGCAGATCGATGGGGATTCCGATCATGCCCAGATAGTTGTGGAGGAAATCCTCGCCCGTGGACTGGTAGGGCTTGTAACTGGCCAGGGCGATGGGATTGCCCAGCTTGCCCAGCACTTCATTGACCTTGGACAGGGAGTAGCCGGCTACGGAAGCGTAATTGACGGGCGCCGATGAGGCAGAGGCCGTGTGCCACTTATCCAGCTCTGCGAGGTTAAAGCTGGTGTCCAGGCCGCTCCACGCCTTGCGATCGCCTAACTCGGGTGTCCTGAGCAGATCGCTGTATTGGAACAGCATGATCTGCGGAGCTTTGGCTAGCATGGTGTCCCATAACTGCTCGGCGTAGCGATCGAGATAGCGGGTGTCATAAACGTCGACCCAGCCGCCGCCGTTGCCGTGGGGCGAGATGTTATCGAAGTAGCGGACGATCTGGTAACTCTCATATTGCTGCAGGTGCTGATCGGTAATGACCGGGTCGCGGGTCTCGGTGCCGGTGTAAATGCCGTCGAAGATCTTTGGCTCCCGGTCAAGGTCGTAGCCATTGGCCTGAAAGTGCTCATACCAGTTGGGAAACTTGATGACGATCTTGACCTTGGGGTTGACGGCGCGCGCCGGGCCGACAACCAGATCGCGCGAAACTTCGTCCATCAGACGCAGGCGGAACTCGCTCCAACTGGCATTGCCCTTGGCTGCGATGTCGGAATCGCGCTTGGTGTTGTTGAAGAAGAAGTCGTCGAGCATGATCTCGTCAAAGTGGCGCGCGGTGACCTCGGCCACATGCTTCACATAGTCGCGCTGTTTGGGGTCCGTATAGCAAAACGAAATAAACTGCCCCGATTCCACCTCGCTCGCGGTGAAGCCGGCCGTGTCACCCCCGGCTGCATAGGCAATGCCGCCTGCCACCTCGACGCCGTGGGCGGTGAAGAAGGTCTTCACGGTTTCGAGCAATGCATCGTCGGCAAGAACGCCGCTGCGGTAGCTCTCAATGTAGACCTTGTCCACCTTGACCTGGCTGGAGATCTCGTCCCAGGACTTCTGGAGGAATGCCGGGTCCTTCATGCGCTCGACCACGCCGACGGGGATGTAAACGGCAACGCGGAACTGATCGTGAGCCGGGGGCGGAGCGGCGGCCAGCGAAAGGAAGGTTGGGACGAGAAGGAACAGCACGAGCAATCGAGTGCGCGCAAGCACGTTTGGGTCTCCTTGGCGTTTGCGGCGCGGGTTGCTCCCCAGGGCGCAGAGCCCGCTGGGAACCGCCGCACTGCCGCGGTGCCAGTATATGCGCGCAATGTCCCTCGGGTGAAACGTTCAGGCAGCTCGGATGATTTGAAGGACCTCAAAACCGCGGAACTGCAAAAAGCCCAGCCTGGGGTTGGCTGGGCTTTGATGGTTTGGAACATCTTTTCAGCTACGGGTTCGTTACTTCGATGGCATGGTTGTTGTGCGGCACGGAGGCCAGGGCAGTGGGACTTGCACCGGTGGGGTACGGCGTGGCCTGTGTGAGGGACAGCGCGCCTGTATTCGGGTTTAGTTCAAAGCCGGAGACGGAACTGTCCAGGTAGTTGGCGGTATAGACGAATCGGCCAACGGAGGCATCCACGAGGATGGCAACCGGCTGTGTGCCAGTGGAGTTGGTTTGGCTGCCACTGACGCTCACGATGGCCGAGGGGGTGCCAGTGACCAGATCGATGCTGTAGGGCGTAACCGAGGAGTCCAATGCGTTGGCGAGATAGATGTACTTGCCACGCGGGTCGATCGTAATTGCGGCGGGCTCGTTGCCGGTTTTGAAGGGCCCGTTGGTGAGGAAGTTGAGAACGCTGCCGGACTGAATCGTGTATCCGATCAACTGGTTGGAGGCGAAGTCAGTGGCATAGACAAAGCGGTTTGTCGGATCGGAGGCGATGGCGGAGGGTTTGACGCCCGCTTTGTAAGGGCTCCCGGTAGGGAGGTTCAACGCGCCGCCCGAGCCTACGCTGAAACCAAAGATCCAGCCGGGATTGGCGGTGCTGGTCACTGTTCCGCCGGGATTATAGGCGGACTGGTCATAGGCGGTGACGAATACCGCATTGTTGTTGGCCAGAATGGTGATCCCGGTTGGAATCATGGTGTCGGACGCGTAGCCGGGGACGGTGAGCTTTGTCTGGGCCACGACGGAGCCGATTACGCCGCTGGAGAGGGAGTATTCAGTGAGCGTGGCGGAAGTGGTGCCCGAGATCACATAGAGATAGGTATTGGCGGCGTTGGCTGCGATGGCGACAGGCGTGGTGCTCACGGTGACCAGGTCCTTTTGCGTGAGTATGCCGCTTCCCGAGAGGTCGAAGTGGACTACGGAGCTATTACCCGCATTGGCGACGTAGAGATTCGCATAGTCGGAGGTGATGGTCATTGAAACCGGATTGACGCCACCGCTGGGCACCGTGGCTGCGCCGGAGCGCAGAGCGCCGGTGGATAAGTCGGCATCGAAGGTCTGGATCTGTCCAGCACTGCCTGATCCCGAGCCCGCGGAATCAGCTACGAAGACATAGTCGATGGTGACAATATCGCAGGACGTCAAGAGGGTGGCCACTAGGAGGCCAAGGGTAGAGACCAGAAACAACTGGCTCAATTTGCTGAACTTCATGCGCTTCCTTCGTCGAGGGCTATCAAGTTCGAGCCCCAAGAAAACTGGTTAGGTTGCCCCGTAATCATTGTAAAAGCAAGGTACGGGGTATAGCTACTGATTCCGGATTTGACCGGGGGGCGCCTGCTCTCACTTGGCCACGCCAGCCCCCGTGCCGTTGTGCGGAATGGCCGCGACGGCGGTGGGCAGGGCCTGGGACGTGTACGGCGAGTTTTGCGAATTGAGGAGCGTGCCCGCGGTCGTACTCAACTCAAAGCCGGAGACGGTGCCGTTGACTCCGGCGCCCAGATAGTTGACTGTGTACAGGAAGTGGTTGGTGGACGGATCGATGCCGATGGCCACCGGTTGCAGGCCAGTGGCGTAGGCGCCGAGCCGGGTGAGCACTCCGTTGCTCATGGAGAAGGCTGTCACCGAGGAGTCCAGCGTGTTGGCCACGTAGAGGTAAGGGTAGGTGGGATCGACGGCAATGGCGGAGGGCTGATTCCCTGACGCGTACGGGCTGCCGCTGAGCGGGCTCAAGAGGCCGGTCGCGGAGGCAACCGAATAGCCGTGTACCTGGCCGTTGACCTGGTCGGTGACATAGATATAACTGCCGGTCGGATCGCCGGCGATGGCGGAGGGACAGGTTCCCACGACATAGGGAGCGTTCAGGAAGGCTCCCGGACAGGTGCCGGTGGCAAAGGCGCCGCCGCCCAGGGGTGCGCCGCCGTTGAGCGGGGTAAGCACACCGCCGGACCCAACCGAAAAGCCGAAGATATAGTTTGCGCCCGCCGTGGCATCGTAAGCAGCAACATACGCATGGGCGCCTGAGGCTGGAACCGTGATCCCTGTTGGCTCGATGATGTCGTTGGGCTTGCCGGGAATGCTCAGGGGCCAGTAGGTCAGGCTTCCATTCGTCACCGGCGCCCCGAGCGTGTCGCTGGGCGGAGAGCCGGGGCCGACGGTAATGGGCAAGACCGACACGGAACCCGAGCAAGGCTCCGCGGTGGAGCAGGCCGGCAATGGCTGGTAGGTGTCTACAACGAAGAGGTTCAATCCGTTGACGGTGACAGCAACGGGGTAGACTCCCTGGGTATTCACGGTGTTCTGGGGGTAGATCTTGCCGTCATTGCCGATAACGTTCTGAACGATTGAATTGTCGTCCTGATTGACCACATACAGGTTGTAGTTGTCAGAAGAGACGGCTTCGGCCACCGGATTGCGCCCGCCTGAGGGAAAGGGCGAGGTGGGAATCTGGCGCATAAAGCCGGACTCAGAGTTCACCTCGAAGACGTCGACCTCGCCGTACTGGTTGGTTCCCGCGGCCTTGGAACTGGTCACGAAGACAAAGTCCACGGTAAGCGTGGCGCAGGCGGTGACAAGTGTAGCAAGCAGGAGACTGGCCGCGGAGACCAGCAGCAACTGGCCGGATTTGTTGAACTTCATGCGCATCTTTCGTCAGGGGGCCGGAACCTCAGGCCCCTAAAAAATCAAGTTTGGAATCGAAACCCACGCCGCGCAAAGGAAAAGCCGCGTTCGGGATTCGGCTACGTTTGAAGAAGAACCCGATGCTCCCTGAATCCGGGGCCGAGCCCTGGCGCGGGAACCAACCAACCGGTTGACTCCCGCGGCAGTGAAAGCCGCGCTCGGCGCCGCTCTAGTTGGTACGCCCGTCCACCAGGCACCAGGCGGCAGGACCCTGGAGCGCATAGGTACTGGCGACACGCATATTGGTGAGTGAGCCCGAGTTCGGATCAACCACCCGCCCAGTGACGCTGGAATCGTTGAAGTCGGCCTCGTAAAGGAACTGGTCAGAGGGATCTTCGACCATGCACTGAGGGCCTGCGCCTGAGCCGAACGGTTCACCGGCAATGAAGCTGAGCTGGTGAGTGCTGGGGTCGATGACATAGCCGGCAAGGCCGCTCTGGGAGTTGCTGGTGTTGGTGTTGTTCCCCTGGTTGGCTACGTAGAGGACCTTGCCCTTGGATTCCACCGTGAGGAAGATGGGGTTGGAGAGCGTTGCGTCATCGGGGACGATTCCGCCGGTCTGAGGCAGGAGAGCGCCGGCGGTTCCAACGCTGAAGGGAAGAATCTGGCTGGGGTAGGTACCGGCGGTGAAGCTGCCGGTGCCGCCTGACGCGATAGTGATCGGCTCGTTGTCGAGTACGTAGACGTATCCGCCGCCGGAAACAATAGCCGTAGCCTGCTTGATGTTCAGCAGTTGGGAGCCGTTCTGGCTGACGGTCAACTGTCCGGTGCCCGAACTGTAGGTGTAGGGAAAGACCGAATCGCCAGTGGTTGGAGTTCCGCTGAGGGTGAGGAAGGAACTGGAAACAAAAAGGAAGTCGATGGGATTGGCGGGGACGGGGAAGTAGGACAGCGCCGCGCCATTCGACGACGTAACCTGCGCATTGACGATCAGTTGCAGGCGGCCTGTGGTCTGGTTGATCTGGAAGGCCGTAATGTCGCCGCAGGAGGTTGCCGAGGGGCCCAGCGCCAGGACGCAGGAGGCGCTCGACGGGGCATCGTGGTCAAGCACGTACAAGTAGTTTCCCGTGGCGTCGGCAATAATCCGGAAAGGGTTGATGCCCTGGGTGTAGAAGGTCTCCTGAAAAGTGAGGATGCCGTTGCCGCCAACCGCGAACTCGGAGATATTCGAGTTCTCGCAGGGGACGGTCGTTGTGCATGTGGCGCCGCCCTGGGCGTTGGCGCCCCGGTTGAGGACATAGAGGAACTTGCTGCCGATAAGCAGGACAGCGCGCCCAGGGTTGGCGCCGCCGGAGGAGATAGGCAGTCCATCGATGTTGTTCAGCTTGCCCGTATTGTGATCGATCGTGAAACCGCTGATGATGCCGTTTCCCCCGGATTGGGACGTCACCGTACCCGTCACATACAAATAACCGACCGTGTAGCTCTCGACGCAAGACGTAACGCTGAGGACGAGGCCAACAGAAAGGGCGCTCATCAGAAGTGCCTTGCCGAATTTCGTAAACTTCATGCGATTCCTTCATCCTGGTTCGGCGTGCGCCGCCAAGTTTGCTAGTTCCACAGCAGAGCTGGGTTGGGACGGGTCCCTGATGCATTGTAAAAGCCAAGGGTAGGTTGTGCCTAGTCTTGGTTTGAGACTGGGCAAAACAGGGCACTTTTCCAGACTACTCCCACCTTGGGAGCTCCCTCATCCTGCGCCCGGCTGACTTTTGTGCAGATTTCGAGCGCGGTTTCAGTTTGGACGCCGCAGAGGCGGCAAAGGTCACCGGGCAGCCGCGGAGAAAACATGCTATGACGCCGGCGCTGCCCGTCCATCTTATCAAGGCAGGCCCTACCAGACGCGGCAGGAGTTCTCGGGGTACATAGGCTGTCCTTTGCTGCAGCCGAATGCCTTGCCGAATTCGTCGAAGTTCTGCACGCTACCGTTAGTGCGCCAGCGGCCGGGGGAGTGGGGATCGGTGAGCGCCGACTGGCGGGCCGAGGGCTCGGTCTGGTTCTGGCACCAGACCTGGCCGAAGCCAAGAAAGTAACGCTGCGCCTCGGTATAGCCATCGACCTTGTCGGTGATGGACTTGCCCTGGGCGGCGAGGGTGTCGAGCAGAGCCATCCAGGCGATGCGCAGGCCGCCATTATCGGCGGTGTTTTCGCCCAGGGTAAGTTTGCCGTTGAGCTTCTGCGCGGGAACGTCGTCGTGGGCTGGGGCGGCCTCAAAACCGTTGTATTCGGCTACTTCGCAGTCGGTGCGTTCGGTGAAGGCCTTGCGGTCTTCGGGGGTCTGCCACTCGCGCAGGTTTCCCTTGCCGTCGTACTTCGAGCCCTGATCGTCGAAGCCGTGCGTCATCTCGTGGCCGATGACCACGCCGATCCCGCCGAAGTTGACGGCCGGGTCGATGGTGAAGTCAAAGAACGGCGGCTGCAAAATGCCGGCGGGGAAGTTGATGTCGTTGTTGGATTGGCTGTAGTAGGCGTTGACTGTGGGCGGCGTCATGCCCCACTCCTTCTCGTCCACCGGCTTGCCCAGCTTGTTGAGGTTGTAGTTGCGGGAAAAGACCCCATCGCGGCGAACATTGCCGACGAGGTCGTCGCGCGTAACTTTGAGAGCCGAGTAGTCGCGCCACTTTTCCGGATAGCCGATCTTGTTGCGGATCATGGCCAGCTTTGCTTCGGCTTCCTTTTTGGTGGCGTCGCTCATCCAGGGCAGGGTCTTGATGTCGTCGCCGAGGGCTTTCTCGAGAGCGGCGACAAGCTGATCCATGCTGGCCTTGGCGGCGGGCGGAAAGTTCTGCTTGACCCAGTCCAGGCCCACGGCCTCGCCCAGCGCGCCATCGGTCATGGCGGTGCATTGCTTCCAGCGCGGCGCGGGCTGCTTCTGCCCCTGCAGCGTCTTGCCGAAGAAGGCGAAATTCTCGTCGAAGAAGGCCTTGGGCAGCTCGTTCGCCGAACCATGGATGGTGTGCCAGCGGAAGTAGGACTTCCAGGCGTCGACGGGCTCCTTGGCAATCAGATCGTTGAGGCCCTTGAAAAAGTCCGGCGTGGCCACGTTGAGGGTATCGAAAGGACGAACCTTCACGTCTTTGAAATAAACGGTGAAGTCGAAGTCGGGAGCCAGCTTTTCAAAGTCGGCCACGGTGTAGATGTGGTAGCGCTTGAGCGGGTCGCGCATCTCGGTGCGGTCGGTGGAGGCGGTGGCGAGCGCGGTCTCGATCTCCATGACCGAGGCGGCCTCCTTGGCGGCCAGGTCGGGCGCGTCGCCGGCCAGGGTGAACATCTTCGTGACGTGGTCCACATACTGCTTGCGAATCTCGGTGAACCGCTTGGTGTCCTTGATGTAGTAGTCGCGGTCGGGAAGAGAGATGCCGCTCTGGCCGATCTCCGCGATCTGCTTGGACGAATCCTTCTCGTCCTGGCCGACGTCGAAACGGAGGAGCGGAGCCGGGCTGCCGTCCGAGGCCAGCTCGCCGACGAGCGCGGCCAGTTGGTGAGCGTCCTTGAGGCCGGCTATGCGCTTGAGCGCGGGTGCCAGCGGCTCCAGGCCGTTCTGCTCGACAAGATCGGTGTTCATGCAGGCGGCGAAGTAGTCTCCATACTTCTTTTCGAGCGGCGACTTCGGATCCTTGGCGGCGGCATCCAACTGCTGCCAGAGCAGATAGCGGTCGCGTTCGCCGAGCAGCGAGAAGGAACGCGCCCAGCGCACCTGGTCGGCGGGAATCGGGTTGTTCTTGATCCAGTTACCGCAGGAGTATTGGTAGAAATCGGTGCAGGGGTCGGCGGTCTTGTCCATGGCCGAGAGATCGAAGCTCTTGCTGATCGGCGGGGGTGTCGGCTGAGATGAGTCGTTCTGCGAGACTGCCTGCGCCTGGGCCAGAGTTGCTCCGGCGGCCAGCAAAAGGATGGAAGCGAAAGGAAAGTATTTCATCGAATGCCCTCTTGGGAACAAGGTCAATCAGCTTGGATGTTCGCGCGCGCCAATCGGAGGCGGCAGGCTCGTATCGACCTTAATTTGAAATGCGGCAGCCAATTTCGTGTGGACTGCATTTTCTAGGAGCCTATCACGACGGGGCCGGCGGCAGGCATATCGAGGCGATGTAACATAGCAACTGTTCATTCGAAGTCGATCCGGAAGAGAGGGAGACCTTCATGCCGATACGATTGCTGATCGCCGCGTTGTTCGTGGCTACTCTCGGCTTGGCGCAATTGAGCCGCGCGCAGGATGTGCATGTTCGTGTCTCGCCCGATGTGAAGACAGGCATTGACGGAACGACTGAGTTTCCCACCATTCAGATGGCCATGGACCATCATCCGTTTGCCGGCGTGGGGCCTGACGGACGAACTGGCCGCGTCTTCATCGAGATTGCGCCCGGCGCTTATCGCGAGCGCGTCATCGTCACGCAGAACCACACCAACATCACCTTGCTGGGGATGGGGAAGGCGCCTGAAGACGTGGTCATCACCAACAGCCTGAACGCCAAGCAGGCGGGCGGCACCTTCTTCACGGAAACAGTGGAGGTGAACGGCCAAGGCTTTGAAGCCGACAACATCACCTTCGAAAACACCGCGGGCAATACCGGGCAGGCCGTTGCCGCGGCGGTGCGCGCCGATCGATCCATCTTCAAGCACTGCCGGTTCCTCGGTCATCAGGACACGCTCTTCGCCGACTACGGACGCCAATACTATGTCGACTCCTACATTGAGGGCGGCACCGACTTTATCTTTGGCAATGCCACAGCCGTGTTCGCCCATTCGGAGATTCACGCCAATGCGCCGGGCTATCTGACTGCGCAGTCGCGCACCTCGCCCGATCAAACCACCGGCTACGTGATCCTCGACAGCAAAGTGACCAGCGGAATCGAGCACGTTGCGGGGGCGGATGCGACAGCGGCCTCGAAAGAGGTAACGAGCCTCGGCCGTCCCTGGCGGCCTTATTCCCGCGTTGTCTACATCAACACAGAACTCTCCGCCGACGTGATGCCGCAGGGATGGAATGCGTGGGGCAAAACACCCGGTACGCCGCTAGCCTTCTATGCCGAGTTCAACAGCACGGGGCCTGGGGCTAATCCGTCGGGCCGCGTTCCGTGGTCGCATCAGCTCAGCGCGCCGGAAGCCGCGAAGTTCCAGCCCAAAGTGTTTCTCGCTGGTTCAGATCATTGGGACGCGGAAGCGGAGGCGGCGAAGCTGCCGTAGAACCACAGTTGCCAATCGGAGACTCCGGAGGGAGCGGGTCGGTTTTCTGCAGGCGAGGTATCGGTATGAGTAAGACAGGGAACTAGCGACCAACTATGCAAACCGAAGATGTCCTCGCAGATGATTGAAATTGAGAGCTTCAAGCCGTGACTCATTCAGTTTTTTAACGAGCCGCAGATCGTCGGTGACAATAAGGAACTGATCGGAGACGAGCGCGAGGGCGCTGTCCGTCAGCCCCAGGAAATAAAATTCCGGCCTCTGAGCAGCGTCGAGACTCGGTATGGTTAGCTCGTCGATACCGACGAAGGTCTCGTAAAACTTCCTCAGGCATTCGGCTTTTGTTCGTTCCGGCAGATCGTTGGTGAGATTACTTACTTCCGTAAGGACGTGCGGCGTGGTCACGGCCTTCCCAAAGAACCTTTTGAGTCTGAGCAGCAGATGATAATCCTCTGCGTCGTATTTCGATAGCTTATTGTATTTCCCATCGCCGACCAGTCGCAGATCGTATCCGCCAACCAGATACAGAAGCGCCAGATTCGCATCGATCAAGATCCCTTTCGTTCTGTACCTGTCTATCAGCGAATCGACATAGGTGCTCATTAATTCCAAACCTTTAATGACGTTCCCTGGCCGGTTTCAGGGTCGATCGCAATTGTCTTGTAAACGCGAGGCAATTCGTTCCCAGTGACTATCGCGTAGGTCGCAGGCGCGTTTGTCGCAAAGGAAACGACCACTCGCCAAAATGGATCCTGTTTGAATATTCGGCCTTCAGATGCATCGTTCTCGTAATGGCCTTGCCGTAGCTCGACCTCTTCCAGCCGGATATCCTTGACCTCTGGAAGTAGATCCTTGGCAAAAACCATTGCAGCTCTTACCGCACCCTTCATGTCAACCATAGCGTTTCCCCTCAAATCTGCTCAATCATAACGCATTTTCTCGACGAAGCCCGGATGCCTTGCTAGGGCGTTATCACTGCGCCCTTCTGGTCTTCGAGCGCTGCGATGCGCGACTCCAGAACGCGGGACTGCTCGGTGAATTCGAGGCGGCGGAGACGGGTGTCGAGGCGGATCCGCTCTGTCTCTTCGCTGAGCTTCTGTCCTCGCGACATGTTTGAAACGCTTCCCCGTGCTTCGCGCAGTTCGGGCTCAAGCTCCTCAGCAAAGACTTGCCGAATCTCTTCTCCGTACATCCGAGGCACCCTCTGGATCGGATTCTACGCCCGTTTGCAAATCGCTGTGTCGAAATCAACGCAGTCTTTACATTCCGGCGTTGGCCCTGCCACACTGAAACGTGGACACCCAGACAATCGTCATTCTTGATTTTGGTTCGCAGTATACGCAGCTCATTGCGCGGCGCATTCGCGAGTTGAACGTCTTCTCCGTCGTGTTGCCCTGCACGGCGCCTCTCACGGAAATTCGGGCTCTCCATCCGCTGGGGATTGTGCTCTCGGGCGGGCCCGCGTCTGTCTACGACGTGGATGCGCCGGCGGCGGACGCGGGGGTGCTGGAGTTAGGTGTGCCGGTGCTGGGCATCTGCTATGGGCTGCACTTCATCGTTCACCATCTGGGCGGCAAGGTGCTCTCTGCGCCGCGGCGCGAGTACGGGCACGCGGAGGTGACGATTGAGGACCGGACGAATTGGCTGTTTGGCGGGCTGCCGGATACGCTCCAGGTCTGGATGAGCCACGGCGACGAGGCGCTGGAGCTGCCTGCTGGCTTCCGGCGCACCGCGGTGAGCGCCAATGCACTGGCGGCCATTGCGAATGAGGAGCGCCGCATCTGGGCCGTGCAGTTCCATCCCGAGGTGCATCACACGCCGCTGGGGCCGCGTCTCATCATGAACTTTGTTTTTTCCATCTGCGGAGCGGCGGGCCACTGGACTCCGGCGCACTTTATTGAAACAACCGTAGCCGCGATCCGCGAGAAGGTTGGCAAGGGACACGTGATCTGCGGGCTCTCCGGCGGGGTAGACTCGTCGGTGGCGGCGGTGCTGGTACACCGGGCCATCGGCAGCCAGTTGACCTGCGTATTCGTCAATAACGGCGTCCTGCGCAAGAACGAGTTTGCGAGCGTGCAGAAGAACCTGCGCGACAAACTCGGGCTCAATATCGTTGCCGTGGACGCGAGCGATCGGTTTCTGGCGCAGTTGGCCGGGGTCACCGATCCGGAGACCAAGCGCAAAAGGATTGGCGCGGAGTTCATCGCGGTCTTCGACGATGAGGCGGCGCGCATCGCCAAGGGAACCGGCGGAGTGGATTGGCTGGTGCAGGGAACGCTCTATCCCGACGTGATCGAGTCGTCGAGCGTGAAGGGCCCGAGCCAGACCATCAAGAGCCACCACAACGTGGGCGGGTTGCCGTTAGGCATGAAGCTCAAGCTGATTGAGCCGCTACGGGATCTGTTCAAGGATGAAGTCCGCCGCATTGGGCGCGACCTGGATATGCCGGAAGACATTCTGGGGCGGCAGCCGTTTCCAGGGCCGGGGCTGGCGGTACGCATTCTGGGCGAGGTCACTCGGGAGCGTGTGGCGCTGCTGCAGGAGGCGGACGAGATCGTGGTGGCGGAGATCAAGGCGGCGGGGCTGTACTCGAAAATCTGGCAGAGCTTTGCCGTGCTGCTGCCGGTGATGAGCGTGGGCGTGATGGGCGACCAGCGGACCTATGCGTACACGGCGGCGGTGCGTGCGGTGCATTCGGAGGACGGCATGACCGCGGACTGGACGCCGCTGCCGTATGAGGTGCTGAAGCGCATCTCCAGCCGGATTGTGAATGAAGTGCGCGGAATCAACCGCGTGGTCTACGACATCACGTCTAAGCCGCCCGGCACGATCGAGTGGGAGTGAGGACTGGCCGTCCGGGCGGCGGCGCATCCGTCGACATAGGTTCTCTTTTGTGGCATGGAAAAGAGGATAGCTGGAATCAGTGCTTCTTTTCCAGCCTGAGAACCACATCGGCTGTATGAGTATCGTCGTTCAATTGAAGGTTGTATTTGCAGTTGACGGCAGAGAAGACGCGCTTTAGGGCCGGGTTGGCATCCCCTATTGCATAGAAGCCGAGGATTGCGCTTTCGTTGAAGACCGCGCCCGCGGGCATCTTCCATGCGGCAAGCATTGCGGCGCGGAGATCGTCGGCGACGTTTTGAATTGTGAGTGTGCCCATGGTGTATACCGGGCCTGCTTCAACAGTTACGGAAAAACTGACGATGGACTGAGCGCGATCGAAGCTGGGAGTGGGGCGAACGCTGGCCTTCATGTAGCCGCGGTTGTGGTATCGGCGAGCGAGGAACTCCCAGTTCTCGCGCAGATGCACTGAGTCGGCGATGTCCCCAGGATGGATGCCGGACTGGTGGTCGAATTCGGCTTGCGTTACGACGAGGCCGGGCGCAAGTTGGACTCCCGTGATCCTGTATAGCGCGCCGGGTGAGACAGAGACGAGAAAGGGAATGCGAATGGCCTCTAGGGTCACGACCGGGGCGAATTGCGGGGTAGCTTGGACATCGGCTTCGAGGTAGCCCTTTTCGCGATAGAAGTTGCCCAAGTTGGTCGCAATCTGGTTCGGGCTCCCGTCAGTGTCATAGTTTGAACCGGACTGTCTGGCGAGGATCTCCTGAGCTTTTGGGTCCAATGCCGGCGAAGTACTGTCGAGATGGATTTCGCCGATCTGGACCGGCGGCGCGGTGATGGCGTAACTCACTGCTGTTACCTTGTGCAGCTTCAGGTCGGTGTAGGGAGTGGCTGTGACGGTTGCCTTGATGCCCTCGGCCGCAAGTAACTCTTCAAGTGCGCCGCGCACACTCTCCTCGAGACCACCTTCGGACGGGACCTTGCCGTGATAAAGCGGAAAGCGATCATGGAGTTTGGCATCGAGGTCCTTGCCTGGCGTGAGGGGCAGGTTTTCCAGGCGAATGGGAAAGAGCAGGGCTGCAGGGGTCAAGGAATAGACGAGGTCACTGCCATCGAACTTGTAAGTGAGATTGTCGAAGACGCCGGTATCTATGAGCTGTTTGGAGTGGTCATTCAACTCGGCGGAGGTGACGGGGGCACCCACCTTGAGTCCCGACGCCGCCAGCAACTCCTGGTCGGAATACTCCGGGTCGCCTTTGAATTGAATGGTCTTGGGCAGGAACTTTTGCGCGGCGCACGGCAGGCTGGCGGAGAACAGGAGAACAGCAGTTGAAAGCAGGAAAAGCGTGCGTTTCATGGTAGGGAAAGAGTAGCAAAGCGGCGACGCCTCAGGTTGAGATATTGCGGGCATTTATTGAAGTGCCCAAAGATTCATGGCGCTACATCAGGAGCCGGCTGCAATCTTGCTCGTGAAGAATTCGAGCGATTTCTTCAATCCCTCTTTGAGTGTGATCCGCGGTTCCCAACCCAGCAGGATGCGGGCCTTGGTGATGTCTGGGCGGCGGCGGGCGGGGTCGTCCTGGGGCAGGGGTTCAAAGCGCAACTCGCTCTTGGAGCCGGTCACTTCCAGCACGGCCTGAGCGCACTCAAGGATGGTGAATTCGGTGGGGTTGCCGATGTTCACCGGCAGATGTTCGCTCGAGCGCGAGAGGCGCAGAATGCCTTCAATCAGATCGTCGACGTAGCAGAAACTGCGGGTCTGGTTGCCGTCTCCATAGACGGTGAGCGGCTGGCCGCGCAGGGCCTGCATCAGGAAGTTGGAGATGACGCGGCCGTCGCTGGGGTGCAGGCGGGGACCGTAGGTGTTGAAGATGCGGACCAGGTGGGTGTTGACGCCGCGATAGCGGTGGTAGGCCATCACGAGGGCTTCGCCGTAGCGCTTGGATTCGTCGTAGACGGAGCGGGGGCCGACCGGGTTTACATGGCCCCAGTATTCCTCGGTCTGGGGATGCTCGAGCGGGTCGCCGTAGCACTCAGAGGTAGAGGCGTGGAGAAAACCGGCGCCATGTTTGGCCGCGATCTCGAGGGCGTTCTCAGTGCCGATGGAGCCCACCCGCAGGGTTTCAATGCCCAGGCGGAGATACTCGGTCGGGCTTGCCGGCGAGGCCATGTTGAAGACGTAGTCCAACGCTCCTGGGTTGAAATCCGCGCCGAAGGGCTGGCAGATGTCGTGCGGTTCGAATTGGAAGCGGGGCTCGCCGGCAAGGTGCGCGATGTTCTCTTGATCGCCCGTGGAGAGGTTGTCGACGCCAACAACGGTATGGCCCTCGCCTAGCAGGCGGTCCGTGAGGTGAGAACCGAGGAATCCGGCGGCGCCGGTAACGAGTATGCGCATATTAGTTTGTCTTGCTCCGATACTCGTGGAACTGGGTCAGGTTCAGGAAATGTTCTTCTCTTCCGAACGAGCAGCAGGGAAGATTGACCTTACATTACCATGCTGCGTGGCTTGCCTTGCGCCGCCTGATAACTTGCCGGCCTTCCCACGCTGACGTAGGTAAATCCACGTTCGACCATCTGCTGCGGTTTGTAGAGATTGCGGCCGTCAATCACGATGGGAAAGCGGACGGCATCGTTCAGACGGACGAGGTCGATGTTGGCAAACTCCTTCCAGTCGGTCAGAATCAGCACCGCGTCGGCGTCCTTGGCCGCTTCGTAAATGTCGTTGGCATAGTGAAGCTTCTTTGAGGGCGGCAACACTTCCTTGGCGCGCTCGTTGGCCGCCGGATCGTACGCTGTAACGGTTGCGCCGGCTTCCACAAGTCTCTTGATAATGTCGATGGCGGGAGACTCGCGGATATCGTCGGTATCGCCCTTGAAGGCCAGGCCCAGTGCCGCCAACCGCTTGCCGCGCAGGGTCCACAGCGCCGAGAGCACCTTGTTGAAGAAGACGTCTTTTTGAGTTTCGTTGATCTTGCGGATTTCCTGGAGCAGTTCAAAGTCCACGCCGCGCTGTTGCGCCACCCAGTGGAACGCGGCCACGTCCTTGGGAAAACAAGACCCGCCATAGCCCAGCCCCGCGCGCAGAAACCGGGGACCGATGCGGCTGTCCAGGCCCATGCCCGCGGCAATGTCCTCGATGTCCGCATCCACAGCTTCGGCCAGGTTGGCCACCGCGTTGATGAAGGAGATCTTCAGCGCCAGGAATGCGTTCGAGGCGTGCTTGATGATCTCAGAACTTTGCGTGGAAGTCACCAGCAACTTAGCCGGATGAGAAGCGCTGCAAGCCCCTGGGAGCGCGCCCGGCTGCTGGTAATAACTGCCTCCGACGAGCGGCTCATAAACGCGCCGCAGCAGATTGGCGGAGCGCTCGTTGCCGGCGCCCACCACGATGCGGTCGGGATGCAGGAAGTCGATGATGGCTGTACCTTCGCGCAGAAACTCGGGGTTTGAGACCACGTCGAAGTTCTCCGGGTCAACGCCATGGCGGTGCAGCACGCGGCTGATCCACTCGTTGGTGTAAACCGGCACCGTGCTTTTTTCCACGATCACTTTGTAGTTGTGGATGTGCCGGGCGATCTCAGAGACCACGGCCTCGACGTAGGAAAGGTCGGCGGCGCCGGTATCGCCCTGGGGAGTGCCCACGGCGATGAAGATGGCCTCGCTGCTTTCAACGGCGCTGCCCAGGTCGGTCGTGAAATCCACGGCGCTGCCCCGGTGTTTGGCGAGCAACGCGGGCAGGTGGTCTTCGTAGATGGGTACGCCGCCCTCGCGGAGGGTCTTGACCCTGGCTTCATCATTGTCGACGCAGAGGACGCGGTGGCCCATTTCAGCAAAACAGGCTGCGGCAACGAGACCCACATATCCTGACCCGATCACACAAATGGAAACTGGACTTTGCATAGGCTTGCGCTTTCTCCTTGGCGGCTTCCCAAGGAAGCTATTGGGTTACATTGAATTGCGATGGCTGGTTCCCCTTCAAATGAGCGGCCTGGCAGGCGGCCAACAGGTCTGCCACAGGAATCCCGTCTATGGTCAATCCCCTGCTGGAACAAGACCATTTTATCCCAGGGCTATGGCGCGGCGTCCCTCTTGCACGGACCCTGCTCGCCTGCCGCGGTACTCAAAGTAACCCAAGATTCAAGGTTGTGTGAGAGCATGGGAATCTTTGCGCCCGTGATGAGACTGGCTACCGCAAACTGGATTGGACAGGCTGTTCCCGGGGGCAGCGCGGCGATGGCTGTCTGGTAGAGTGAGATTGCGGCGGGAGAGCAGTCGCTGCGCGTTGAACACCGGCCTGTCGATGAGCCGGTCTTTGTGGAGGATGGAGACAAATCTCATGGTTTCGCCAGGACAACTCCCGCAGCCGGTACTGGCTCCTTTTCGTATCGCGCCCAGGTTTGTGGGTCGGGTTTGGGGTTCCCTGGATCTTCATCCCTGGTATGACCGGACCGCCGAGGGTGGTGGAGAGCCTATTGGAGAGGTCTGGCTGACTGGGGACGAATGCGTGGTGGCTACCGGGCAGCACGCCGGGCAGACGCTGGGCGAGGTCTTCCGTGAGGCTTCGCGGGCTTTGCTGGGCGCGAATGCTCCGTCCGCGGAGTCGCCGCTGCTGGTCAAGGTGATCTTCGCCAAACAAAAGCTGAGCGTGCAGGTACACCCTGATGACAGGATGGCGCGGAAATACGGCCAGCCGCGCGGCAAAACCGAGTGCTGGTATGCGCTAGCGGCCGAGCCGGGGGCGCTGGTGGCGGCTGGGCTCAAGCCCGGCGTGACGCTGGACAAGATCAAGGCAGGGATTCGCGAAGGCACGCTGGAAGAGAGCCTGAACGTGCTGCCGGTGGCGGCGGGCGAGATGATTCTTGTGGATGCGGGAACGGTTCACGCCATCTGGCCGGGATCGATTCTGCTGGAAATCCAGCAGAACTGCGACCTGACCTACCGCATGTACGACTACGGACGGCCGCGCGAGCTGCATATCGAGAAATCGCTCGAAGCCGTGCGCCTGGAGACTCGCGTAGGCAAAGTGATGGCCGAGGGGATGCGGGACCGAACGATTCTGGTGGATGCGGAGTACTTTCGCGTGGAGCGTTTGCCCGTGGACGGGAGCCGGAGCAGCAGGACCCTGGCTGGCGAAGGGAAGCCGGACCGTGGGCTGGCATATCTGTTTGCTGCCGCGGGAGCAGGCCGGATCGTCGGACAGGAATTTGAGCCGGTGGATCTGCCGGCGCGCGGAATTGTGGCTGTTCCAGCAGGCTCGCCGGAGTTTGTGGTCGAGGATCTGGGCGGCCTGGACCTGATCCGGATTTCGCCCAACTGGCCGGAAAAGAGCGAATGACCGCGGCGCTTGGTGCGGAGACGTGGGCGATTGGCGGTTTTCCGGGAAGGTTAAGCCTCTGGCGCGCGCGACTTTTGGCGGTAAAACGTGTCAAACTCCATAGATCGCCGATTTCCAACCTTGAAGGCGAGACGGGTGCGTTTCTGTTCTGGAACCTCGGGAGCATGAAGAATCCGCGCGAATTGCGGAACCCGAACTGTAACTCTTTGCGGAATGTTTGCCTTGAAATCCTGAATTGCGGATGTACACTTCCCCAAGGATGGGATTAGCCTCCTGGGGCGTCCTGCAGTTCTGATGGAGGCGCAGAATGTGTTCGAAGTTCGTTCTTGCGGCGCTCTTTGTTGTCGCGGCAATGCCCGTTTTGTCCCAATCCTCTTCAGCAGCCATTGAGAGCGTCTGGCGGGTCGACGCAGGGGGCGGCGTTTCCGCCTACCATGATGACTTTTATGGAACGGGCATCATGGAGGGCCCCACGGCCTGGGTGGACCTGTACCCGAATCGCGGCCCTAAGTTTCTACATCCATTAGGCCTGGACATGGAGGGCCATTTCATCACCTTCGGCGGACCGCAGCCGCAACTGGCCGGCCAATCCACTTTCACCACAACCAGGGAATTGACTTACGGAGGCGGCCCGATCTATGAATGGCGCCACTTCAAGAGATTCACTCCGTATGCCAAGTTTCTATGGGAGCAGGGCAACATCGATTTCAACGCGGGTATCCCCAGCTACACGCATGACAACAGGAGCGACTGGGCTCCCGGCGCCGGGTTCGAATACCGGATGATGCGGCATATATCGATTCGGGCCGACTATGAGAAGCAGTATTGGCAGCGACTCTTTGAGGACCACGCGATAACCACTCCCACCGGGATCGCAATCGAGCCAAGGGGTGTTACCCTGGGCGCCTCCTACGAGTTTGATCGCCTCCATTTCGGTGGGCCCATCAAAGAGAAGTGATGGATGGCGCCAACGGCTCTCCCGCAGGCCGCGCGGCAATCGATCTACATGCTGAAGGGCTGCTTTTCCGATTGCAGAGGCAGCCTTTTCCAGTTTGCAAGGGACCTGAGAAGCATCCTGGGCCTTCGGCTAGAGCGCTTTCATTGTTAGCGTAAGGTCATGGGTGCCCCACCTGGGGGCCCTCTGGGCACCGCGTCTTTGTTTTTGCGGCTAGGGTGGGATAGCAGCCCCCATTTCAGGAACTGTGAAAATGCTTTAAATCCAGAAGTGCAGATGTACACTCCCCCTAAGGAATGGATTCGCCTCATGGGGCATCCTGCAGTTCTGATGGAGGCGCACCTTGCGTTGGAAATTCGTTCTGGCCACGCTTTTTCTTGTCGCAGGCGTACCCGTCTTTTCCCAAAGTGATCCGGCAGCCATAATGAGTTCCTTGCAGGTTAACGCAGGGTTTGGATTGAGCGCCTACCGTGACGACTTTGAGGGCCCCGGCATCATGGAGGGCAGCACGCTCTGGTTCGACGTTTACCCGCATCGCGGTCCGAAGCTTTTGGAAGGATTCGGCGTTGACATTGAGGTCCGCGACATCGACTTTGGCCGTCCGCCGACCCAACCCTCGAATCTCCGTGAGGTTACCGGTGGGGGCGGGTTGATCTACAGTTGGCGCCACTTCCACAACCTCAATCCTTATGGCAAGGTCGATTGGGAGGTAGCCGGCATCGACTTCCACGCCGGTAATCCCCGCTACAACTACGACACCAGAAATCTCAGTGCTTACGGCCTCGGGATTGAATATCGGATTGCGCAACATATATCGGTTCGCGCTGGCTATGAGGAGCAATTCTGGCAAAGGCTCTTTCAGGACCACGCGATTTCCACTCCCACCGGAATTGCTCTCAAGCCGCGGGGTGTTACCGTAGGCGCGTTCTATGAATTCGATCGCATCCATATGCGTTGGCCCGTCCAGGAGAAATGATGATGGTTCGGCGTCGCTCTCCCGCAGGCTGCCGCGCCTATCCAGTTAAGAAATGCTGCGTCTCAGGTTGGAGACGCAGCATTTTTCGGATTCACAAGACTTCGGAAGAAGCTCCCGGACCCGGAGCTTAGCCTTTCAACTTTTATCGGCATTTGTTCGCCGCATCCTATCCGAATCCAAAGTTTTCAGGCAGAATCTATAACGATATGAGTTTCCGATTCGTACTCCCCGATGAACTTCGCGGCGCCGTGGATTTGGCCGCCGCCGACTGGACCGGCAACAACAAGGTTGACCGCTTCTGGCAGAAGGACCCCAGCCTATGGACCCGCGACGGCGAGGAAAACTGGATGGGCTGGATCGACATTGTCGAGCGGCAACAGAGGGAGCTGTCGAACCTTGCCGAGTTGGCCGCGGACGTGGAGACTGGCGGTTTCAAGACGGTTCTTCTCCTGGGCATGGGCGGTTCCAGCCTCTGCCCCGAGGTGCTGGCCGAGACCTTCGGGCAACAGCCGGGCTTTCCCGCACTGCACATTGTGGACTCTACCGATCCGGCGCAGGTGAAGGCGGTTCGCGGCAAGTTGAACCTGAAGGAAACGCTTGTAATTGTGGCCAGCAAATCCGGCACCACGCTGGAACCGAACATCCTGAAGCAGTATTTTTTTGAGCAGATGAAAGACGCCGTGGGCGCGGACGAGGCCGCCAGCCATTTCATCGCCATTACCGACCCCGGCTCGAAGATGGAGCAGGTGGCCAAGGGCGACGGGTTCCGGGACATCTTCTATGGCGACCCGACGATCGGCGGGCGGTACTCGGCGCTATCGAATTTTGGGGTGGTGGCAGCCACGGTGGCGGGCCTCGATATCGGCATGGTGTTGGACGAGGCGGCCAAGGCAGTGGCCGCGGCGAAGCTGGCGCTGGGGGACAATCCGGCGGTGGAATTGGGCCTCATTCTGGGCACGGCCGCAAATGCCGGCCGCGACAAGATCACCATCTTCGCCTCGCCGGAGATCTACGACCTGGGCGCATGGATGGAGCAACTGATTGCCGAATCGACCGGCAAACTGGGCAAGGGCATTACGCCGGTGGACCGCGAGGCGATTGGAGGGCCGGAAGTCTATGGCAACGACCGCGTCTTCGCTTATGTGAAGCTTGCGACCACGGCCGATTCCAGCCTGGACGCCGGGGTTGCGGCTCTCGAGGCTGCGGGCCATCCGGTGATCCACGTTGAGATTTCCGATCTTTACGAGATATTTGGGCAGTTCTTCAGTTGGGAAGTGGCCACGGCGGTGGCCGGCTCGGTGATGGGGATCAATCCCTTCAACCAGCCGGATGTGGAGTCGGCAAAGATCGAGACGCGCGCCCTGACCACGGCCTACGAGCAGACGGGCAAGCTGCGGGAGCAGACACCGGTGCTGGTGGATAAGGGAATCAAGCTCTACGTCAGCGAAGACTATGCGGCCACCACGCTCAAGACAGAGGCGGAGGACGGCACACTGGCTGGATTTCTGCGCGTGCATCTCAACCAGATTCATCCCGGCGACTACTTTGCCACGCTGGCTTTTCTGCCCATGTTCCCCGAGCATGAAGCGGCGATCCAGGGCTTCCGGCACAAGGTGCGCGACGCCAAACGTGTGGCCACCTGTCTGGGCTTCGGCCCGCGCTTCCTTCACTCCACCGGACAGGACTACAAGGGCGGTCCCAATACTGGAGTGTTTTTGCAGATCACCGCGGACGACGCCTTCGACGTGGAGATTCCGGGTCAGGAGTACAGCTTTGGAGTGGTAATTGCGGCGCAGGCCGCCGGGGACCTGGCGGTGCTGGAGTCGCGCAGGCGGAGGGCTATGCGGGTTCATTTGGGGGCCGATGTGTCGGCCGGATTGAGGACGCTGGCCGCGGCTTTCGATGAGGCGCTCGGGTAGAAAGCCGCGAATCGTTCACGGCCTGAACCGCATCATTTTTCGTTCATGGCCAAGTTTTCAGACAGAATTCCCAGGGAAATAGGCCAACTGTGACCGCACCATCCAGCACCCGCCCCGCCATCGCCGCCATCCTGCTCATCAGCGCCGCGGCTACGGCCTTTCTTTTCTGGCTCATTTACGTCCATCCCGCTCCTGACGCCGCCAGCGCCCGCCTCGCCTTTTTGCCCGCCTTGAATGCCCTGCTCAACGGCCTCAGCGCCACCGCACTGCTTATCGGTTACACGTTCATCCGATCCCGGCGCGGGCAGCCCCATCGCATCAAGTCTCATCGCGCCGCGATGCTCACCGCCTTCCTGTTTTCCTCGCTCTTTCTGGTCAGCTACATCGCCAACTACGCCTTGCACGGCGAGAGCCACTATCCCGGCCACAGCCTGGTGCGCACCGTCTACCTCGTCATCCTCACCAGCCACGTTCTCCTCTCGGTGATCGCCCTCCCTCTGGTTCTCGTCACTTTCTTTTTCTCGTTGTCAGGGCGCATCCCCACCCACCGCAAGGTCGCCCGCTGGACCTTTCCCATCTGGCTCTACGTGTCGGTCACCGGGGTCGTCGTTTACGCCATGCTGGCCGCGGCCAAAGCCGGAATCTGAGAATTGATGACGACTCCCATCCAACCCGACGACGGAACCCGCCAACTGCTGCAATGGGGCGCGACGATCCTGGGCTCAGGCATTTTGGCTGCCCTGCTGCTGGTGACGCTGCTGGGCGGTTTCTCGCCCACCGGCGCCAAAACCAACACCGGCTGGTTCGCCCTCATCGTGGCTCTGGGTTGCATCCCGTTTGGCGGGCTGCTGCTGTCGCTCGGCGTGGCCAAGTGGTTCCGCAATCGGCGGCTGGCGCGGGCGCGGTAGGCCCAAATCACTGTTCGCTTAGCAACTAGGTCCGTGACCGGATGAAGATGTTCTATCCAATCAACGAGCGCGGGCTTCCCAGCCCGCGCTCGCACCCCTCATAGCACCATTTCATCCGGTCAGAGACCTAGTTCTGCTGATTCGGGTACTGGTCCTTGATGGTGTAGCCCTCAGGCGGCTGGAAGAGCGCCTGGTCTGGTTCGCCACGTTCGATGTCGGTCAGCTCCGTGGTTCGCACGCCGGTCCGCGGATCGTTGTCGATCTGCAACACCACAATCCCCAAGTCAACAGACACCCACGTCTCGTGGGTCACGGTCAGCGGCTGATCGTTGCCTATCTCGTCCACCGCGTAGGTGTGCGACATGCGCGTACCCCTGGCCTCCAGGCCGTCGATCGTCTTTGTGCCCATGTCTTCCGGCTGACCCCAGGGCGACGCCGGCCGAGAAATCCTTGGCAGTTGGACAGCGGGCGTCGATTGGGCAGGCCTGGGTGGAATCTGCCGCACCTGGTTGGGGTCCGGCATGTGGAAGACGGTTGCTTCCTTCAATTGTGAATTCCAAGTGATGTTGACGCGGTTTACAAGGTCAAACACATTGAACATGGACTGCTTGTGGACCGTCCCCCCGGGCGTCGGAAAATCGAATACAGTCTCGCGAAGCGTCCTTCCGCTGGCGTCGCGCGCTTCTTTCGCGATGGTTTCGCGGGTAATGGTGGCGCCGTTGGCCAGAGTCTGGACCGTCGTCGTCTTTTGGTTCGCGGTGTACGGCTCGATGGCCTGGCTCCGGGATTCAGCCTCCGAACAGCCGGCTGCAACGGCTGCTGCCCCGCCCAGCACGCCGGCAGCGGCGCCCCCGCCCTGGCTTCGGGTCGAAGCAGAAATTTCCTGTGCGAGCAGCGCGTGGGAGCAGAGCAGAATAAGCGTAAAACTTGCAGGATTAAGTACAAGCCGATTTAGGCGCATCGATCCCTCCTAAACGTCAATCGATGCAATTTTGACGCAACTCGCGTGAAAATGCAATCCTCCGATGCGGCAAAAGGAGGCGAAAATCAACCGCGCTCCCATCCTGCCGTCTGCTATCCTTTTCAATTACTGGAGTGCATCAACATGGCAAAGAGCGTGAACAAAGTCATCCTTTTAGGCAACGTGGGCAAGGACCCCGAAATTCGTTCCACCCCCAGCGGTACCCTTGTGGCAACTTTTGGCCTGGCAACCAGCGACAGGTTTCAGGATGCTCAGGGCAACTGGCAGGATCGCACCGAGTGGCACAACCTGGTAGCTTTCAAGCGCACTGCCGAAATTATCCGCGATTACGTAAAGAAGGGCTCGAAGCTTTACGTCGAGGGGAGCCTGCGGACCAGCAATTGGGAGGACAAGGAAACCAAGGTCAAGCGCTATAAGACCGAGATCATTGTCAACGATATTTCCCTGCTCTCCGGCCGCGAAGAGGGCTCAGGCGGCGGCGGTTACAGCCGTGCGGCAAGTTCTGGAAGCTCCACAAGCTCGGCCGCCAGCTTTGACCAGCGGCCGCCCGCCAGCGCCACCGACGACTACACCCAACAAGCCGAAATCTCCGACGACGACATACCGTTCTAAGAGCAGTGGTCAGTGAACAGTGGTCAGTGGTCAGTCAGTGGCCCTGGTAAAGGCGAGCGGAATCCGCAGCGGAGGTGTTTATCGTTCGGGTCCCTGAAAACCGACCACTGACCACTGTTCACTGTTCACTGCTTCTCTCACTCCGTCTTCATCAGCGTCGCAATCAGCGAATCCCTGCGCTGGTTGGCCATTGCATCGGCATTGCGCAACATGCGCACCCACACAATGACCGCGCCCACCGCCAGCGCCAGAAAGATGGGCACGGCCAGCCACATCTTGTGCAAATACCAGCTCAGTCCGAAGACCGCCGCGCCCACCCCCATCACCAAAGCCTGCACCAGCAGAGCCCCAAGCGCATTGGCTTGCGATCCGCCCTGGCGCGTGATCCGCCCTGGGTTTACGCGGTAGGGCATGGTGAGTGAAAAGACGTTGCCCGCGGCCAGATTCGACGGCAGCGAGAAGAGGAGCCACGCCACGGTACCCGCCACCACCACGCCTTCCGGCTGGCCCAGTCGCAAAATGGCCAGAGTGCCGGCAATCAGGATCGTCAGGCCGAACATCACGGAATGAAACAGGTTCTTGGCCAGTAGCACCGTCCGGATAGGCGTTGGCGAAAGAAAGTACAACTGAATACCCGTTCCCTCCGCGCCCAGGTTGTTGTAAAACAACCGCGTGAACCCCAGTTGGGCGTAGACCAGGCACAGCGGCAGCGCTAAAGGGAAAATATGCGCCCGAGGACCGCTCCTGATAAAGACGCCGGAGAAAATCAGAACCAGCAGCAGGGGCGCGCCCACCGAATAGAGCAGCGGCAGCGTGCGAAACAAAGTGCGCAGCTCCTTCTCCATCACCGCGGCAATGGGGCCGGAGCCGTCCAGCAATCCTCCGCCTTCGCGCCTCGCTGTCTTGTCCTGGACTGCCTTGCTCTGGCTTGCGGCCGCCTTCTTCCGGCTCGGCGCCACACCCAGGCTTTCGCCGCGATATTCGGCCCTAAGCCGTGCCGCCAACGCGCCCCCGGCGCCAAGTACATACAGCCCCAGCACCGCCAGCGATTCAAACCCCAGCCCAGGCCCGGATGCAGGTTCAGCTTGTTGCTCGACACGTTGCTGCAGCGCCCTTGCCGCCAGCCCCGGTGGCAGCCACTGCTGCACTTCATTGGCGGTTCCCAGCCACGGCCCATACCGGGCTTTGAACTCTGCCTTCGTCCGCTGGTATTCCTGATTCTTCTGCTGCGCCTGCTCTTTCGTGGCATTGCGCCCCAAAGGTGCGCTGTTCTCTTCATGCCTCTGCCGGTGCAGCGCCGGATTGAGCAGTTGCAGGCTCAGGATCAGCACCATGAACACCGCGCCCAGAATCTCCCGCGTCTTCCTTTGCGCCAGCCAGCGGTCGATCCAGGCAAAGATCGCCCTGACCAGCAGGATGTTGAAGGCGGCAAAGAGAGCCAGGCCCAGCGCCGTCCAGGCAAACAGTTCCGGCCGCGCTGCCGTGATTCCCACCAGGATACCCAGGCAACCCAGTCCGCCCAGGATCGTCGAGACATCCACCAGCCCGAAGACCACGTACAGCAGAAAATACGACCCAAACCGCACCGGAAAGCGCAGCAGGATGCCCAGATCGAACTGCTCCTGAAACGAGGCCAGCATCACCGGAATGATCTGCCAGGCAAAAAATACCGCCCAAAACAGGATCGGCAAATACTTCCACTGCTCACCGGAAGCCAGCAGAAATGCGGCCGCACCCGCGCCCACTCCAAACGCCAGTCCACCCACGGCATAAAAGACAAACGAGACGGTGCGCGCGCCCAGCTCCAACGCTCCCTTGTTGGATCGCAGCCCGTTGGTAAACATCTGCCAGCGCAGCCGGGCCAGCGCCGCATACTGCACCCGCGCCTGCGCGCCCAGCATTCCCCCGCCGGCATCGACTATGCCAGCCATGTCAGCTCCTGCGCCGGTTCCTGCTGCACGTCGGCTCCCACGATGGCCAGAAAAATCTCTTCCAGCGTCAGCCGTTGCCCCTGCTCGGCTCCCGGCAGTGTGCTGGCCACTCCCGCCCGCAGCTCCTCCAGCGAGCCATTGGCTACCAGCCGCCCCTGCGAGATGATGGCCACGTGGCTGCACAGCCGCTCCACAATCTCCAGCACATGCGTGGTGAGAAAGATAGTAGCCCCGCGATTGATCATCCCCTGCAGCATGGTCTTCAACATGCCTGCCGCAATCGCGTCCACGCCCTCGAACGGCTCGTCGAGAAACAGCACCTTGGGCCCGTGAATCACCGCTGCGGCCATGGCCAGCTTCTTCTGCATTCCGTGGGAGAAGTCGGTCACCAGCTTGCGGCTCTCATCGGCCAGTTGCATGAACTCCAACAGCTCATCCGTCCGCTGGTTGGTGGTCGCCTTGTCCAGCCCATACATGCGGCCCACAAAGCGCAGATACTCGGGCGCCGTCAGCCGGCCCATCAGCGCCATGCCCTCCGGCACCACGCCGATTTGCCGCTTCAACTCCAGCGCCCCGGCCCCGAATGGCTGGCCCAGAATCTCAATGCTCCCCGCGCTCGGCTCCAGCAGGCCGGTCAACATTTTGATGGTGGTGGATTTGCCCGCTCCGTTCGGCCCCAGAAAGCCGAAGAACTGTCCCGGAGCCACGCTGAGCGTGACATCCTCCACGGCCGTCAGCGCGCCGAAGCGCCGCGTAAGCCCGTGGGTTTGAATCGCCGCAGTTTCCATGTGGAGCAAGGATAACAAGGATTGGGTTGCGAAACAAAGCGCCCAAGCTGGGTTGGCAAGCCAGGCCAAATCGACTAGATTTACCTGTGAGTGCCGAGAATGAAAGAAGGTCGCTGAGGTGAAAGGTAGATTGGCGGTTGGAATCTTCTGTTTGGTTGGGGTTTGTATTGGATGCCGTAGTCAAATCGCTCAACAGCCCAAGCCCCAGGACGCGCAAATCTCGAATAACAATAACTCTCTGCAGATTTACGCGGCGAAGAATGACGGCGAATCAAAGATATATGTGCAATCTCCTGGGGCAGGATCTGCGCACCGCCTGACGAATCGTAGGAGCGGATGGGAGACATTCCCTGCTCTATCTCGAAGCGGAACCGTTGTTGCGTATGCTTTGTCTGATGGAGAAGAGGCAAAATCGGAGGTTTGGGTCTCACGGATCGATGGCAGCCACGCACATCGAGTTTCAGCGCCTGAAGAAGATGCATTCATGCCTGCATTTGGCGCTGATGACCGGACACTACTTTATGCAAAGTCGCGCTTCACAGGCCACTACTCCCCAATTGCCCGGCCCAGGCGCCATGAATTCGACATAGTGAAGATTATCGTCGATCCTGACGACTCGGCTCCTGTCGCTGCTCCAACCGAATTGACCCAACAGCATTTCTTCGACCTACGCTCTCTTTCGGTGTCGCCCGATGGAGAGCGATTTCTGATAAGCACCTCCGGATATCCTATCGGATCGTTGATTGAGGAATTCGATATTGTCAAGCCTCTCCAGATCAAAGGAATCTTCCAACCGCATGTGCCCTCTGAGCCTTCTTTGGGAGCTTCGTTTGGACAAGCAGCCTATGTTGGTGACGGGATGCAAATCGTCTTTACAGCGGCGACAGAAGGGAAAGACGGAAACTACGACTATAGCGTCTACCAGATGAGCGACGTCACAGGCGGGGACCTCATCACGTTGGTGCAGCATTCCGGGATGATCGACGATTTGAACGTGAAAAATGATGGAAGTATTTTTATCTCGGCGGGTGGAAAGAGATATTTGGTAGATAAACAGGCGCATGTTCTTCGGTGAGACCTGCCTTGGCCTGTCAAGCTGCATGTTCCAGTCACCCTAACCCTGCTTTGCGTTCTCTTCCTCCGCCTCACCCAGCGGATCATTGTCCCGATCCGTGACCTCAGCCAAAGCAGCCAGCCGCGCCGCCAGCTCCTGCTTCCAGCATCCCTCCGGCGCACGCCAGCTCCAGTTGCCCGCGGCCACTGCAGGCGTATTCATCCGCGCCTCCGAGCCAAGCTCAAGCAGATCCTGCGCCGGAACCACCGCCAGTTGCGCCACACTCGCCTCCGTCGCTCGAATCAGCGGCCACACCGGCTTCTTGCCAACCGGCCCCACATAAGCCTCCACCGCGCTGCGCTCAATCTTGCTCGCCGCATTCCACCAGCCCTGCGTTGTGTCGTTGTCGTGCGTCCCGGTGTAGGCCACGGCGCCGGGAGTATACCGGTGGGGCAGGTGCAGATGCGCACCCTTGCCGCTGAATCCGAACTGAATCACCCTCATCCCCGGCATTTCCAGTTCCAGCCGCAGCGCATCCACCTCGGGCGTAATCAGCCCCAGGTCCTCGGCTACCAGCGGCAACGGTCCCAGCGCCGCCTCCAATGCGCGAAAAAGCTTCAGCCCCGGCGCCTTCACCCACTCGCCGTTGACCGCCGTCTCCTCGGCGGCCGGAATGGCCCAGAAGGCCTCGAAGCCGCGGAAGTGGTCCAGCCGCACAATGTCGTAAAGCGTGCAAGCCCGCCGAATCCGCTCAATCCACCAGTCGAACCCGCGCTCCGCAAGCACATCCCAGCGATACAGCGGATTTCCCCAGCGCTGCCCGGTAGGCGAAAAGTAATCGGGCGGCACGCCGGCGATGCGCACGGGCTGCAACTCCTCGTCCAGCTCAAACAGATCGGGATGCACCCACACGTCCGCCGAATCCATGTTGACGAAGATGGCCACATCGCCCAGAATCCGAATTTCACTCTTCGCGGCAGCCTCGCGGAGCTGGTTCCACTGCTGCGAGAAGGCAAACTGCAGCACCTGTTCCTGGGCCAGCGCACGCCCATGCTGCGCGGCGATTTTCGCAAGCGCCTCAGGATTGCGGCGGCGCACCGGCTCCGGCCAGGCCGTCCATGCGCCTGTATTGAACTGACGGCGCAGTTCGGCGTACAGAGCATAGTCCGCAAGCCAGCCCGCCTCAGCCCGGCAAAACTCTTCGAATTGGCCCCATTGCTCCGCAAGCTTGGGGTCATGATTCGGACCTGTCGGTCCGCGGTCGAGAAAATTCCCCGCCGCCTCATGGAGCAGCGGCAGCTTCCTCGCCTCAACCTCGTGGAAATCCACATTGCCGCCACGGCCGGCCAGCCCGCCGATCCGTTCGCCCTCAATCCAGCCCCAGTCGGAGAGAAATTCCAGGCTGATCAGGGTTGGATTGCCCGCAAAGGCCGACGAACCCGCATAGGGCGAGTTGCCGTAACCGGTAGGACACAGCGGCAAAACCTGCCAGACGTGCTGATTGGCCTCCGCCAGAAAGGCCACAAACTCGTGAGCCGCAGGCCCCAGGTCGCCGATGCCCCCATACGAAGCAAGCGAGCTCAGGTGCAGCAGAACTCCGGACGAACGTTGATACTCCATGGCTCCATTATCTCCGCCGGCGACCCACCGTGCTGCAATCCAACAGGCAAAGCCGACGTCCAAACGCAAAAAAGGCCCGCGTCCTGATTTGGATGCGGGCCTTCTTGTGCCTCAGTTGGAATCTTCGCGGGTTACGCCCCAGGAATCTGCGGCCCCTGCTGCGCCTTGGCGTTGGTTCTGATGCGCTTGTTCTTCTTGTAGTCGTCCATGATGCCGCTCATGAAGACGCTGAAGGCTTCTGAACGGCGCTCGTCCAGAATCTGATCCTTGTATTGGTCGAAGTTCTTGGCAATTTCGTCCGCTGTAGGCACCTGTTTGTCCACCAGCTTGGCCACCACGCCGGTCCGCTGCGCGTTGATGGGTCCGCTGATGTTGCCCACGGAGAGGTCAAACAGTTGCGGAGCCACCTGCGCCACCTGGCCCAGGTCGGGCACTTGGCCGCTGGCGCCCACCAGGTCGCTGGTCTTGAGAGTCGCGCCCATCTCCTTGGCGGCCTTGGCCAGATCGTTCGAGTCCTTGGCCTTGTTGGCAAGCTCAGTGGTTTTCTGGCCCAGCAGCACCGGCAACTGCTGCTCGCGGTAATCCGCCAAAACGTGGCTTTTCCAGTCGTCAAAGCTCGGCGCGTGGGCCGGGGCGATGCCCGTAACCTGGAAGATCGCATAGCCCTCGCCAGTGGATGCCGGCTGCGGCGGGTCGCCCTGCTTGGACTGGAAGGCCTTCGCGATCATCTGCGAGCCGTCGGGCAGCGCGGCAATCACGCCCTGGCTGCCGACCGGCGGCGTGGTCACCACCTCCAGGTGGTGGGCCGCCGCGGTCTTCTCCAGGCCGTTCTTGAGCGCCTCAGAAGTCAGAGTCTGCGCATAGCTCGCCTCGGCCTGCGCCGCCTTTTCGCGAATCAGCGTGGCCTGAATCGTGGGCAAAACCTCGGCGAGCGACTCGGCGTGCGCCGCCTGGCGCTCTTCCACCTGCACGATGTGGTAGCCAAACTGGCTCTTCACGATCTTGATGTCGCCGATCTTTTGGCTGAAGAGGGCGGTGTCAAACTCCGGCACCATGGTGCCGCGGCGGGCAAAGGGAAGTTCGCCGCCGGTGTCCTTGCTGCCGGGATCGTCGGAGTTCTTCTTGGCCAGGTCGGCAAAGTTCGCCCCGCCCTGGATCTGCTTGAGAATCCCCTCGGCCTTGGCCTTGGCAGCCGCATCGGTCTTGGCGTCCGCGTCGGCGGCCACCTTGATCAGGATGTGCCGCGACCGCGCCTGCTCCGGAATCTGGTACTCAGCCTGGTGCGCATTGAAGTACTGCTGAATCTCCTGCTGCGTGGGCTGCGGTACGCCGCCCGGCAGTTGGTCGGGAGTAAAAGCAAAGTAGGTGATCTTGCGCTCTTCAGGAACTGCCGTGGCATAGCGAGCGGCATTGGTTTTGAAGAAGGCGGCGAGTTCGCTGTCAGAGGGATTGATGGTCTTGGCCAGTTCGTCGGCCGAGATCACCGCGTAGTCGAACTTGATCTTGATGTTGCCCTTGCGATAGTCGTCGCGGACTTCCTGGTCGCCCACGCTGACCCCGGCGGTGATCAGCGATTGCAGCCGCTGAATGACAATCTCCTGCCTGATCTCGTCTTCAAACTCCGGGACGGACAGGTTGAACTGATTAGCGACGAAGGCGGTGTACCTGTCGGTGCCGATGTACTGGCCGTTGGGGAAAAGAAACTCGCCAAACTGGCCCTTTTGCAGGAAGTGAATTACATCGTCGCCTGTGGCCTGGATGCCCAGCTTCTCCGCCTCGGCCAGCAGGATCTGCTTCTGCACCAGTTGCGGACCCACGCGCTGCTCAATCAGGTTCAGGATGACCGGATTGTCGGGGTAGTGTTGCCGCTGCATCTGTTGCCGGGCAAGCTTGTCCACCTCTTGCTGGCTCACCGTCACTCCAGAAGAGATAAAGCGGCTGTACCAATGGGGGTAAATCACGGCATAGGTATCGGCGGATGTAGCGCCCTGGCCGGTAAGCCCAGGGATAAGGTACACCACCATCGACACGGATGCCAGACCGATGATGACGACGAAAAATGCCTTGACGACGCGGCTGTCTCTCTGCAGGAAGCGAATCATGGATGGACTTGAACCTTCAACTCTCTACGCGCGGGCGTGGTGCGTGAGCCCTGAAGCTGGTCCGGCCCAAAAACGGGTTCGACCGCAAGGCCCGCATCTGCCACGAATGCGCAATTCTCGCGCGACGCGATTCTCTGTCATTATAGACGACACAGAACCGGGCTGGCCGGGCAGGTCAACGATCTGACCCTGACTGGCAAATGCCGGAAGAAGGTGGCTGAGGGGGCAGATTGCCGCTTTGATCGTTCCTTGCGTTGGAGCCGACATCACAATTCAGCGACGGCTGCAAGAGCGGCCTTGCGGAGAAAGCGCCTCATGCTCTGAAAGGTCCGCCCCGCCGCAAGCGCCGCGCCAAGAACAAGCGGGCACTCCGTCCACCGGAGTGCCCGCCGCTTGCTCGGTAAATTATTCGCCTCTTACCGCCAGTAGTAGTACCCGCCGCTCATGTAGTAGGGCCGGTAGTACACCGACGGATAGCCGTACGGATATCCATAGCCGCCGGCCATATACGGAGAACCGTACGGATAGCCGTTTGCAGGGTAGCCGCGCCGGTACAGGCTCGGGCCCCCGCTATAAAGCCCCTGCGCCAGCCGTGCAGCTTCCTGCGCGTCCACAGGATTGACCGTAACCGGCGTATTCAGATGGAATGTGACCAGCGCTTCCGCTGGAATCCAAACTCCCGGTCCTGGAGAAGCCGCTGAAGCCGCCGTGCCTGCCGCCAGCCCCGCGCCAGCGCCAACGGCGCAACCAAAGCCGCGGCCCACAGCGCAGCCGATAATGGTGCCGATGATTCCGCCGCTAACAGCGCTGCCCACCGTCTGGCCGGCCTTATTCGGCCCCCTCACCTTGAACTGGTCGGTATCCAGAGGGTAGCTCTGCCCGCCCAGATCCAGCGAGGTAAGTTTGAGCGCCAGCTCCGGGCTTCCGCCCAGGTCTCCGGCCTTCTTGGCCTCGGTCACTACGCCGTGAACGGTTGCGCCCTGCGGAATCGCCAGCACGCCGCCATAGGCCACGTCACGAATCACGGTGAATTGCACCGGCTCGCCGTCCTTGGCCCTCTTGCTGTTCAAGGCTTCGCTGGTCCGCAACTGCAACAGGGTTCCCTGGGGGATGGTCACAGGACCCTTGGGCTCCGCATAGGCCTGCGCGGGAGGCCGCGTGCGGTAAACCTGAGGATTCGCCGGCGGATACTGAGACTGCGGATACTGAGGCTGTGGATACTGAGGCTGCGGAGGCGCATACTGCGGCCGCGCCGGGGGATAAGGCGCCTGAGCCTGAGGCGATCCGGGTGCGGGCATCGGTCCATCCGTCGCAGAAGGAGGAGGCGGAATGGGCGCCATCGAGTCGTCGCCCTGGCTGTCGGCCATCTGCTGCGCGCCGGGGTCTGCGCGATTCGAGGCCTGCGCTGCCTGGGCGTCCTGCGGATTGCCGAGCTTCAAGTTGTTATTCACCTTGGACACGCCCGGCACACGGCCGGCGATCGACTCAGCCAGTTCGCTGGAGGCCTCGCTCGACACCGTTCCTGACAGCGTAACCTCGCCCTGGATGGTAGCGGCAGTAATCAGGTCGCTCTTGAGCGCTTTTGAGGCGTCGAGAGCGTGAACCACGTCCATTTCGATCTGTCCGTCCGAGCGCTGGCCGGCCGGCCGGGCCGCAACTGAGCCTGGGTCTGGGCTCGGAGCCTGGGCAAGCGCAATCACGCCGGTTAGAGCCACCAACCCACCCAACGCCAGAACCTGCGGGATCACTCTCTTCAGCATGGTCCGATTCATCTTCATATTTCTCCTCTGCCAATCGCGTTTCTTCCCGTCCCTGCTTGGATGCCAGACAGGTGGAAAAGACGCATCGCGGTGAAGCTCCCGATTCAATTCGTTAGACGGAGAATCGCGCGAGCCGTCATCGGTGGTAACCCCGCCGCCGGGAAAAAGTTCCGCTGCGCGCCGCGGAAAGTGCCCGCCGTTGAAAGAGCACGGCTCCGGCCGGTCCTTCATCGCCCCGGGCGCCTGGGCAGGTTCTAGTACTCTAACCGCATGATTGTGTAATGGCCGGAAAGTAGCGCCGGTCTCCTGACCGGCTGTAGCGCGGGCTCCCCAGCCCGCGCTCGCACCCCTTGTATCTCTGAATCAGCGGCAGTTTCGGTGAAACTGTTGCAGTGGGGGAGCCGAGGCATCGGCTCCCCCGCGGGCGGGCGGCTCCCGGCATCCCTCTGGTCGCTTGACCGTCTCTGAGCACAGGGACCGCTGCCCAAGTCACGTACGACCGAACAGTCGCACGATTTCATTCGAACATACAAGGCAGGTTACCGTGACACAGACCATTTGTGGAGTGGATGTTGCTTCCAAATCTTTGGAAGCGCGCATCGGCCAGCAAGGCGCGGCCGGTTCATTTGCTAATAACCCCGAAGGTATCTCCGCGTTGAGCGCCTTCTGCCACGCACATCATGTCGAGTTGGTGGCCATGGAAGCAACCGGCGGTTACGAACAGCAGGCATTTGCGCAGCTATCGGAGCAAGGTCTGCCAGTGACCATTCTGAACCCGCGTGCGGTGCGCCAGTTTGCCCAGAGCATGGGCTCGCTGGAAAAGACCGATCGCATCGACGCCGGCATGATCGCCTGGTACGCCGAAGTGAAGAAGTCGCGTCCGGTGTGCCTGGCCCCCGAGAGCCAGCAGCATCTGCGCGCGCTGGTCACGCGCCTGCGCCAGCTGACGGAAATGCGCGCCGTCCAGCTCAACCAGCAGCGGCTGGTTACCGACCGCGCAGTGCAGGCTTCGTTCAAAAAGCTTCTGGCCGTGCTGGCACGCCAGATCCGCGAACTCGAACAGCGTATCGCCGCGCTGCTGGAAAAAGACCCGCTATGGCGGCAACTCAATGAAGCCTTCCGCACCATCAAGGGCGTAGCCGATCGCACGGTAGCGAGGCTGATGGCGGAGATGCCGGAGATCGGTACGCTGTCGAACAAGACCATCTCCAAGCTGGCCGGGGTTGCCCCGCTGGCCAACGACTCGGGCAAGCACCAAGGCAAGCGCGCCGTGCGTGGAGGTCGCGCTGCGGTGCGCGAAATTCTGTTCATCGTGGCCAGCGTGGTGGGCCGTTATGAGCCCGACTTCATCGCCTTTCAGCAGCGGCTTCGCGCCGCCGGCAAACCACCCAAAGTTGTCCGCATCGCGCTGGCTCACAAGCTGCTGGTGCGACTCAACGCCAAGGCCCGGGAAGTCAGACAAAGGCTGGCAACTCCGCAGCCCGAAGCGGCGGTTTGAACGGCGCGATCCTGAAACCGCATAATAGCGCCAACCGGTGAAGCGGAAGCGGGCTCTGGTGGAGACCAACCCGCCAAGGAATAGCCGGCTGCGACTCATCCGGACCGATGAGCACCGGGAGCGGGACCAAAGCCCGCTCCCGGTCGAGAACACCCCATCGGGCGGAAAGATCGCCATGCCTGAAAAAACTCAGGGATGCTTCGGCCGACTGCGCACTTGCCCCTTGACAAAACAGACAGTCGCTCGGGGGCGAAAGAGGCTTTGGAAAAAGGCCTGTTCTCGGGCAATATTGGCAAAAGTCATACCTCAGCGGCTAAAGCCGGCGCTGATTCTGTTGCCTTTGTGCCAGGGATAAATCCCTGGCCTACCGCCCGGACGAGTTTTTCCGCAGCCTGTAAAGCCCAACTCATTTTCAGATGCTTACGGCGCGGGACCCAGAGGGTACCCCGCCGTGCCCTTTCAAAACAGCCTTGAGAAAGACAGTTTCTGGACAGATTCTCAGAGAGTACTTCTCACGGCCTGCTATGAGTTTCATGTTCCTGATCTCTATATCCGCACCAGCTCCCGCTGAATCCGTCCCGTGACCCAGGCCTTGCCCGGCGTTGTCAGCATGTTCACCTCGCTGCGCACGCCAAAATTCGGAAGATAAATTCCCGGCTCGACCGAGAAGCAGGTGTTGGGCAGCAACAGCCGGACGTCGTGCGTCTCCAGATTGTCAAGGTGCGCGCCGGAGCCATGCAGCTCCTGCGCGATGTTGTGCCCCGTCCTGTGGGTGAAGAATTCGCCGAACCCAGCCGCCCGGATCACCGCCCGAGCCGCATCGTCGGCCTCATACCCGCAAATCGCCCGGCGCTCCGCAAACGCCTGCTCGACCTTGAGAATAGCTGCGTCCCGCGCGTTCCGCACCGTCTCAAAAACCAGTTGCTCCCGCTCCGTCGGCTCGCGTCCCACCACCCCGGTCCAGGTAATGTCGTAGAAGACGCTGCCCGGCTTCTCCAGCCGCCCCCAGATGTCGATCAGCACAAAATCGCCCTCGCAAATCGCTGCCGATTTCTCCGCCGTCGGCTCATAGTGCGAGTCGGAGCTGTTTGCGTTGGCGCTGACGTTGGGCCCGTTCTCCCATACCAGCCCTTCGCGCCGCATCGCCTCGCTCAGCCAAACCACCAAATCGAATTCTGTCAGCCAGCCCGTGCCGCCACCGCTTGGCCGCAAGCGGCGTCCAATCTCCTGCCAACCCTCGGCCACAATCTTGTCGATGGCCCGCTGGGCGACGCCGTGGCTGGCCAACTGCTCTTCGTTCAGCACCGCCTCAAACTGGCTCACCAGGTCGGCAGAACTCACAATCTCCTTGCCCAGGCCGCGCAAGAACTCCACCGTCCCCGCGTCGACCATGGATACGTACATAATCGCGTTGTTGGGCGAGTACTGCATCGCGATCCGCTGCGCGTCGAACAGCATCGCTTCCAACCCCGCCGCCAGTTCCTGCCAGCTCGAGTACTGACCCTTGGCTCCAGGCAGCGAATCCAGCCGGCCCTGCTCAATGCGGTGCACCAGCTTGCGCGGCGCCCCGAGAGCCGGCACAAAGTAGTACCAGCGCCGCGTGACGTGCGCCTTCTCATCCAGCCCTAGAATGCGCCCGCCGATCGGGTCGCGGTGATGATGGTCATAAAACAGCCAGCCGTCCATGCCGGCCTGGCTGAGTGCCGCCTGAATCGCGTCGAGATTCGCTTCGAGCTTCATACCGGCCATAATACGCTCTCGCCTGCCGGCCCGATTGGGTTTATGTCACGTTCCTGCAACAATGCCGGGGCGCTGGTTCGGTAATATAGCCAAGACTGGAGATTTGATGAGCTTCTATCACGGCTTGCGCGGTGGTCTTGGATGCGTTCTGATTCTTTCGGGGCTGTCGGGGCTTTTTTCGCTGCCCGCGTTGGCTCAGGCAATCGCCGCTCCGCAGCCGGCCACGGTTCCGGCCGTGATGCTCAGCGATCTGCACCTGGATCCATTTCACGATCCGGCCAAAGTGCCGTTGCTGGTCAAGGCTTCGCTGCGGCAGTGGGAGGCGATTCTCAAGTCTCCCGACTCGCCCACGCAGCAGGCCGACTTTGCCGCGGTCCAAAGTGCGTGCAAAGGCAAGCAATCGACGGACGCGCCCTACGCGCTGCTCAACAGCAGCCTGCGGGCGGCAAAGAATCAGGCGCCCGATGCGCCCTTCGTTACGGTGAGCGGCGATCTGCTGGTGCACGACCTGGACTGCCGCTATCGTGCCGCCATGAAGCTCGATAAGGCCGCCGGGGACGACCAGTCCGTGTCGGCTGCATTTGCTGAGAAGACCACTGTGTTTGTGATGCGGCAGGTAGAGTCAATGTTTCCGGGCATTCCGGTGTACCTGGCCCTCGGCAACAACGATTCAAGATGCAATCACAACCGCTTGGATGTGCATGATGCGTACCTGAAGGCCACAGGGCGGGCGGTCATCGACGGGCTGGTGGGGATCGGCGAGGCGGAGCGCAAGCGGGCTCTGGCCACCTATGAGTCGGCCGGGTACTACGCCGTGACCATGGCTGCTCCCATGGAGCACACGCGGCTCCTGGTGCTGGACGATATCTACATGATGTCGTCCTTCGCCACCTGCGAGGCCGATGAAAAAGATCACACGGGAGCGCAGGAGCAGATTGCCTGGTTGACCAGGGAGCTGGACGGCGCGCGCCAGCGGGGCGAACGGGTGTGGGTGCTGGGGCATGTGCCGCCGACAGTGGATTTGAAGAATTCGCTGGCCAAGGGGATCAAGATGTGCATGGGCGGGGGCGCGGACACGTATCTATCCTCCGACGCTTTGGCGACCGCGCTCACCAGCCACCTGGATGTAGTTCGGCTTGCGCTTTTCGGCCATACGCATATGGATGAAATGCATCTGCTGGGGACCAAGGGCGCCGGAGTTCCCATGAAAGTGGTCGCTTCGGTCTCGCCCGTGGATGGGAACACGCCTTCGTTTACCGTGGGCAAGGTGGCCCCGGCCACGGCGATGCTGGTGGACTACACGGTGTTTGAGGCATCGAATAAGACTGGCATCGGGACCACATGGGCGCAGGAGTACGACTTCGGCGAGACCTATCACGAGGCCAGCTTTTCGGCCAAAGCTCTGGACGATCTGATCGGACGCTTCCGTGCCGACACCGGCGGCGCGAGCGCCGAGAGCCAGGCTTATCAAACGCATTTCTTCAAGGGCCACGCCCCCATGCAGCTGGGACCGCTGTGGGAGGGCTATGTCTGCAGCCTCGATCATGCAACGGCTGACGGATTCAAAGCCTGCGTGTGCGGCGGCAACTGACGAGTCGCCGGCATTTGTGGAGCGATGTATCACCCGGTTTCCGTGCGTACCCGGCGCGAGTATTCGCATCTATGTTGGAGGATGATGTAACCCCTGAACTTTGTTCTTGATTCTTCAAGTCATGGCGGCCATTCTTGGTCCGTACAAACTTGTCACTCTTGGATAGGAAGGAATGATGCGCAAGAGACAATCGGACCTTACTTATTGTGTCCCGGAGCGGCCCTCGCCTGACAACCTCAACCTCGGGGCCGACATTCCATTTGGTGTGTCTGTCGAACGCATATTCCAAGCGATGGTGGAATTCATAGATTTTCTACGGACTGTGGATACGGAACTTGTCCGAAAGGACATGGCTCGACTGGAAGACATGCTGATGCCGGCGAACTTTAGCAGCATGGTCGGTGAATTTATCACGAGCAATCTTCCAAAGCACTGTTCAACAATTGCAAAGAACACCTATCGCAACGGCCACCCAGACTTGCTTCCGGCAGGTAAGTATCAGGGGAACTCGGCGCAGCATGTGGGGTCGGACGGAATTGAAGTGAAGGCGTCTCGTTACAGAAAGGGCTGGCAGGGGCATAATCCCGAGGATGTTTGGCTCATGGTCTTCGTGTTCGAGGGTGGCCGCCCCTCGGATGCGGGCACCGCGAAAGGCAAAGTGCGATTTCGGTTTCTGGCAGTTTATGGAGCGCTTTTAGAGATGGCCGATTGGCAATTTGCGGGACGGAGTCAGACGAGTCGACGAACGATCACTGCTACGGTTCTACCGTCAGGGTTCGAGAAAATGGCGAAGAACTGGATTTATAAGGCGCCAGAATCAGCGGCCAAACCCTAAACCAAACTGATCTCGTTCCACGGCAACCCGGGACAACGGCCTGATCGCCGTGGAAGCCAGTTGGTAGTAGGATTCGTATTTTTCAATCCCTATGCTTCGGTAGCCGAGAGCTTCGGCCGCTGCCACTGTTGACCCCGATCCCATAAACGGATCGCATACCACGCCTTCTCCCAACGGCAGGATGGACCAAACCAATTCCCGCAGAAGCGCCTGTGGTTTCAGGCTTGGATGAGGCGCAATTTCTCGCTCGGCTTTCGGCGTCCGCCCAATATCGAGGATGTCGGAGAAAGGCAAGTCTTCCGGCAGCCGCCGGAGGCCTCCAGTGCCGTACCTGCGCAGGCATTCGCCAACCGTCATGCCCGAAGGCAATGGCTTCCGAAAGACACCCCAAGGCTCATACGCGCCGCGCGGAAGCGAGCAAACGCCGGGAAACTCCTCTTCGGCGTTTTTAGGCCGATCTCCCCCCCGCAACGTGCGAACAATTCTTATGATCTGGCCCCTGAATTCAAGTCCTCCCTCAACCAGCGCAGCGTAAACCAGCTGGGCCAGGAAGGAATTGCAGGCAAGGATAACGTGTGCCCCCGGCAAGAGAGCATGAGTGGCAACCTTGGCCCATTCCGCAAAAAAGCGGTAAAGCTGTCTTCGTTCTTTTTCGTTGAGGGCAGTAAACCGGGGAAGCGGTTGGCGATTCGACCCGTCAAACGAAGGCGGAATGCGCCAGATCCCGCCGTTTCCATTGGCCCGCTTCTCAATCTGGTCGAATTCGTATTCCTTCACGCCGTAAGGCGGATCTGTGACGATCCCATGGATTGACCCAGCCGGAATCCGGCCAAGCCATTCCAGGCAATCGGCATGAAGAATCATCGCCTTGCCCAGCTTGGCATGGGTGTAGTCCAACGCGAGCGTGCCGGATTCTGTCGCTGTCGGGCTCATGGAATCAATCGTAGCCCACATCCAGCCTTGTTGGAGCAGAATGCCGTCTTGATAAACCGGTACGGAACTCTTTTGGGAATCAATCTCACTACAGCGCCGCCAGCGCCTCGGCCTGACTGGGAAACAGGCCGGCGTACTTGGTAATCCCCACCATGGTGAACACCTTGGTGAAGTGCGTCGATAGCCCGAAGGCGTACACCTTCTGCGCCGAATTCGCGGCTTCGATCAGCAGTTGGATCACCAGCGCAATCCCGCTCGAATTGATGTAATCCACTTTTGTAAAATCCAGCAGGATCAGCTTGGCCGTCTCTTTCGGCAGCGCCTGGTACGTCCCCAGCACCGCCTCCTTTGACGTGCTGGCGATATCCCCCTCAAAACGCAGTACGGTTACCGGATGCCCGGCCGGGGAAGTGAGCTGGTCAACGTGGGACTTGGTTTCGCTTTGCACGATCGATGATCTCCCTATTCTCTCAAACCTGTAACTGGGGCCTGGCCTGGACTCGCCGTCCAAGCAAAGTTCTTGGCTTATTGATGCATTCACCCGACGCCGTCAGGCGCGGAAGCAACTCACTGACAACTGACAACTGATCACTGACAACTTGCAACTGTAGCTATTCCGCATCTTTATCCAGCCTGATCACCAGGCGGACATAACTGCTCTTGCCGTTCGATCCAGCCACCCACTCAGCCTCGTCCACCAGCGCCTGGATCAGGAACATGCCCATCCCGCGCGGGTCTTCCTCGCCGTGCATCTTGCGGTCGATGTCCGGCTTTGCCTGATGCTTGCTCATCCCCTTGCCGTCGTCGATCACCTTCACTTCCAGCGAATCCGCGCCCGCTGAAAGCACCACCCCCACACTCAGCTTTTCGTTCAGGCGGTTGCCGTGTTCAATGGCGTTGATGCACGCCTCGGCCACCGCCGTCTTCAGGTCCTCGACGCGATCCTCGCGAAAGCCCATCAGCTTGGCCACTGAGGCAGCCGTGCTCATCGCCACCTTCTCGAACCCCATGCGCGAGGGCAGCCGCACTTCCACGGTCGCAGTCTTCAACTCGCTCATGCCGGCATCTCCATCTTGCTCGTTCCCCGGCAAAGCGTCAGTGCGGTCATGTCGTCTCCCTGCGGGCCCCCTTCAGAGAACTCTTCTATGGCCCCCCACAATGCATCGAGAATACCATCGGCCTTCACTGCCCGGCACTTGGAAAATTCATCTAATAATCGTTCGGGCCCAAATTCCTCATCCCCCCGGAACACTTCCGTCAGCCCGTCGGTATAAAGCAGCAGCCGCGTCCCCGGCGCAAAACCGTGCCGCTCGATTGAGTAGTGCATTCGCGGCATCACCCCCAGCGGCGGCCCTGCCGCGTCAAACTGGTGCGTGGCCGCACCCGGCTCAATCAGAAATCCCGGATTGTGCCCCGCATTGACCACCTCGATCTCGCCCGCCTCCGGATGGAGCCTGAGAAAGATCGCCGTCACATACCGGCGCCGCGCCTCTTCGCCCTCAGCCCAGTGGTGCTGGTTCATCCGCGTAGCCAGCTCGTCCAGCGGCATCCCGCCGGCGGCCATCGCCCTGAAAGCCGAGCGGAAGCTCGTCGCCATGATCGCTGAAGCGAGCCCTTTGCCCGCCACATCCGCCACCGCAATCAGCAGGCTCCCATCCGGCTGCTCCACAATGTCCAGATAATCCCCGCCAACCTCATAGCATGTAACCGAGCGAAACCCCAGCGAGTAGCCTGCAATCGAAGGCAGCTTTTGCGGCAACAGCGACCGCTGAATCAGCCGCGCCGCATCCAGGTCCTGCTGCACCCGCGCAAACGCAACATTGCGTTTGTGATTCCGCGCATTTTCCAGAGCCACCGCGGCCTGCAGCGCAAGCCCCTCGATAAAGTCCGCCTCGTAGAGCGTCAACTCCCGTCCATGCGGCGCCGCCACAACCAACTCCGTCATCCGCTTTCCGTCGCGATCATTCAAGGCATAACGGGTCAGCGCCGGACCGGCGACGCCTGCCGCTCCGCTCTCATCCGGAATGACCTCATCCCCATAAGCCAGCCCGGTTCCCGGAAACGCCGCCCCCGCCATCTCCAGCTCCCGCACCACGATCCGCAGCACCTGCTCGAGCACCTCATCCTCGCGAATTGTCGAATGCACCTGGCGCGAGGCCTCAAGCAGCGCCTGTAACCGCGCCACCTGCTGCTGCAAGTCGATCGTCTCGTCATTTCCCGGAATCTGCACCCCAGCCGCCATCCAAGCCCCTCCGTGGATTCCCACTCTAACACGCCCGCAGTTGCGCTTGCGGGAGATCGCTCCTGCAGTTCACGCAAGCGCCCGCGAATGACTGAACCCTCGCCCGGACGAGCGGTACTGAGTTTCAGGCCAGTGTGTGCTCTGGTAAACTCGCTCAGCCCATCGCAATGCCCCGCCGCGCCCAAGGTGAAAAAGCGCTGTAAAATGGTGCCTGTGAGGCCGGACCAGATGCGAATTTCCTTGGTGTGGTTGTCCTTTGCTTTTCTGCTGCTTGCCGTCGCCGCGACTGTGGCGCGAGCTGACGACCTGCGCTCGCCCTGGGACGATCTTAAGGTAACGCAAACCACCGTCGCCTACGACTGCCCTTCGTCTCCGCCCTTCGCCAAGACCCTTGAAGTCGATTCGTACTACATCGACAGTCATGCATCGATCATCGACCCCAAGAAGCAAGCCGCGTTCCAGACGGCCTCAGAGCCCACCACGCACCTGAGCCAATTCGCGGCCCTGGCTGCGGACGCTTATCTCGACAAGGGCAGCCGCGCCGCGGCCCTCTGTGTCTACTCCCTCCTCGACGCGGCCGCCAAAGCGGATGCCTGGACCGGCAAGATGCCCGGCTTTCAAGGTGTCTACGTACAGAATTGGCTGCTGAGCGCAGTCGCCATCTCCTATCTCAAAGTCCGTCCCAGCGGCCTGGGAACGCCCGATCAGGACGCCCGCATTCAAAAATGGTTCGCCCTGCTTGCCGCACGGGTCAGGGAATATTTTGATGCCGAAGTGGCACGCCTCGGCAGCGATGGCGAAAACAACCACATCTACTGGGCCGGCTTGGCCGTCGCCGCTGAAGCCATAGCCGACAACGATTCGGATGCAGGCCAGTGGGCTATTACCGCTTACCGCATGGGTGTGGCCGCCATCCAACCCGATGGCTCCCTCAAAGCGGAGATGAATCGCGCCCAGATGGCCCTTCACTACCACCTCTACGCACTTGCCCCGCTCATCATGCTGGCCGAGTTCGGCGAGGCCAACGGCCTGGACTTATATGCGGAAGACAACGGCGCCCTGCACCGCCTCGTGAATTTCTGCGTTGCCGGCCTCGAAGACCCCACCCTGCTTCAGAAGCGGACCGGCGTGGCGCAAGTCGTCACACTTCCTTACGCAGGCTCGGATATTGGATGGGCCGTCCCCTACGTGCACCGGTTTCCCAATCCACAGTTGTCCTCGCTGATCGCCAAGGCGCCCTGGGTCAGGTACACAACATGGGGCGGCGCGCCTCCAGACTAGAGGACCGCCGCCGGATTTGCAGCCATTGCTGTTCTGGGCCGGGCGCACCACCTTCGCGGCGTCTTTGTTGTTGCCGCTAACGGGGGATAGATTCACCTGCCTATGTCCCTTGTCATTCGTTCGTCCGGAGCTCTTGGCCAACCACAGCGCGAATATCCCTGGTCTCCAATACCCGTTTCTGAAAGCCATGTTTCGCCACCGCCAGCATCGCCCGCCCAATCTCCCGCGTCGTCAGCACCAGATTCGGCAGAGCCCATCGCAGCACCGGCAGCATCGGCCCGCAAATCGTATAAAGAATCCGATAAACCTGCGTCTTCGACTTGATCCCATCCATCGGCTGAATTAACCCCGGCCGAAACATATAAGCC
>Ga0255351_1000037_pt1 | contig 60506 bp, 64 predicted proteins | sample HBST25r2metaG_FD_186024 | JGI IMG/M metagenome (GOLD analysis project Ga0255351, IMG submission 186024) | Peat soil microbial communities from Stordalen Mire, Sweden - H.B.S.T-25.r2 | ecosystem: Environmental > Terrestrial > Soil > Wetlands > Peat | place: Sweden: Norrbotten County, Stordalen... | reverse complement strand
CATCATGGGTGATCGGGCAGGAGGTCGGCATACATTTCAAATCGCGGCAAGCAAAATGCGCCTATAACGTTTTTGTTTTATATCGGTTAAGAGACAGGAGCATAACTTTTACCGGACAGCCGTGATTGCCGATAACCCCATTAACGTAATTCCTATGCTGATTCCTGTACGGTTATCTTTCTTGGCTATCAGCCGCTCGACACACATTTCCAGATTCTATCTTGCAATCGAAAGGCGCAGAAATGGCCACGAATCGAAGCAAGCAAAACGGCGATAACGGCAAGGCAAAGCGAACTCGTTCTGCCCAGCCGCAAGCCGAACAGAACTCGCAGAAAACAGTGATTGAGGCCAATCGCTCCGGAGACTGGATGCCCGCGGAAGAACTGCGGGCGGCGGCGTTGGGCGCTGTCGAGGCAGGCCACGATGTGACCCTCCATCTTGGTGGAATCGATCATTTGGATGCGAGCGCGCTGCAGATACTGCTGGCGCTTGACGCCGAGCAGAAGCGATGCGGACGGCAGCTCGAAGTCACCAACACATCCCCGCATCTGCGCCAGTGGTTTGAATACGCCGGAGCGGCGGAACAATTTCTTCAGGACGGGGTCGAAGCACAATGAATCGATTTTTTCAGAGCCGGCCAAAGGTCGCCGCTCCGAGCTTTCCTCTGAGCATGGTTGAAAGTGTGCCTGAAAAGGGGCCGGAGGTGGAGACGGAACTCGCCCGGTATTTGCCGCACTTCAGCCGGATGAGTGAGCAACTGAAACAGACCTCGAAGCAAATCGAAAGCTCCGTCGTGGAGGTGTGCAACAGTTTTCAGGGGATTGCTTTGCGGGCAAAGGAGACCGTGGCGCGCACGACGAGCTTTTTGAGCCGGACGGGCGAGGGAACTTCCGATTCTCGCTCCTTTGAAACTCTCCTCGATGAATGCAGCGGAACACTGGTCAAAATTCTGAATGTGACCGAGGAAGCCGGAGAAATTTCGCATCGCGCCATCGAGCGCATCCGGCAGATGGACCAGGCCTCGCAATCGATCAGCGGCGCGATCGAGAAACTCGAAGAGATTGCCAACGGCAACAAGATCCTGGCGCTCAATGCGCGCATCGAGGCGGCGCGCGCGGGAGAGCATGGCGTGGGATTTGCAGTGGTGGCCATGGAGGTTATCTCGCAAACCGAGCGGTCGCAGAAAGTGAATGCGCAGGTCAGCGAACTGATTCTGAATCTGCGCGCGCTGGCCGGATCGACGCTGGAAGATTTGCAGCGGATGAACGAGAGGGACCGCAAGCGCGTGGAGCAGTGCAGGTCCGAGGCAGACGAGTCTCTCAAAAATCTGCAAGGCGCTCACGACGAAATGAAAACCATGCTGACCGGGATGACGGAAGAAGGCGCGTCTCTGAGCCAAGAGATTGGCGCGGCGGTGCGCGGCTTGCAGTTCCAGGACCGCACCAGCCAGCGGATCGCCCATGTGGTTGAGGATCTTGAGACATTGCAGACGAAGCTGTCAACCCGCTTCGGGAGCGGCTCCGATGCGGGAACCGCTTCCGGTCATGCTTCCAATGAAGGATTCAGCGATTACACGATGCACGAAGAGCGCGTGGTCGCGGGCGTTGGAGAAACAGAATCCGGCGGCGGCGACGTGGAGTTGTTTTGAACGAACGGGGAGACCGCGAAATGGGTCTTTTGGAGGGCAAGGGAATTGCGAAAAATACTGATTGTCGACGATGCGGTTTCGATGCGGCAGATGGTCGGCTTCACGCTAAAGCAGGGCGGCTATGAGGTGATCGAGGCCGAGCATGGGCAGGATGCGCTGAACAAGCTGCAAGGCATCACGGTTGATCTGGTTATTACCGATCTCAATATGCCGGTGATGGATGGCATTACATTGATCCAGAATGTGCGCAAGATGCCATCGATGAAGAGCAAGCCGATCTTGATGCTGACCACCGAAGGTTTGGCGTCGAAGAAAGAACAGGGGAAGGCGGCCGGAGCGACGGGTTGGATTGTCAAGCCATTCGATCCGGACAAACTTCTGCAAACCCTGGCCAAGGTGCTTCCATAACGCCATGAAAATCGATCTGAGTCAATTTCGCCAAACGTTTATCCAGGAAAGCGCGGACCATATCGCTTCCATGGAGACTGGGCTTCTGCAACTTCGCACGACTCCCGACGATGTCGAATTGCTGAACAGCATCTTCCGCTCGGCTCACTCGATCAAGGGCGGGGCTGGCTCGTTCGGGATGAAGAACCTTGCCCACTTCACGCACTCGTTGGAGAATGTGCTGGACCGGATGCGGTCGATGGAGTTGAGCGCCACCGATGAGGTGATCGCCACACTGCTTCAATCCGTGGACATCTTGCGCAACTTGCTTGACGCCGATCCGAATGAAAATCCAGAGGCAGAGATGCCCGCCGATGCCGTGGAGCTGGATAAGCGCATCGCGGCGTTGATCCCTGCCGAAACCGCCGCCGAGGTGAGTAAGCCGGAAGTGAATCCGCCCACGCCCGTCGAAGATGCAAAGGAGATCGCTCTCTACAAGGTCGAGTTTCATCCGGACCATGAGATGTTTTCCAGCGGCACCAATCCCATCACGCTGCTGCGCAATCTGGCGTCGATGGGAACAGTTAGTTGTTGCCAGTTGCATACCGAGGAGCTGCCCGCGCTGGCCGATCTTGATCCTGAGAAATGCTATTTGAGTTGGACAGTCGAGTTGGCCAGCCGATGTGCCATTGAGGAACTCCGCGAGGTCTTCGAGTTTGTCGAGCATCTGGCGGAGATTCGCATCACCTGTTCGGATGCGCCACCGCAGATCGACTCCACGCCGGCGCAAGCCTCAACACTCTCGACAAAAATTGCGGAGCCGCAGGCGGCGGAAGTTCTGCCAGCATTTGTCGAACGCCGCACAGCGCCGGTTGCGGATCGCCGCCAGGCCACTGTAACGGATAGACGGCAATCCCCCGCGAGGCCCACGGCGAGCGGCGAATCGACTTCCATCCGCGTGGCCATCGACAAGGTGGACCGGCTAATCGATCTGGTGGGCGAATTGGTGATTGCGCACGTAATGACGGCGCAGATGGTCGAGGACTTTGAACCCTCGTGCCTACCCAAGCTGCGCGAGGCGGTGGCATCGATGGAGCGCAACACTCGTGAGTTGCATGAGCGGGTGATGGGAATTCGCATGTTACCCGTGGGAACACTCTTCCAAAAATACACGCGCACGGTCTACGACATCGCGCAATCCACCGGCAAGCAGATGCGCCTGGAGATGCAGGGAGAAGAGACCGAGATCGACAAAAGTATGCTGGAGTTGCTCGGCGATCCGCTGACGCATTTGATCCGCAACGCCGCCGATCATGGCGTTGAAGCACCTGCGGTGCGGCTGGCTGCGGGTAAGCCGGAAGAAGGCGTGATTACGCTGAAGGCCTTCCATCGCGCGGGCAGAATCGTCATTGAAGTCGCCGAGGATGGAGCGGGAATCAATGTGGTGCGCGTGCGCCAGAAGGCGATTGAGCGCGGACTTATCGCGCCCGATGCGCAGATGAGCGACGAACAGATACGGATGCTGATCTTTGAGCCGGGTTTCTCCACCAAGGAAGAGGTCAGCGATCTCTCCGGTCGCGGTGTCGGCATGGACGTGGTCAAGCGCAACGTCCAGCAGTTGAATGGCACGGTCAGCGTGGAAAGCGAAGATGGGCGCGGCACGACAGTGACCATCGAGCTGCCGCTGACGCTGGCCATTCTGGAAGGACTGCTGGTGCGCGTGGGCGACCGAACGCTGGTGCTGCCGTTGCTGTCGGTGGTGGAAACCGTGCCTCTGCGCGACGGGCAGATTGTGCGTCTGGCCGAAAAGGGCGAGGTGGTGGTGATCCGCAATGAATCCATTCCGCTGCTGCGCTTATCGAGGTTCCTGGGCTTAGCGCCGGTCACAGCGGGTAGCGAAAGCACCGACAAGGAAAATAACAATCACCGTCTTGCGGTGATCGTCGAAACCGGACGGCGCAAGGTCGGTTTGGTGGTCGATGAACTGCTGGGCCAGCAACAGGTGGTCGTCAAAAGTCTGGAACGGAATTTGCGCCGGATTGACGGCCTGATGGGCGCAACCATCCTGGGCGATGGCCGCGTCGCTCCCATCGTCGATGTGACTGGACTCGGCGCGTTGAATCTCTTCTCGCTTCAAGCTTCAAACAAGGTCTCCCAGCAGGTTGCGCTTCAGGCCCAGCTTGTCCGGGCTGCTTCATCCAAGGAAAGGAACACAGGAGGAACCGCACATGAACTGGTTTAAGAATCTCAATGCCACACCGCGTCTGATGAGCAGCTTCGGCGTACTACTGGTGCTCACACTGGGGATCAGCTACCTGGCCATCAGCAACCTGAGCAAGGCAAATGATCGCGTTCAAGCTCTTTACCAGGAGGACATGAAGGGCGTTATCGCTGTCGAGAATATTGCCGCCAGCAAACTCGATGTCGCGCGCCTGGTCCGGGACGCCATCATCAAAATTGACGATCCAGCTGCCGTGGCAACGGACCTCGATTCCATCAAGTCGGCCTATGCAAGTATGCGCTCCAATCTTCAGGATGCGGAACAGTGCTTCTACACCAAGGAAGGCAAAGCGATGCTCGCAAGTATCGGGGATGCCCAACCTAGATACGAACAAGCCGTCAGCTCCGTTACAGTGGCTATTGAAGCCAAAGACGCGGCCCGCGCAAGAGCCAACCTGCTAGGGATAGCCGCAATCGCCGCGCAGATGACCACTGATATTGATCGCACGCTCAAGCTCAAGGAATCGGCATCGGAAGAAAAATTCCAGGCCAACAATCAGTCCTATCAAACTGGGCGAACCCTGATGATTACCGCGACCGCCATTTCACTGGTGTTGGGAATCATCTTGAGCATTGTCATTGCCCGCGGCTTTGCTGTGCCGCTTGGGCAGGCCGTAGACGTGCTGGAAAAAGTTGCCGACGGCGACCTGACTGTCTCGCTCGATGTCTTCACTGAAGACGAAGTGGGACAAATGGCCAAGGCGCTCAACCGGGCGGTGGAAAAGCTGAACGCCACCATGCAGGAGGTAGCCGAGAGCGCTGCCAATGCCAGTACCTCGTCGCAGGAACTGGCGGCGGCGGCTGAGTCCATCGCCTCCGGCGCGCAGGAGCAAGCCGCCAGTCTGGAAGAGACATCCGCCAGTCTGGAAGAAATTACCGCAGCGGTGCGGCAGAGCGCCGACAACGCCAATCAGGCCAGCCAACTGGCAAACAGTTCGAAGGACTCCGCATTGCAAGGGCAGGATGTGGTTTCGAACGCGATTACCGCGATGGCCGAGATCAACTCCGCCTCAGCCAAGATCTCCGACATTATCTCAACCATCGACGAGATCGCCTTCCAGACCAATCTGCTGGCGGTGAATGCCGCCGTGGAAGCGGCGCGCGCTGGCGATGAGGGCCGTGGCTTTGCCGTGGTGGCCTCCGAGGTGCGCAGTCTGGCGCAGCGTAGCGCCGTGGCAGCCAAGGAAATCAAAGTACTGATTCAGGACTCGCTGAAAAAGGTGGAGGCCGGCTCGGGCCTTGTGAATCGCTCTGGCGAAACGCTGCATGGCATCGTCGGCTCGGTCAAGCGGGTGACGGACATTGTCGGCGAGATTGCGGCAGCCAGCGGCGAACAGAGCACCGGCATCGAGCAGGTGAACACAGCCATGACGCAGATGGATCAGGTGACGCAATCGAACTCCGCGCAAACCGAAGAGCTTTCGGCAACCGCGCAGTCGCTCTCCGAGCAGGCCGCGCATCTGATGGAGTTGGTCAGCACCTTCACGCTCACGCATGGCGGAAGAAACGCGCGGGAGCGTCAGTCATTTCAGCCGCACGAGACGAGTCCAGCGCATTCTGTGGGAGCGAATCTGGTGCAATCAGCCAAGGCCAATATGGTGAACTCCGCTTCGCACTCCGCGCAGCAGAATTCGGCAGCATCCCGTTCCGCCAAGGCCGCCAAAAGCAATGCGCAGTCCAAACAGAACTCCCGTCCGCGCGCCGCCAAGTCGCAGAGCGCTCCTCCAGAGTTAGTGGCAGCAGTTGCGGCTGGGCCGAGCGGCGGCGATGACAGCTTTGTCGAGTTCTAACGGAATCGGCTGGCGTCTGGAAGAATCTGGGTGCCCCACCCTCGCCGCGTACTTGTTTTTGCGGCTAGGGTGGGATGCAACATCCCCTCTACATGAACAAGAGAAATGCCCCAGCATCAAGCCCGCGCGGCGGCACGACAAACATGGAAAGGATTTGCCATGAAAACAGTCACTGAAATGAAAACCAAGGATTCGCAGCAGTTTCTTACTTTTCTGCTCGACGATCAGGAATACGGGCTGGAGATCTTCAAGATTCGCGAGATTCGCGGCTATGCGCCCGTAACTCCGATTCCCAATGTTCCTCCGCACGTGCGCGGCGTAATGAACCTACGCGGAACTGTTTTGCCGGTGATCGATCTGCGCATGAAGTTTCATCTGCCGCCGGTCGAGTACAACAAGTTCACCGTCATCGTAATCGCCACGGTCGGTGAAAAGACTGTCGGATTGCTGGTGGATGCGGTCTCCGACGTGTTGATGGTCGCCAACGACGCCATGCGCGAAGCGCCGGATTTCGGCTCGGCTGTCGATACGCGCTTCATCAACGGCGTCTTCGAATCGCGTGAGCATCTGACCGTTGCGCTGAACCTGGAAGAACTGCTCTCGGAGTGCGAACTGGCGCTACCACAATCCATCGCGGCCTAGCAAAGTCCACCGCGTGTTTTGTCACGGTGTTTTGTAACAGGGCATGACTTTAGTCGTGCCGCAAAGGTCGCAAAGAAAAGTGGGCTTTAGCCCCTGCTGAAGCGTGTTTTCGGGGATTTCTCCCGAATTCATAGATTTTAGTCTCAGAGGCCGTAAACACATTTCTCAGGGGCTAAAGCCCAATCAACTCCATGGGCTTTATCGGCACGACTAAAGTCGTGCCCTGTTACAAAACCGGAATAGGGAGGACCGTTCTTGCCGACATTCACCACAGACAACGCGGTCATCCCCATGGAGCCGCGCGAGTTCAAGCTCTTCCGTACCCTGGTTCACGAACGCACCGGCATCTGGCTGCGCGACGGCAAGCAAATCATGCTGGCCTCGCGCCTCTCGCGCCGCCTGCGCCACCACGGCTTGAAGAACTTCGCCGACTACTATGCGCTGGTTCAGAAGGTCCAGGACAACGGCGAAGAGATACGTGAGCTGATCAATTGCGTCACCACCAACAAGACCTCCTTCTTCCGCGAGCGCCATCACTTCGATTTTCTGGCAAGAACCATTGTGCCGGAGCTGCAATACGAGGTGCAACGCGGCGGCGCACGCAGCATCCGCATCTGGAGCGCCGCCGCCTCCATCGGCCAGGAAGCTTATACAATTGCCATCACCTTGCTGGAGGCGCTCTATCCCAAAGGCCTGCCAGCGCTGGCAGTATCTCGTAATGGAAACGCGCGCGCTGGCCTCGCCGGGTGCGCCTTCGCGCCCGGCTCCTGGAGAATTGAAATCGTAGCATCGGACATCGACACCAAGGTTCTGGCCACTGCTCAGCGGGCAATCTACGACGCGGATTCGCTGGCAAGCGTTCCACCGCCGCTGCAAAAAAAGTACTTTCTCCGCGGCACGGACGAGATGAATGGACAAATCAAGGTGAAGCCGGAGGTTGCACGGCTGGTGCAATTCAAGCGCATTAATCTGATGGACGCGCAATGGCCCATCGAAGGACTCTTCGATGTTATCTTCTTCCGCAATGCACTCATTTACTTCAACCAGGAAACGCAGGATATTTTCTTGCGCAAGATGGCGCGCCATCTCAAGCCGCGCGGCTATCTCTTCCTCGGCAACTCCGAGCACATTCCCTGGCTGCATGAAATTCTGGAGCCATTGAATCAAACCATGTATCGTTTGCGGGAGACAGAATGATAGCGGCGGTTTTGGCGCGCATACTGACTGCTGGAAAAAGTGTTTTCTTATGATTCAAATCAAAAAAATATCGTTTCCAGCGGCCAGAACTGCCGCGCCGGGCGACAAGTACTCGCGACTGAATAACCGTATGCGGGTAAACATCGGCGAAGTGGCGACGAGCGCCGAGCCATGCGACATGGACACCGTGTTAGGCTCCTGCGTAGCAGTTTGCATGCATGATCCTATGCGGCGGATTGGAGGCATGAATCATATTCTCCTGCCGGGAAAGTGCTTGAATCGTGTCAATACGCGGTATGGCGTTTATGCGATGGAATTGCTTATCAATGAGTTGATGAAGCGGGGAGCAGACCGGAAAAAGATGATTGCAAAAGCATTTGGTGGTGCCTGCGTTATCCCCGGAATTCAGCAAATGCCGATTGGAGACCATAACGCGCAATTTGTCCGGGAGTTCCTCGCTACCGAGAGAATACCGCTGGTCGCTCAGCGCTTCGGAGGGAAGCAGGCAGTACTGGTAAGGTTCAGAACCGATACCGGCAAGGCGGTTGTACATAGTGTGGACGGCTCGTATTTGCCAAGAGTCGTTTCTGAGGAGAAATCTTATGAAAAGGCACATTTAGCCGATGTTCTTTTCACGGGCGAAATCACGCTGTTTTGACATTGCTGTAAAATCTGGCTGGCAAACAATCAAGTCAAGGGCGCACTTATTGATCCGGCCCTGAAGAATTGCAACACTTCAAGACTGTCATCCTGAGCGAACGGGGCCCCAAATGTTCTTCAATTTGGGGGTGGTGAGTCGAAGGATCCGTGGTTGCAACTTTCGATTCCTTTCAAATACTTAAGGGCCGGATCAATGTTTTGGCTGGTGAGGCAGCCCGCACATGGCGAATCGACTGAAGGTACTTATCATTGACGACTCGGCGCTGATGCGCCAGTTGCTGACGCAAATCCTCGGCTCCGATCCGGAACTCGAAGTCATTGGCACGGCCGGCGATCCATTCGTCGCGCGCGAAAAAATCAAGTCGCTCAATCCGGACGTGCTCACGCTGGACATCGAGATGCCGCGCATGGATGGGCTGACCTTTTTGGAAAAGCTCATGCGCGGCCATCCGATGCCAGTCATCATGATCTCCTCGCTCACTGATAAAGGTGCCGATACCACGCTACGCGCGCTCAGCCTGGGCGCTATCGACTATGTCTCAAAACCCAAAGTGGATGTCTCGAATGGCACCATTGAACAAGCGGAAGAGATCGTTGCCAAGGTGAAGGCGGCCGCGCGCGCAAAGGTACGCCGCATCAGTGAACCGGCCGCGCCGTCCGCCACTGTAAGTGGGAAGAAGTACCAGTTTTCCGCGACGCATAAGATAGTCGCCATCGGCGCTTCCACCGGCGGAACCGAAGCCCTCAAAGATCTCCTGATGCCGCTGCCCGCCGACTTTCCCGGAATCGTCATTGTGCAGCATATGCCGGAGACCTTCACCCGCCAATTTGCCGCCCGTCTTGACTCACTCTGCAAGATTCGCATCAAAGAGGCGCAGGACGGCGACCGCATCCTTCCCGGCCACGCCCTACTCGCCCCCGGTGGCCATCACATGGCCGTGGTTCGCAAAGGCATGGAATATGCCGTCCATGTCTATCGCGGCGAACGCGTGAATCTGCACATGCCATCGGTCGATGTACTGTTTTCCTCCTGCGCGCGCAACATGGGCAAAAACGCGCTCGGCGTGCTGCTGACCGGCATGGGTGCCGACGGTGCAAAAGGTATGCTGGAGATGAAGCAGGCTGGCTCTTTCAATATCGCGCAGGATGAGTCTACCTGCGTGGTCTTCGGAATGCCGCGCGAGGCAATTGCGCTCAATGCGGTCGATAAGGTTCTCCCGCTCCACCACATTCCGGACGCGCTGCTACAGCGGCTTGCCGGCGTTAAGTAAACAATTGATCCGCCTGGAAATGTAGCGCTGGCCTCCCGGCCATCTGTAACGTGGGCCTCCTGGCCCACGTCTACTCATTTGATAGGACATCTTCACCCGGTCATAGACCCAGATCTCTGACCGCACAATCAGGTACCAGCTCCGTGCCCCATCCATTCGCTTTTTTCTAGCGAATGGGTGGGAAACCACAAAACCATAAATTGCAAAATAACTCTTCCCTGCCCGCCACAATCAGGCATACACTGGCGATGTCAGCCCTTGAATACCATGCCCGTCGCCCAACTGACTCTCGAAATCCGCATCGAGCACGCCCAGTCGCTCAAGGACCGGCGGCAAGTGGTGCGTTCGCTCAAGGACCAGCTCAAGCAGGGCTTCAATATCTCGGTGGCCGAACTGGACGAAGCCGTGACCTGGCAGTCAGCCACCATCGGCGTGGTAGCCATCTCCCGCTCCCGCGACTACCTGCACGGGCTGATCGAAGAGGTGGAGCGCGCCGCCCGCCGTATGCTCAACGAACTCGGCGCAGAGCTGGCCGACGCCTTCTGGGATTACATCGAGGACAGTGAACGGTGATCAAGGATCAGTTTCCACCGCCGTTACCGATCCGCAGAAAATAAAATTGTAGCGCTGGCCTCCTGGCCGACTGTAGCGTGGACCTCCCGGTCCACGCTTGTTTCTAATCAGGGAAACAAGGAGAAACAATTGCCCATCTTGTAAAATCTCTGTATGACTCTCACAGCACAGGATCGCGCACGGCGCATCAAAGTTATTCTCTTCGACGTGGATGGCGTTCTCACCAACGGCAGCATCTGGATCATTCCGGTTCCGGTCGCAGGGCCGGACGGCGCAATCACCACCAAGATGGTGGAGGCCAAGGGCTACAGCGCGCACGACGGCGCGGGCATCACGCTGGCGCGCCTCGGCGGCATGAAGTTGGGCATTATTACCAAGCGCATCAGTGAGACGGTGGCTCTGCGCGCGCGCGACCTCAAGCTCGAATTCGTCTACCAGGGCGAGGCCTTCAAAATGCGCCCAGTGCGCGAGATCATGGAGCGCGAAGGCATCACGCTGGACGAAATCGCCTACGTGGGCGACGACGTAATCGACCTGCCGGTGATGCGCCTCTGCGGGCTGGCCATCGCCGTCGCCAATGCGCGTGAACAAGTCAAAGCAAAAGCCCATTACGTGACGCCGCACCAAGGCGGCGAAGGCGCGGGACGCGACGCCATCGAGTTCATTCTGCAAGCCAAGGGGTTGCTGGAGCAGTGCATCGCCGCCTCCATTGACGCCGATAATCCGCTGCCGGCCTCCATCGATATCGGCAAAGGCGGGGACTTGAAGTAAATCGGAGATCACGGGCGGGAGCAAAGGAACCAGACCGCCAGATGTAGATCATCTCACTCGCTCTCCGGCAGCTTGAAGGGCTTTTGCAGATACATCCGCGCCTCATTCAGCGCGCCTTGCGTATTGTCGTTGGTCTGCACAGCAAGGCGATACTCGTTCACCGCGCGGTCCCGCTGGCCGGTGATGTCGAAGATCTTGCCGGTGGCAATGTGGCTCCAAACCTCGGTCCAGCGCGGCTCGTCGTCGCCGCGCAGCGCGTCGCGATAGGCGTTCACGCTGGCCTGGTAGTTATGCTGCGCAAAGAGCAGCTCGCCAATACGGAAACTGGCCAGCGAACTCTGCGAGTTAGCCTCCAGCGCCTTCTGATACTCGGCCAGCGCGCCGACGCGGTCGCCCTGCGCAACCAATTGTTGGCCCTTGAGAATGCAAACGCGCACCTGCAAATCCGGCGTTTTTTTGAGCACCCAGTTCTGCGGGTCGATGCTGACGCGGCGCGGTCGGCCAAAGGTCTCCACGGCGAACTGCGTCTGGGTGCCGACAATCTCGATCCGCTTCGACTCGGTCTTGCCGTCGGTTTCGATGCGCAATTCGACCGGCATGCGGAAGAGGTCCAAGTCCTGATCGATCTCGCCGACGGTGCGGAAGCCTTTGTTATTGCCCAGCCGGTAGACGGCGTATTTGTTGGTGAACTGCGGCGCGCCGGTGCCGTCCACCCATTGCGCAAAGAACGGGGTCAGCGTCTGCTGGCTTTGCGCCTCGGCCACCTTTTCAAAGTCAATCGCGCGCATCCCGCTGTCCGTGTACTGGCTCAGCGCACCCTTGAGCGTGGCCAAAAAGGCCTTGTCGCCAATCTCCCAGCGCAACATATGGAAGATCATCGCGCCCTTTTCCTGCGTCATCGACTGAAACTCCGGCGAGAAAGGGCTGAGGCGGCTGACGGTCGAGAGCGGAATCGTGTCGTAAGCCAGCGCGCCCGCCGACACATCCAGCAGCGCCGTCTTCAGCGCGCTTTGGCCGTTCTCGCTCTCCACGTACATCAGTTCGCCGTAACGGGCCATGCCGTTGGTGATCCATACGTCGTTCAGCGTGCGCGGGCTGACCTCCGAACCCCACCACTGATGCGCGATGGTGTTGGCCAGCAGGCGTATGCCGCTCTTGTCGCCGACGCGCGACCCCTGAATCGCCGCCAACTCCGGTGCCCAGACGGCAGGCAGCGTATCGTCCGGCAGCTCGACCACATTCAGGCGGTTGGTCTCCACCCCGCCAAAGCTCTCACTGAAAAAGTCGTACTCCCGCGCCGCCGTCTGCGCCAGGGAGGGGGCAGAAGTCTGGTGAGCGGCGGTCAACCAGACCTTCACATTGCCCGTGCCAGCCGAGACCGGATCGCTGTAGCGCCCAGCGATCACCGTGCCGGGAAAGCCGGGTTTCGTCCAATTGAAGTCGAATTGCTCGCCGTCTTTGCCGTTCGTAAGCGTCACCGGCTTGGCCGCTCCCGCGCTGCCGCTGGCAAAGACGCGCTGCCCCCGCGGCACTCTCAGGTGCAACTCCATGGTGAAACGGTTGGTCATGTAGCCGACTGTTGGGAACCAGCGCGCCGGATAAAGCAAATAGGTGATCGGCTCCTGGATGGCCGCCAGCTTCAGCCCCTCAATCGGGCCGTCGTCGTTGCCGGTGATTGTGCCCGCGTACTCGAAGCTCCAATGCGCCGCCTGGCCCGGAACGAAAGGCGTGACCGGGGTGATGCGGACCGAGCCATCGGGCGAACGATCACCCGTGAGCAGTGTGCCCGCCTCTTCAGAGATTTTAGTGATTTTCAGCGCCGGATGAAAGCCGAAGCTGACCGACTCGGAGCTTTCCGGCGCGGTAAAGGTCACGACCGCCTTGGCAGCCAGTTGGTGCGTGGCCGGGTCGATCTCGGCGTCAATGACGTAGCCGGAGACGGTGAGCGCGGGGCGCTCGGCACGCTGGGCGGCGAGCGGCGCGGCCAGCACACTCGCAAATAATAGGAAGACAGTCAAACTGCCAATTAAATTTGTCATCTGACCTCTTCTGCACATTGCAGTTCCTCTCATTGCCGATTCGTCATCTCTGTTAACTTATTCTGGTGCCGTATTTGAATTGATTTCATCAAGAACAAGCTGGTAATTCTTAATGTTTTCGCATACTTTATAGCCGAAGTCAGTAATTCTTCTATAGCTACGTGTGATTCCAGATAAAGTGGGGTGAATTCGCTCATAAAATAGGCCAAGTTCGATGAGTTTCTTCTCTTGCAACCCAATTAATCCTGTGATATTGTGCCCTATGGATTCGGAAATAAACAACTCCCATTGTTTGTAATCAGTTAGTTTTGTTGCATCTTCGACCGGATGCTCAGACACGGTTTTAAGCAAAAGTATTTCCCCGGACGACAACCCTTTGGTTATCTGCCAAAGTTGATACGCTGCGATTCTCTCTCCATCTGTCGCATTGACTTTATTCACTTCAAAGAACATCGCCTTCAATGCATCGAGCCGATCAGTATCGGGTGACTCTTCATCGATGATCGTCATCAATTCTACCCAAGTTTGAAAGCCGTACTTTTTCTCAGCAAAGTCATCGGGTATTTTTCCGGCCTCACGCAGTTTCTTGAATTCCTTTCCGAATTGTTGGAATGATCTACCTTTCAGAAGTGCCTGAACAATTCTGCCACCTGCAACCATCGTCCCTGTTTTGCCGACAGCTAGAGCGCCTGTAACTGTCTCGGCGATATAGGTAAGAGGTTGCTCAAGAAATTCTTCGAGTATGCTTGGATCTTGAAGATGGGCAATGTCAGAATAGTCACGCGGCTTCGTCACAATTAAAAGTTCATCCGTCATTTCAGTCATTCCTTTCATTCGCTGACAAGCATTTCCGCAGGGGCTAAAGCCCGACTTTTTTGTGGCTCTTGCGGCACGACTAAAGTCGTGCCCTGTTACAAAGCAGACCCAAGAATCTCCATCGTAATCGCCGCCACCCGCTCAATCGCCCCGCCCTCCGACTGCTTGGCCAGCAGACCGCGCACCCGCTGAAGCTCCTCCATCATGGACTGGCGCGCGGGGCCGTCGGGGAGCAGAGGCTTGATCTGTTGGACGATATTTTCCGCCGTAAAGTCGTCTTGAATCAGCTCCGGCACGACGCGCTTGCCTGCGATCAGGTTGGCCATAGCCACGTGCGGCACCTTGACCACTCGTTTAGCGATGGCATAGGTCAGCGCCGAGACGCGGTAGACGACAACAAAGGGATTGCCGATCAGCGCCGCTTCAACGGTTGCCGTCCCGCTGGCGACGATAGAAGCGCGAGCGTGCAGCAGCGCCGCGCGAGCACCACCTGCGGTGGGGCCAACTGCGCCTTCGGCGCCAAGGTCATCAATCAGGCGCAGCGTCAGGCCGGAGCCGTATTCCGCAACGATCCGCCGCACCTCTTCCCGCTGCGCCGGGTTCAATGTCGGCGCCAGGGGAATGATGAACTCAAAGCTGCCAGTCAGCTTTTGCGCGGCTTGCAGAATCGTCGGCAGAAGGTCGCGAATCTCTTTGGGACGACTGCCGGGCAGCAGGCCAATCCACGTCTTCGCGGGATCAAGGCCGTTGGCGGCGGCGAAGTCTTCGCGCGAAATCGATGGCAGCGGCAACTCGGCCAGCGGATGGCCAACGAACTCGGCCTTCACGCCATGCTCGCGATAGAAGGCCTCCTCGAAGGGAAAGATCACCAGCATCCGGTCGATGTACTTCTGCACGAGGCGGATGCGCTTCTTCTTCCACGCCCAGAGCTGCGGGCTGACAAAGAAGATTACCGGCACGCCCAGCCGGTGGAACTCCTCAGCCAGGCGGAAGTGAATCTCCGGGAAGTCGATCAGCACGGCCACGCTGGGCGGGTTCCGGCGGATCGCCTTTTTCAGCCTGCGGAACTCTCGCCAGATGTGCGGCAGATGGCGGACCACCTCGGTCAACCCCATCACCGCCATCTCTTCCGAGCGGACGACGCAATTCAGGCCGGCAGCCCTCATCCGTGGCCCGCCCATGCCGGTAAAACTGGCCGTTTGGGCGGAGGCAGTCAGCTTTTTTTGAAGTGCAGCAATCAGCAGCGCGCCATAGTGCTCGCCGCTGGCCTCGCCTGCCGAGATGAAGATGGTTGGGGGCATATTCTCCGCGCTCGTGACCATCATAGCGGTTTGATATTGGATGATGCGATTCTTGTTCCCCAGACCTGCTTTCTCCGCCCGCTCATCGCGATCAAGCGATGAACGAGACACAGCTTCCCAAGACTCAGGGTGATTCTTTTGGCCGGATGAGCGGAGCACCTGCGTAGTCTCGCCGTCCACTCCGATTATCGAAGGTACTGCGCCGCCATGCGCTGCCAGGTGGGCCAGTCGTGGGAGTTCTGCTCATCCCAGATATGCAGCTCGTGTGGCACCTCCAGCGCGGTGAGTATGCGGTCGAGCGCCTGGTTCTGCGCAAGGCACTGATCGTCGCGCCCAGTGGCCAGCACGTAGCGGCTCTGGCGGAAGCGCTCCAGAAACCACGGATCGGTCAGGTTGGGCAGGTAATGCGTGGGCAGGTTGTAATAACACTCCTCGTCGTAGTAACCGCTGAGAAAGCTGGTCAGGTCAAAGGCGCCAGAGAGCGAGAGGAAGCCGGTGAAAAGGTCGGGATGGCGCAGCGCAATGTTGACTGCGTGATAGCCGCCGAAGCTGCATCCCAGCGTGAGCAGGCGCGGGTCGGAGTTGCGCTGGCTGAGGAGCGGCAGCACATCCTGGAGGATGTACTCCTCGTAGCGCAACTGGCGCTGGATGCGCGAGCGCGGAGGGATGTTCCGGTTGTACCAGCTCTCCGCATCCACCGAATCCACGCAGAAGAGCTGCAACTCACCGGCGTCGATCCTGCCCGCCAGAGCGCCAACCATGCCGCGATCTTCAAATTCGTAGAAGCGCCCGCAGGAGGTGGGAAAGACCACAACAGGCAATCCGGCGTGACCAAAGATGAGCAGTTCCATCTCCCGGCCCAACTGGTTGGAATAGCCTTTGTGATACTCACGAACCATCGTCTGCGCGCTCCTGAACAAAATTTCTCGAAGAATTTCGGTCATCCTTTAGTAAGGCGTTTATATATTTTCCAATCTCGATCTAGTTGAATCATTAGTTGAATTCCATGCGATGAAATGGTGCTCTGCAATTGCTGAAATTTCTGTTTCACAAGTTCTGGGGAACGAGTATAAAACACAAACTCCCGCATTCCTCCCGTAGAAATAGCTGCTACAAATAATGACTCCCTCTCAATTTCAAGCAAGCCGCAAATAGAATCCTCAATGGAATTCAGTTCTTCAAACTCTTCTGACGAAGGTAGACCAGATAGCTCTTGAATGCGCAATGGAACAGCAATTCCGACTTGATGCTCATAACCAATGACACCCATAATATCGCGATAAATCGTATTCGTCCGAACAAACATAGGGCGGCGGTTATACACTCCTTCCGCAACCGACCAAGCACCGTCAACAGGCAATTTTTCAATCTTTAGAGCCTTTCGCTTGAATGGCCACATGGTAATTGCATTTCCTCTCAGATACATTCCAGCATACTGAAATAGAATGGCTTAAAGCGATGAGACATACCATAGAACATTCTACTATCGTTCCAATGGGTGCGCCGATTAGCCTAGGCTTCCTGACAACCGCAGCGCGCCAGCTCCAGCAGGCGAATCAGCTCGGTCAGCTCCACATTGTTCAGCCGCGCCAGCAGTTCTTTGGGCGCAGCCTGGATCACCGGGTCCATCTCGCGCAGCAGATTGAGTCCGGCCTCGGAGATGCAGGTCCAGAGCACGCGCCGATCCTCGGAATCGCGCTGCTGGCGGATCAGCTTGAGCGCTTTAAGCCGCGCCAGCAGGCGGGTAATGTCCGGCTCGGCGGTAATCATGCGGCTGCCGATCGTCGCGCAGGTCAGCCCATTGGGATGCGCACCGCGCAGAATCCGCAGCACGTTGTACTGCGTCGAACTGAGACCCCACTGGCGCGTCTTCCGGTGAAAGGCGCGGCTGAGACAGTCGGAGGTGCGCATCAGATTCAGCATCGCCTCCTCCTCCAGGCTGGCAAAGGACGGCTCTTGCATGATTTCCAGCTTCAGATCAGCCATCGCTAGCCTCTTTCAAGGAGTTCAGTCCTATACTGGGTGCCCCAGGTCCCGATTTTGGGACCTGGGAAAGTTGAATATGCAAGATAACAGCCGGGTGCCCCCGGTCTCGATTTTGAGACCGGGGAGTCGAATTCTTCCCATCGCTGCATTTACTGCTTGACGATCTCCAGCTCAATGGTCAGCTTGACCTCGTCGCTCAATAGGACCGACGGGAAGCTGGTTCCGATTCCGAAGGCCGTGCGGCTGATGGTGGTGGTGGCGGAAAAGCCGGAGTGCGCCTTGTGGTCCATCGCGCCCTCTACCGGCGTACTGGGGCCTTCCACATCAAGCACCACAGGCTTGGTGACGCCGTGCAGGGTCAGGTTGCCGTTCACCGTCAGGCGGTTGCCATTCTTGGCCACGCCGGAGCTGGTGAAGGCCGCAGTGGGGAACTTGGCTACATCAAAGAAAGCATCGGTTTTCAGGTGCGTGTCGCGAGCATCCACTCCGGTGTTCACTGTGGTGTTGTCGATGGTGACCGTCACGGTGGCTTTGGTGATGTCCGCCTCGTTGTAGACCAGCGTGCCCTTGACTCCGCCAAAGCGGCCATGGACGTTGGAGACGCCGCCGTGGCGGATGGTGAAATCAACTTCGCTATGAGCCGGATCGGTGGCCCAGGAGGAGGTTTGCGCCAGGGCCAGGGGAGCGGCCAGCGCCAGAATGCCTGTCAAAACTACCAAACGCTTCATTGAAATGTCCTTTCAGTGCGGCCGCAAGGCCACGGTTGAAGTGGGGGAAGAGGACGAGCGCTCTTGCCGGGTGCGCGCCGAAACCGAGGTGCTCTGAACGCCGCGCGGAATCCTGTTTTGCTTGTTGGATGCAGGGAAGAGATGTTCGTTGCAACAAATATTTTTATAGTCCACTACCAGCGTTTCCGCCCCGTAGCACATGAAACTGTAGCCTCCCGGTCCACGCCCGTTTTCTCTATTGTTGGCTCGATCAGACAGAATCATCATTCGAACGGATGCAGATGGCCGTCTTTTTCAATAATTTTGAAAGCTTCGGCGAGCGTCACGCCACGATAGAGCCGCCACCATTGCCCAGTGTGGCGCATCCAGTCTACGTCGAAACTATCCGGGCCGACACGGACAATGCGCGTAAAAGGATCATCGAACTCTTCGCCCAGATTGTCCTTATGGCCCGATCTGAAGCGTTGCATAAAGCGATACCGCCCTCCGGCCCAGACGCCGAAGATGTCGATGGGATAATTCCATTCGGTTGGCTTGATCTGCGGCAGGAAGCGCGGCTTGAGAACGTCGCGGATAAAGGCCTCACAGGTGGCGACGATCCTGCGCTTTTCCGCTTCTTCGGCAGGCTTTGGCTTCGACGGAACTCTCACCCATCCTTTGGCTTTCATACTGGTCCATCCTTACTACTAAACTCTTACTCTTCGGCCATCAAGGTACGCAAGGCGGCGGCGTATTGCGGCGGCAGGTGCTTCTTTTTCATCTGGCTGTCGCAGACAATGTGGGTGGTTTCGCCCTCGGCTAAAAGGGTTGGCTCTGCGCCGTCGGGGTTCTTGCGCAGAATCCGATAGGCGAATTTAAGCACTGGGCCGCGCAGCAGAGCGGGACGGCTTTCGATCAGGATCTGGTCGTCGTAGCGGGCGGAGGCGCGATAGCGGCAGGTGGCTTCAATCACCGGCAGGATGCAGCCGTGTTCGACCTCCATCTGTTTATAGGAAAAACCCAGCGTACGCAGCACTTCAACGCGGCCCACTTCAAACCAGACCAAGTAGTTGGCGTAATAGACGACGCCCATCTGGTCGGTCTCTGCATAGCGGACTCGGAGTTCGGTGGTTACGGGCATAATTCGGTCTCTCCGTCAAGGCAATTTCGTACCAAGTTTTCCACGTGGAACGCGAATTCCTCTGCTATTTTACGTGTTTCTTCGGGGTTTGTCGGGTCGAAGTGCGTCGAATTGAGCCAGAAACCGTGGATTTATCGTCCCCATCTCTTCCAGGGCGGCATTCGTTCTGGCATAGCCTTCGCAAGATCTCAACCGGCGGTTATGGCCTCGATTTCCCTTCACGGCGCGGGCGTTTATTTTTTTCTTGCGGTCCAACATTTCCTGTGCTACATTCTTTCCATGAGTTCTTTTAGCTCTATGACCGCTGCGGTGTGTTGTTGTACAGCGATGTGCTGTGCGCGTACACATTCTGGCGTGAGGAAATGGCTGGGCTAAAGCAATATACAAGCCGCCGCTTCTTAGAAACCCACCGCCAGAGTTGAACTGGCAGGTGGGTTTTTTATTTGGGGATTGAGGCGGTTGCGGAGACAGAAGCACTCGCCAAGCAGGTTTCAGGCAAGGGAGAATGGGATGAGCATTCCTGAGATTCGTGTTGAGGAACTGAAAAAGCGGTTGGATGCGGGCGAGAATCTGTTTCTGCTGGATGTGCGCGACGAGTACGAGTATGAAATCTCCAATATCGGCGGGCAGTTGATTCCGCTTCCCGAGCTGGCCAAGCGCGTGAACGAACTCGACACCCACCTGAATATCGTTACAGTTTGCAAGATGGGTCCGCGGGGCGCGAAGGCTGCGCAGGTGCTGCACAAAGCGGGCTTCACACATGTCTGGAATCTGACCGGCGGCATCCATGCCTGGTCGGATCGCGTGGACAGCAGCGTGCAGAAGTACTAGATTTCAAAGGATTTCAAGCGCCGGTGGCGAAGCGGTCAACGCGCAGGTCTGCAAAACCTGTATTCGCGGGTTCAATTCCCGCCCGGCGCTCCAAAATTTCAGTACGCAGCATCCAACCATCCGAGACAGCAATCTTTCGATGATCCCATTGATGCCCAATCCCGCGAATCAGTCGCTTCATGCCGCCCGGCATTGTATGTGTTGCTCTTGTCACTTCTAAGAGCAGCAGTTTTTTTCGACTGAGAATTCAATTCTTCTCCCTGAACAAAAGAACTGCATGCTTCTCCCGCAGGAGCGGGAACGCGCACTGCATCTAGACCTTCCGCGAAAACGGATTCCAATTTCAACCGAATTGCACACAAGGAGGAAATACCGATGCGCATCTTATCAACTTCCGGTTCTTCGACCATCATCAATCGCAGGTTTACCGTGCTGTTCCTGCTTCTCACCCTGGCTTTTGCCACTCGCGCCGCGCAGGCGCAGAGTCTGGGCTATGAAGGGCCAACGGGGGTCTTCGTCACGCCGCTTGCTCTGGTGGCCGATTCGCCTGCCAAAGGCGTGGGCATTCCCTCGGTCGGCTATCACTTCCTGGCCGGCGGCCCCGTCATCGGCGACTTCAGCACCGTCAGCACCACTGTTGGCTTTGCCAAGCGCTTCGAGATCGGCTACACCCATGAGTTGCACAACGAGAACGGCGGCAGCAAAACCCCGCTTGCACCAGCGCTCACGCCGCTGTGGAACTCCGGGCTGGACATTGTCCACATCAAGGCCAACATCTCGCCCTCTTTCCTCTCCAAAGTGGGTATCTTCTCCGTGGGCGGAGTTTACCGCTCCGGCGACCAGATCGGCGCTAACATCAACGCGCTGGCCGGCGCGCTGATCGCCAAAGACGGGATCAAACCTGTCTATGCCAATCAGAAGACCGCCAACGGCGATGTCTATTTGGTGGGCACCAGGGTCATCACCGAAGTCAGCAAGAAGCTGCCGATCCTTGTTTCCGCTGGCCTGCGCGGAACCAACGCTTCGCTGTGGGGCCTGGGTGGTAACTCGCCCGGCTTTGAGGGCAAGGCCTTTGGCTCGGTGGCCTTCGTCATCACTGGACCCGGCAAAAGTTCCATCATCCCGGCCTTCGAAATCGCCGAACAGCCGCAGCACATCTCTTCGGCCACGGCCACGGCGACGCTGGGTTCAGCGAGGGCGGCTACGCTCTTCGACATTCCCACCTCCGAGGTCTACGCCGTTCGCGTTGTGCCCTTCGCCAAGAAGAAGCTCAATATCGATGCCGGCATCCTGCACGCAGGCGGCTACATCGACAACCCGCTGCTGAACGAGGTGATTACCGGCGGCAATGCTCCTACGGCTGGCGGCAAGGTGAATCTGGATATACGCGCACGCGTCGCCTTCGCCGTCTCATACGGCTTCTGATTTAGCTTCCAGCAGGGCAGTGGTCAGACGAATACGTCTCCGGTTTTCCTGTACGGGAAGCGCGGTTGCGTCTCGTCTGGCCACCGTTCGCTGTGTTAAGTTATCTAATTTTCTCTACTATTTCATTGCGTAGTGAAGCTGCGCCCACTACAATTTGCTTGTTCTTGATTCAAAAGGAGGCAACCCCGTGCCAGAAGAAGTTAGCCGAGTTTCGTTGCGCGAAGAAGCTGCATTTCAACTTGCCAATGTAACCAAGACCGCTCCGCAGTTCGGGGCCATCACGCCGCGCTGGCTGGTCCGCTTCCTGGATTGGAAGCCGCTTGAGGCCGGCACCTTCCGCGTGAATAAAGTGAACGAGAGCAAGGTGATCGAGTCTCTCTGCGCGCATGAAGACGAGTCGCTGCTGCCCACCACCTTCGTTGATTATGAGGATGAGCCGCGCGAGTATCGCCTGGGCAGCATCAATGCCGTGCTCAATGTGCATACCCGCGTCTCCGATCTGCTCAGCAATCCCTACGATCAGGTGCGCGAACAATTGCGGCTACTGATCGAGAGCGTCAAGGAAAAGCAGGAGAGCGAGCTGTTGAACAATGCAGACTACGGCCTGCTGAACAATGTTCCCGACGGGCAGAAGATCAAGACGCGCAAGGGCGCGCCGACACCCGACGATCTGGATGAGTTGCTAACCAAGGTGTGGAAGGAACCTTCGTTCTTCCTCGCGGCTCCGCGCGCCATTGCCGCCTTTGGGCGCGAGTGCACACGGCGCGGCGTTCCTCCTCCGACAGTCACTTTGTTTGGCACGCCGTTCCTGACCTGGCGCGGAGTTCCGCTGATTCCCACGGACAAGATCGCCATTCGCGGCAAGGATCAGACGACCAAGATTCTGCTGGTGCGTGTGGGCGAGAAGAAGCAGGGCGTGGTTGGCCTCTTCCAGCCGGGATTGCCCGGTGAGCAGAGCCCCGGTTTGTCGGTGCGCTTTATGGGCATCGATCAGCGTTCGCTGGCTTCGTACCTTGTCTCGCTCTACTGCTCGGCGGCCGTGCTGACCGACGATGCCATTGCCCTGCTCGAAGACGTGAACGTGGGTCAATACCATGAGTACAAGTGAGCAGTTGCCAGTCTCGCCGAATGCGACTGACTGGGCTGCGGGGTTGCGCGGGAGCGATGCGGTTGCTCCCGGCGTACTCTCTCCGGCGCAGTTAACGCGCATGGCCAATGAGTTCTTCAACGAGTTGCCGGGTGAGCAACAGCACCTTGCAGCAACAGCGGCCCGCGCCGTGCTGCCTCCTAACTCAACCTTCACCGGCAATCCCTACGCGGCTGTGCCTGCACCAACAGCGCCTGCCGTGCCGGGCGTTGTTGCGCCCGTAAGCGACGCTCTGGCGGGAAGTTATATCGCCACGCCGGAGAGAAGCATTGTGCCCGACGCGCGCTCGTCTGCCTCCGCAACTCCAGCAGTTCCAGGCGGCGGAGTTACGCCCACCGCAGCGCCGGAGTTTGCTTTCTTGCAAGATGCGCGACCAATTTTTGTTTCTCAGGATGCGGAGCCAGGTGCTGCGCAAGCAAGCGGAAATCCTGTGCCCAGCGAAGATGGATTTGCATCGATTCCCGCTTCGCTGTCGCCTGACCTTCCAGCGCCGCAGGGCTTTCAGCCGCCGACGCCCACCGTTCCCGGCGCATTGGGCGTTGTCGATTCCTCGGCGGTTCCTACTTTTTCCTTTATGGAAGATGCGCGTCCGATTTTTTCATCGCCGCCCTCAATCCCCGGTCCGGCTCCAGCGGATCTTTCCAACACGGGCAATCCCTTTGCGTCGCCGCTGAACCGCAATGAGCCACAGCTTGCGGGAGCGGTTGCGCACGAGCCTGACTTTCGCGCGCCTGCTTCGCAAAATCAGAACCCACCGCGTACGCTCGACGCTTTGAATGTTGTTCCCGCCGTTATTCCCGGCGAGGGCCAGCCGGAGTTGCTGGGCGATCTCGGCCTCTCGTCGTATTCCTTTGACGTGGAGACGATTCGCCGCGATTTTCCGATTCTGCGTGAGCAGGTCAATGGCCGTCCGCTGGTCTGGTTTGATAACGGAGCCACCACGCAGAAGCCGCAGTCAGTCATCGACCGGCTGAGCTACTTTTACGAGCACGAAAACTCGAATGTGCATCGCGCCGCGCATGAACTGGCCGCGCGTTCCACCGATGCTTATGAATCCGCACGCGAAAAGACGCGGCGCTTCTTGAATGCCGGTGCCACGCGCGAGATTGTCTTCGTGCGCGGAGCCACAGAAGCGATCAACTTGGTGGCGCAGAGCTGGGGACGGCAGAACATTCAGAAGGACGACGAGATTGTCGTCACCTGGATGGAGCATCACGCCAACATTGTTCCCTGGCAGATGCTCTGCGCGGAAAAAGGCGCGCGGCTACGCGTTGCTCCTGTCGATGATTCGGGCCAGGTTCTGCTCGACGAGTACGAAAAGCTGCTTGGGCCGAAGACGCGGCTGGTTTCCATCACGCACGTTTCCAATGCGCTGGGTACAGTTCTGCCGGTGCAGGCGATGACCGAGGCCGCGCATCGTCACGGCGCGCGCGTGCTGGTCGATGGCGCGCAGGCGGTCTCGCATATGCGCGTCGATGTGCAATCGATTGGCTGCGATTTCTACGTCTTCAGCGGCCATAAAGTCTTTGCACCGACAGGCATCGGCGTGGTCTACGGTCGCTCCGAAGTGCTGGATCAGATGCCGCCATGGCAAGGCGGCGGCAATATGATCCAGGATGTGACCTTCGAGAAGACGCTCTATCAGCCGCCGCCGCAGCGCTTTGAAGCTGGCACGGGCAACATCGCCGATGCGGTTGGACTGGGCGCGGCGATCGATTATCTGGATCGCGTCGGCATCGCCAACGTCTCGCGTCACGAGCATATGCTCTTGACGTACGCGACTTCCGCGCTGCTGAAGATTCCTGGCCTGCGCATCATTGGCACGGCGAAGGAAAAGGCCAGCGTGATCTCGTTTGTGCTGAATGGCTTCCGCACGGAAGAGATTGGCGACTATCTCAACCGCAAGGGCATTGCGGTGCGCGGCGGACATCACTGCGCACAGCCGATCTTGCGCCGCTTCGGTTTGGAGAGCACCGTGCGCGCCACCTTTGCGCTCTACAACACCTGCGAGGAAGTGGACGCGCTGGTTGCGGCCTTGTGGGATCTGAGGCAAGGGCGCGGCGTCGGACTCGCATAATCGAAATCGACCATCACAAGAATGGCCAGCCTCTAAAAAAGGCTGGCCATTTATCTTGCGGCGCGCTCAATACTTGGGCAAGGACGGATCGATCCGGTCAGCCCAAGCCAGAATGCCGCCGGTCAGGTTGGTGGCGTGCTTGAAGCCAGACTTGCGCAGGAAATCGACGGCCTTGGCGCTGCGCATTCCGCTCTTGCAATGCACCACAATCTCCCGGCTGGAATCGAGTTCGTGAATGCGCGTAGGCAGATCGCCCAGCGGAATCAGATGCCCTTTGATGTTGACGATCTGATACTCATGCGGCTCACGCACATCGAGCACGAAAATATCTTCCTGCGCATCGAGACGTCGCTTGAGTTCCTCGGGCTGAATCTCCGGAATCTTCGCGCTCACCGCAGCCTCGGATTCTTCGCCGCGAACGCCGCAGAACTGGTTGTAATCGATCAGCTTTGTAACAGTCGGATGCGCGCCGCAGACCGGGCAATCGGGATTTTTGCGCACGCGCAGTTCGCGGAAGCGCATGGCCAGCGCGTCCACCAGCACCAGGCGGCCAATCAGCGGCTCACCCGCGCCGAGAATCAACTTGATGACCTCGGTGGCCTGAATCACGCCGAGCAGTCCCGGCAGCACGCCCAGCACGCCGCCCTCGGCGCAGGATGGAACCAGCCCCGGCGGCGGCGGCTCGGGATAGAGGCAGCGATAGCACGGGCCAGCCTCGGTGGCAAAGATGCTGGCCTGCCCCTCAAAGCGGAAGATCGATGCATAGACGTTGGGCTTGTTGCTCAGCACGCAGGCGTCGTTGACCAAGTAGCGCGTGGCGAAGTTATCCGTGCCATCGGCGATGATGTCAAAGCCGCTGAAGATCTCCAACGCATTCTGGCTGTTGAGATACGTATCGAAGCGCTTGATCTCGACAAATGGATTGATCGCGGTCAGCTTGTCGATGGCCGAGTCGATTTTGAGCCGACCCACATCGCTGGTGAAATGCAGCACCTGACGCTGCAAGTTTGTGTAATCCACCACATCGAAATCAACCAGACCGAGAGTGCCCACGCCCGCCGCAGCCAGATACAAAGCCAGCGGCGAACCAAGTCCGCCCGTGCCCACGCACAGCACGCGCGCGGCCTTCAATTTCTTCTGGCCCTCCAGAGTTACCTCTGGCATGATAAGGTGCCGCGAGTAGCGCAGAATTTCTTCGTTGCTCAATGTTACTTGACTGCCATCAATCAATTCAGACACGGACTCTCTCCATTTTTCTGTTCACGAATCTGCTCGTTCAACCAACGTATTATCGACCGCCAGCAACCGAAGGAACGATAGTGATGGTGTCGGTTTCCTTCACAGGTGTAGCATCCTTGCTCAGGTAGCGAATATCTTCATCGTTCAAATAGACATTCACGAAAGAACGCAGCTTGCCGTCCTCAGAGAAAAGATGCTTGCGCAGATCGGGGTGCTTAGTGACGAGATCGCTCAGCGCCTCGCCAACGGTTTGCGCATCCACTTCAATGATGGATTGCTTTCCGGCATAAGGCCGGAGCGGCGTGGGAATCAAGACTTTGATGGACATATTCTTCCTTTCAGAAAACTGCATGGGTTAATCTTCAATCACTTCGAGTGGCTCATCTTCAAAGTGTTTGGCTTCTTCCTGATCCAGCAACAGAAACGAGTTAGTAAGTACGGCGCGGCCCTTTTCAACACTGGTGATGAGATAGGAGCAGCCGGTCCAATGCGCTTCGGCAAGATCGGTCGCCGACCAGCGCGCGGGATGATCGGGATGAGAGTGATAGAAGCCGACAATGTCGTGGCCAGCCAGCATTGCATCCCGCTGAATGCGCACCAACTCCGACGGGCTGATGTGATAGCGGTTGGCCAGCGAATCGGTACGCGTGTTGCCGCACTGCACCGCTGCCTTGACAGCCTTTCCGCCCGCCTCGTCAAACTCGCCCACCAGCACGCCGCAGCACTCATGCGGATAAGTTGCTTCGCCGTGCTGGCGCAACTGATTGTAGAGTTCGACTGGTATCTTCAACGCCATGCTTGATTCCTCAATTTATGCGTTCTCGTCCCAAAAATGCTCACTCAAGTACTTGTCGCCCGAGTCAGGAAAGATGGTGACGATCACCGAACCCGCAGGCGCATCTTGTGCAACTTTCAACGCGCCCACCAGCCCTGCGGCTGCTGAAACGCCGATCAGCAATCCCTCTTCACGCGCCACGCGCCGAGCCATCGTGTAGGCCGCTTCTGTTTCGATGCCCAACTCCTCGTCCGCGATGCTGGCATCGTAAATTTTTGGAACAATCGAGGTCTCCATGTGCTTGGTTCCCTCGATGCCGTGGAAGGGCGAATCGGGCTGGAGAGAGATGCAACGGATCGCCGGATTCAATTCCTTCAAGCGCCGCGATGTTCCCACAAAGGTTCCACTGGTGCCGAGAATGGCCACAAAATGCGTGACGCACCCCGCCGTCTGCATCCAGATTTCATCTGCGGTTCCGTTGGCATAATGCGCGCGCCAGTTGTTCTCGTTGGAATACTGATCGGCATAAAAATACTTCTCCGGCTCCGCAGCCGCCATCTCCCGCGCCTTGCGAATAGCGCCGTCCGAGCCTTCGCCGGGATCGGTGTAGATAACCGTTGCGCCGTAAGCGCTGAGAATCCGCTTGCGCTCCTTCGACACATTCGACGGCATGCACAAGGTAATCGGAATTCCATAGGCCGCGCCCAGCATCGCGTAGGCAATTCCGGTGTTTCCGCTGGTGGAGTCGAGCAGCGATTTGCCCGCGCCCAGGTAGCCCGCGCGCAAAGCCTCGCTCACGATCTTCGAAGCCGCGCGATCCTTGACCGAGCCGCCAGGATTGGCCCACTCGGCCTTGGCCAATATCTGCACATTCTTCAGGCCAGCGGTTACGCGCTCAAGGCGCAACAGCGGCGTACTGCCGATTCTCTGCGTAAGATTTACACCCAATAAAGTCTTCATAGGTTCCGTATCGTTCCATTATACTGGGCACTTTGCTTCCGCCACGGAAACAAAAACACTGTATGGCAGCGCTCTATTGACAATATTCCGCTGCGCGCAATTCCCGGAATCTCGCCACAATACGGTTAAAGTCGTGGTGGACGGCTCCGACCGGAGAGGCGTGAGGGTAGAATATAAGTTCAGCTAAGATTTGGCGGGATGGCCTTCCGCAATCCGTCGATGGCGTAAAATCTTCGCAATATAAGGGAAATCAAGTGAATCTGCCCAACTCCATCACGCTGAGCCGCATCTTCATGATCCCGCTTTTTCTGTGGATTCTGACGCCGCACTTTCCCTTGCACGGGCATGGCGCGCAGGAGATTGCCGCCTCGGTGCTGTTTATTCTGGCCTCGATTACCGACGGCGTGGACGGCTACCTGGCCCGCAAGCGCGGCCAAATCACCACCATGGGTATGCTGCTGGACCCCTTGGCCGACAAGATCATGGTGACCAGCGCCTTTGTGGCTCTGGTGGCCTACAACAACGACGTGGTCAAGGTGTGGATTGTGGTCATCATCATCGGCCGCGAGTTCCTCATCAGCGGCCTGCGCTCGATTGCCTCGACCGAAGGCTTCACCATCGAAGCCAGCGACCTGGGCAAGCTGAAGACCGTCATCCAGATTGTCTCCGTAGTCTCGGCGCTGCTGGCGCATCAATGGCATGATTGGTACTTCGGCCTGCTGGTGGTTCCGGTGAAGTGGATCGCCGTGGCGGCTATTTACTTTACGCTGCTGGTCTCTTCGATCTCGGCGATCGATTATTTTGTGGGTTTCTGGAAGAAGATCGACCACGCCAGCAAGGACAGTCGCAAGAAGAAGGCCTTTGTGCTCAGCCGCAACAAGCGGGCCAATTTGCCCAGCGAAACTCTGTGACCGCCTTGCCTTCTGAATGGATGTGGCTTCCTTTTATTTCCAAGAGCCGACAGAAGCAATCCGATAGAGTTAAAGCTGAGCCATGAGTGAGAACCGATCCATCGATCTTCACGAGCGCACGGTTGCCGAAGCTATCCGGGAGTTTGTGCGCTTCTACAACGCCTGTGTGCGTTCGGGCTACCACGGACGCCTGGAAGTGATCCATGGCTACGGAAAGTCGGGTAGTGGCGGGGTGATTCGCGAGGAGCTGCGCAAGTATCTGAAGGCGCACGAGGAGATCTTTGGCGAGTTCCTGCCCGGAGAAAGTCTGCGCAATCCCGGCGTCACCATCCTCTATCCCAGAGAAACGCAAGCAGCCATGCCGCTCGGCCTGGGCGGTGGTTTTTCATCAACAGGGAGCAGGAGACAATGACGGCCTCACTCGAATCAGGCTTGTCTTGAAGATGGAAACTACTCCGCTGGCAGAAATTCAATCCGCGCCAGATCGGTCACTTCCTTGAAGTCGAAGTCGGCGGTCACCAGCACGTGATCGGGTGAGTCCATCGCCAGCTCGATGGCATAAGAATCTGCGTTGGGAATCTTGCGGTCGATGCGAATCGCCGCAGCCCGCTCGGCCCGCTCAGCGGTTGCGGGAACGATGTGGGGATGAAGCTCCCGCAGGCCGGCCAGAAGATGCTCTTGAGCTTGCGCCCCCAGACGCCTGCGCTGCACCGCTGCAATCTCTCCCCACTGCACGGCGGGGATGTGAGCTTCAGCCCTGCCTTCGGTACACTCACGGAGCGCGGTTCTTACGCGTTCTGCGCCTGCCTCACGATCAACAAATCGGAAAATTGCCGAAGCATCAAAGACAAATTTGATCACTGGATCGTCCTAGCATCCGTACTTGGCCAATTCCATCTCGCGTTCCTGGCGCCGCATCTCCAGCAGCATATCGCAGCCCGAGGGAGCGCCAGCTGTTGATCCACACAACTCATCGATCAGGCGCAGCCTGGCCGCCAACGTATCCGGTTCCAGAATCAAACGCGCCCCCTCCTGGCGAACCGCAATCCGCGTTCCCCGCTCGATTTCCATCGATTCGCGAAAGGGGGCCGGAATCACCATCTGGCCTTTGCTGCTGACGGTCGTGAATATCTGCTCCATGGCTTACATAGTATCACAGGTAAGACGAAAATAGAAAGTAAGATTATTGATTTCGGTAAGATGCTAGGAGTATTTCTTACCTCTCTCTAAAATCTTACCCGTTAATTTCTGCGCTCATGGCGTGCAAACCCTCGTAATCCTTTTGAACAGCGCCGATCAGCCCAGAACTGCTCGGCCGGTTGTACTCTTGTAATTGTGAAAACCTCCCTGAAGCAAACCTGCCTTTGGCGGACTGCGCTCAATCTCTGCGCAGCGGTGGCCCTCTTGCTTGTCTCCATCCCCGCTGCGGCCCAAGCCGCTGCTGAAAAGGCCGCTGCGCCCGCCGGACCACCCATCGGCGGCGGCTTCTTTCCGCTCAAGGATGTCCATCGCGGGCTGATCGGAACCGCCTGGACGGTCTTTAGCGGCAATCAGCCGGAATCGATGGATGTGGAGATTCTGGGCGTGCTCAAAGGCGCGCGAGGCCCCGGCCAAGACATGATCCTGGCCCAACTGCACGGCGCCAAGCCCGAGTACACCGGCGTAGTGGCTGGCATGAGCGGTAGCCCGGTCTACATCGGCAACCGCTTGCTCGGCTCACTCTCTTACCGCATCGGCCAGTTCAGCAAAGACCCCATCGCCGGCATCACGCCCATTGAGCAGATGCTGGCGGTGCGCGACCTTCCGGTCGAGGGACTAGGGACTAAGGGACTAGGGACTAGTGGTCAGCCTCCGCAACCACCGGCTGAAAACACCATGCGGATGATGGAAACGCCGCTGGTGATGGGCGGCTTCCGTCCGGAGGCGATCAAGCTCTGGCAGCAGAAGATGGCCGGAACCAGCCTGGAGAGCGTTGTTGCCGGCGGAATGAGCAGCGGCTCCGATGCGGCTGCCGCACCCTCGCCCAAGGCCATTGCCAGCGTGATTCCCGGCTCGGCGGTCAGCGCGCTGCTGGTGCGCGGCGATGTCGAGATCGCCGCCACTTGCACGGTGACCTACGTCGATCGCAAGCAATTGCTGGCCTGCGGGCATCCGCTGCTGCAAGCTGGACCCATTTCGCTGCCCATGACCACCGCCGAGGTCGTCGCCACGCTGGCCTCGCCGCTGAATGCCTTCAAGATCGTCAATACCGGCGAAACCATCGGCGCATTCACCGAAGATCGCGACGCGGCACTGCGCGGCGTCTTCGGCGCGCAGGCGCGAATGATCCCCATGCATATCCGCGTTCACGAGCAGGCCACCGATGGCCAAGCCCCGGAGAAGGTGCGCAAGCTCAATGTGGAAATCCTCGACCTGCCCGCGCTCACGCCGCAGGCGATGCTGGTCGTCCTTTATCAATCGCTCTTGCAGACCAACCAGAACACGGCAGAGACCAGCTACCACCTGACAGGCAGCATCGAACTGGAAGGCTATCCGGCCTCACCGCTGGACCTGTGGGCCTCCGGCGGCGAATCGAATGCCGCCATGGAGACGGCTCTCTCTGCCGGGATGCAATTTGCGCGGCTTTACTCGAATGGAACGCGCCAGGGGGCGGTGCGCGCCATTGATCTTGATGTTGAGTCCATCCCCCACCGCGTGGATGTGCAACTGGAATCGGCGCGGCTGCTATCGGGCAATATCGTCCACGCCGGCGACACCGTGACCGTCGAAGTGACGCTGCGTCCCTGGCAACAACCAGCGCGCAATCTGCGCATCCCGGTCAAACTGCCCACGCGCCTGGGCACCGGCAATCTGCGGCTGCTGCTTTCAGATGCCGGTACATTGGAGCGCGCTCTGGACCAGCCGCGTCCGCCCAACCACCCTGTGGATATTGACTCCGCCTTGGCCCAGGCCCGCCACCGCCTTCCCCAAGACCGCATCTATGTCAGTCTGCTGGTGCCGGAGACGCAGGCAGGCGTGCACGGGCAAACCCTTTCCAGTCTTCCGCTTTCCGTGGCCAACACCCTGGAGCCACAGCGCGCCGCACAGGATGCGAGCCTGAACGGCGAGTCGGCGGAGCGGGAGGCCGACGCCCCCGCCGGAGGGGTCCTCAGCGGTTTTCAACTGTTAAACCTGCGCATTGAGCCGGGAGGCGGTTTAGACTAGGAGAAGCAGGAAGTTTCGAAGCCGCATTCAGAGTGGCTGTTGTTTTGTGTGCGATTCAATTTGTGAGGATTCAGGACGCAATCATGAGCCAAATTCAAGGACTTGCAGTACATGCGGCGGGAGCGGAGCTGTTGCCGTTCAAATACGACCCCGGAAAGCTGGGATTGCAGGAGGTCGAGATCACCATCTCCCACTGCGGCGTCTGCCACAGCGACCTTCATCTCATCTCCAATGACTGGGGCATCAGCCAATATCCCTTCATTCCCGGCCACGAGGTTATCGGCAAGGTGACGGCGATAGGCGCTGATGTCAAAGCGCTCACGGTCGGCCAGCGCGTGGGCCTGGGCTGGCAGTCGAACTCCTGTGGAGTCTGCGAGTGGTGTACCCGTGGACTAGAGAATCTCTGCCCAGATGCCGAGGGAACCTGCGTTCATCGCAACGGCGGTTATGCCGACCGCGTACGCGCCAATGCCCGTTTTGTGATTCCCATTCCCGAGGCTCTTGAGAGCGAGCAGACGGCTCCGCTGCTCTGCGCCGGCATCACCGTTTATAACCCGCTGCGCACCCATGGCGTCAACCCCTCCTCACGCGTGGGCGTTGTGGGCATCGGCGGTCTCGGCCACTTGGCCATCCAGTTTGCCCGCGTCTTTGGCGCGGAGATCACCGCCTTCTCCACCTCGGCCGCCAAGGAAGAAGAGGCGCGTGCGCTGGGTGCGCATCACTTTGTCAACAGCCGCGAGTCCAAGGCCATGCGCGAGGTCGCCGGAACCCTCGATTTCGTTCTGAGCACCATCAACGCCGACCAGGATTGGGGCGTTTATGTGGCAACCCTGCGGCCCACCGGAACCCTCTGCTTTGTTGGAGTTCCGCCCTCGCCGATCAGTGTCCACGCCTTCCCGCTCATCAGCGGACTGCGCTCCATCAGCGGCAGCCCGACGGGAAGTCCCAGCCAGTTGAAGGAGATGCTGGACGTGGCTGCGCGCCACGGCGTCAAGGCGACCACCGAGTCCTTCCCCATGGCCCAGGCCAACGCCGCCATCGAAAAGGTCAAGAAGAACAAGGTCCGCTATCGCGCCGTTTTGGTCAACTAGTACCTTGACCGCATGAAAATGATCCATTTGGAAATGTAGCGCCGACCTCCCGGTCGGCTGTAATGTGAGCCTCCTGGCCCACGTTTGCTCATTCGATAGAACATCTTCACCCGGTCACGCACCTAGAGATTTATCCAGCATCCCTCAAGCGCTCCGGTCCCAAGCCGGAGCGTTTTTCATTGGTGACAATTGCCCAAGCCGAATTCCAACTCTCCCAGGCTGACTATCCGGCGCAGCAGCCCGGCCAGGCGTTGCTCGGCCAGGTGGCCTGCGCGAAAGACCTCTTCATGGCTGAGAAGCGTTGCGCCCAGCCCGGCGGCCAGGTTGGTGACGCAACTCAGTCCCAGCACCTCCATGCCCATGTGGCGCGCCACGATGGTCTCCGGCACGGTGGACATGCCCACCAGCGTTGCGCCCATGGAGCGGAAGGCGCGAATCTCGGCGGGAGTCTCGAAGCTCGGTCCGCTGACCGCCAGATAGATACCTTCGTCGAGCGTAAAGCCTTCAGCAGCAGCGGCTTGGCGCGCCAAGTTGCGGAGGCATTGAGAGTAGGCCTCGGTCATATCGGTGAAGCGCTGGCCAGCACCGGGGCGGAGGGCAAAGCGCGGCTCGTTCGGCCCAACCAGCGGATTCCAGCCCATCAGGTTGATGTGGTCGCTGATGGCCACAAGCTGGCCGACGCTGTAGCCCTCGGCAATTCCACCGGCAGCGTTGGTCAGGATGACGGATTGCACGCCCAGTGCGCCCAGCACGCGCAACGGAAAGGTGACCTGGCCAGGCGTGTAGCCTTCGTAGAAGTGAACGCGGCCTTGCAGCACCAGGACCGGCACGCCCGCCAACAGCCCGGCGACGATCTGCCCCGAGTGGCCCTCGACGGTGGATTGCGGAAAGTGGGGAATTGCGTCGTAAGGGACAGTGACCGGCTCGGCGACGGCGTCAGCCACCGCGCCCAACCCAGAGCCGAGAATGATGCCTAACTTGGGAAACAGTTGACCCAGCTTGGTTTGCAGGAAAGCAGCTGCTTCCGTGACTTGATCGTAGTAGTCCATGGTCTCCGCCGACGCGCTGAGGAGATTCTACAAGGGCTGGCCACCCGGTCGCGGCCAGCCCTCAGAATCCGGAGCCATCATTTGCCGTTTCTTTGAACGTAGCGCTTTACAAGCCTGCCCCTTTCAGCGTGACAGAGGCCGTGAGCGGCAGTTCGGCGGAGGATGGACCGACCATCACTTTGTACTCACCGGGGACGATCGTCCAATGGTCGGTTGCCACGTCGAAGATCGCGAGATACAACGGATCGATTTTGAGCGTGACGGTTTTGCTTTCTCCCGGCTGAAGCTCAACCTTTTCCCATCCGATGAGGCGCTTGGGCGGTTCTGCGGCGGAGGTCGGCAGACTCAGATAAACCTGCGCAACTTCCTTCCCGGCGCGCTTGCCGGTGTTGCGAACCGTGAAGCTGACCTCGGCGGCTGCTCCGCCCGTGGCCTTCAGATCAGAGTAGGCGAAGGTTGTGTAGGAGAGGCCGAAGCCAAAGGGATAGGCGGGCGTCTTCTTCTCGGCGTCGAACCACTTGTAGCCGACCTTGAGGCCCTCGTCATAGACGGCGGTAAAGACCGGCTTCGGGCCCAGAAGTCCATCGATCGGAGTTGGCTTTTTTCCAGGAGGCGCGAAGACGGAGGCGTGAGGCAGATCGGCGTCCGCGGCCGGGAATGTGATGGCCAGCTTGCCGGAGAAGTTTATTTTGCCAAAGAGCAGGTTGGCCAGCGCTTCGCCGCCGCGGATTCCGGGATACCACGCTTCCACAATGGCGCTCACCTTGTTCGCCCACGGCGTCAGAACGGGATCGCCGCTCTCAATGACCACAATGGTATGCGGGTTGGCCGCTGCAACTTTCTCGACGAGCGCATCTTGGCCGTCCGGCAGGGCTAGCGTTTCCAGATCCCCGCCTTCGTGGGTGTGCTGCGTTACAAAAACGATGGCCACATCGGCTTTCTTTGCGGCGGCTGCGGCAGCATCCAGATCAGTGCCCGCATCATAGGAGACGCTGATAGCGGGAGCTAACTCGCGAATCGCATTCAGCGGGGACGAGGGGTGGAAGATCACCTGATTGAAGACGGCGAGAGGATCGTGCGCGGCTTTCGGATCGGGGACGGCGTTTCCGCCTGCGGGATCAACCTGCGCCGAGCCGCCGCCGGAGAGCACGCCCGCATCGGCATGACCGCCGATCACGGCAATCGACTGAAGCGCGGCTGCATTCAACGGCAGTTGGCCTTGCGCGTTCTTCAGCAGAACCATCGACTCTTCCGCCGCGCGCTGCGCCACTTTGAAGCCGTGGAAGACATCCGGCGTTTTGGTTGGCTGCGGGTTGTCAAAGACGCCGCTCGAGAACTCCGCCCGCACAATGCGCCGCACCATATCATCCAGGCGCTGCTGCGGAACCTCTCCACTTTCAACAGCCTTCTTCAACGCCGCGCCAAAGTAGCGGCTGGTTGGCTGCTCCATGTCGAGTCCGGCCAAGGCGGCTTTCACCGTGCTGTGAGTTCCCAACCAATCCGAGACTACCCAGCCCTGGAAACCCCATTCCTTCTTGAGCACCTGATTCAGCGTGTAATCGTTCTCGCAGGCCCAGTCGCCGTTGATCAGGTTATAGGAGCACATCACCATGTCGGGCTTGCCCTTTTTGACGCCAATCTCGAAGGCCAGCAGATCGGTCTCGCGCATCGCTCTTTTATCAATGATCGCGTTGACAAAATAGCGTCCCGTCTCCTGGTCGTTGACGGCATAGTGCTTGATGTCGCCGATGATGCCCTGCGACTGCGCCCCTTGAATCCACTCCGCCACCAGATTGCCGGCCAGGATCGGATCTTCGCCCAGATACTCGAAGTTACGGCCATTGCGGGCTTCGCGGGCAATGTCCACGCCGCCGCCCAGCGACATATTGTAGCCCTGATCGGCCAGTTCGCGGCCCACCAGCGCGCCAAAATCACGCGCCAGGGGTGCATTCCAGGAAGAAGCCAGCGCAATGAAAGAAGGCATCGCCGTCGAATAGCGGCCTTTGCGCGATCCGCCGCCGGAGCCGACGGAACTGTCGTTCATATTCAGATCGGGCAGGCCCAGCCGTTCGATGCCGGGCACGAACCCGCCGCCGCCATTGGAACGGACCGACACCGGATCAACAGCGCCCAGACCAGGCATTCCCGTGCCATGAACCAACTGGATCTTTTCATCCAGAGTCATCTCTTTCAGGACAAGTTCGGCGCGCTGATCGGGCGTCAGGGTCTTGTCCATCCACGGACCGGTGGGCTTTTTGGGGCCTCCAAAGAACTGGCCGTAACAACACTGTGCTGCGACAAGGGCGATCACTGCTGCTGCAGCGAACGTCGCAATCTCTTTTTTTGCAAACATGGTGGTTCCTTTCCTCGATGTGTGTGATTCTACTTGGTGGTTTCTTTGGAGTGGGCAGCGGTGAAATCGCCGGTGACGCCAAAGGGATCGACATCGACGCTGCCAATGATCTTGCCGGAATCATCAAGGGTGCCTGAATAAGCCATGGTGATGGGGGTGCCGTTGTATTCTCCCTCATACTTCCAGGTCACCTTCTTCCCATCGATGCTGCCCGTGATCTGAACATCCTTTTCCGTGCCTTTGCAACTGCCGGTGAGCTTGGCGTCGGCCTGAACAAACTTGCATTCCATCTCGCTTTCGTTACCGGCAATGCTGTTGTGAACGGTCCATTGCCCAGTCAGGGTGGGAGCCGTGGCCGCCAGAGCGGAGGTAGCCACAAAAAGCAGCAAGGTTGGGAGCATCGTCATTTTCATGAATTGGACGCCTTTCAAGGGTAAAGTTGAACTAATAGAAGAATGCTATGTGGCAGGAACTGCCATTGTCAACATATACTGTCATTATCGAGGTGACGATTGGCTAAGAAATCCGAAGTCCTGCTCAAGCGCAAGCAGCAGGTGGTGCAGGATGCAATCTGGAATGCCGCGATGGATCTGTTTGCCGAGAAAGGCTTTGACGCGGCCACCGTGGACGATATTGCCGCCGCTGCCGGCGTCTCGCAGCGAACCTTCTTCCGGTATTTTGCATCGAAGGGCGATTTGATGGGGCAAGGCACGCTGACCTACGGTGAAAAGCTGGGGGCTGCCATCAAGGCAGCTCCAAAGCCTGCCCCGGCCTTCGAGGTTCTGCGCAGGGCAGTTCTGGAGGTTGCGGCGATGGTGGCTTCCTTTCCACGCACGCGGGATCTGATCGCGATTGTGAGCAAAAGCCCGTCGGCGCGAGAAGCTCAACTATCACAAATGGACCAGGTTGCGCAGAGTGTTGCCCAAGCCTATTCGTCCCGCGTGAAGAAAGGCCGCGAGAATGAATTGACTTCGCGGCTGCTGGCGGGACTCACGCTTACCATCCTTGATGAAACCGTGCGCCTTTGGTCTGCCAATGGCGCCAAGGACGCAACCGTGGTGGCGGAGCAGGTGATGAAGAGATTGTGCGGCATCGTCGCTTGCTCGGATAAATGAGTTGCCGTGATACTCACGAAACAGATGAAGCCGTGCCAGGCCTCTGACCGTGAAATTTAGTAGTCAATAAAATGTAGCGCCAACCTCCTGGTCGGCTATAGCGCGGACGTCCTCGTCCGCGCTTGTCCTTGTTTCATTACCGTTTCATGTGGCCTAGTCAACATATCTGTGACCGGGTGAAGATGTTCTATCGAATGAGCAAACGTGGGCCGGGAGGCCCACGTTACAGCCGACCGGGAGGTCGGCGCTACATTTCCAAGGCGCTACATTTCCGAATGGATCATTTTCATGCGGCCAAAGTTTTATGCGGCCAAAGCGCTAGGCCATTGCATGGGCCTGGGAGGCTTCCTCGGCCTCCAGCTTGCTGCCTACCTCAGCGGCGGCCTGCGCCAGCACGCGGTGGTGGATGGTGAACAGAGCCAGCTCCAGGCGGTCGCTGACGCCGGTCTTGTCGTAGACCGAGCGCAGATAATTCTTGATAACCTGCTCGGTGGTCTTGAGGCGGGTGGCGATCTCGCGATTCTTGCAGCCCTGCACGATCAGCGCAACAATGCGCATCTCCTTGGGGGTGAGGCGGTCGCGGACGCGCGTGCCCACCATATCTTCTTCAGGCGATTCGGCCTGCATCAACTGCGGAGGTAGCCACGTGTCGCCCGCAGCCACGGCGCGCACGCACTCGGTGAGCGATGGGCCGGTGACGGAGCGGAAGACAACGCCGCGAAAGCCCTGCTGCAAGAAAGCTCCGGCGGCCTCGTTGTTTTCGGCGATGACGATGCCACGGCTACCGACCGACTCCAGAATCGCCCGGAGCCTGCTCAGCTCCGGGCGCAAGGATGAGGCAAAGATGACGATGGAGCCGGGAAAGGTGGTGATGGCGTGATGCATCCGGTCCAGATCGGTGCATTGTGCAATGATGCGCACGTCTTCGTCCATGGCCAGTACTTTTGCCGTTCCTGCCCGAAAAATTGCCTGTGAGTCTGCCAGGATGATCTTGTTCATGATGTGCGCCTCGTCTGTAGCCTAACCAGAAACCTTCCAGCCCGCCCGGCCCACACTTTCCGCGACACCGGTAACGGCGGTCTGGGAGTCCAGCTATAGCTGCTTCCCTTTGCATGACTATCGGCTGCTTCCGTGAAAACCATTGAAGTGCTTCAATCTGCAACAACCCCGACCGCGCTTGGTTCCTTTGGTGACGGGTCCGGAAGGAAAAACATCTTGTACTCTAGTAACTTTTCCTCGCAATGAGCTTACAGCGTGCTGCTGCTTCCCGTCACGAAAAAATTGCTTCCGTGATGCTCTGGCGTTGTTTACCAATAAGTTTCATCGCCGGACGGAGGCCGCAGGCAGCGCCAAATCGGTCCTCAACCTGTCTCACATGGTGATTTTCCCTTCGCAAAGATGAGCGAATGTCTTCCACAGCACAACAATCTGAAGTCGCCGGAGCTTACGCCGATGTGATAGGTGGGGAGGCATGGATGGCAGATCGCACAGAACTTCTTGAGGCCGCGCTGGGCAGCTCCCCGGATGGAATCGCGCTGCTCGACAAGGAGGGCCAGATCGTCGTTTGGAACCCGGCCGCCGAGGCGGTTACCGGCTACATGGGCATGGAGTTGCTGTCGCGCCAAGTCCCCGAGCCGCTGGAGCCGCTGCTGCTGGTCTGCACAAAGCCGGCGGATCAGAAAGGCGGCGAAAGAGCGCAAGCGTGTCACGGCACCATGGTTAGCTTCAAGCACAAGCTCGGCCACCAGGTTCCCGTGATTGTGCGGACCATCGTGCTGCGCGACGCCATGGGAGGGCGCATCGGTACATCCATTACCTTTCATCCCGCGGAGAGCCTGGACGCGTTGCCGCATGGCGAGTGTAGCGAAGGCACGGATGTGGAGGCCAATCAAACGGAGTTCGAAGACCGCCTGTCGGCCATCTTCGATGACTTTCAGCAGGGAGGCGAGAGCTTCGGCGTACTGTGGCTCACCGTCGATCAGTCGCACGACCTGCGCAAGACGCATGGCGCAGGTGCCTGCGATGCCATGCTCGACAAGGTGGAGCGGGTGCTAGCCAACGGGTTGCGCCCCTCCGAGGAGATGGGCCGCTGGGGCGACGATGAGTATCTGATTCTTTCGCACGAGCGAACGCCGGAGATGCTGGCGGTACACGCGCAGGCGCTGGCCAACCTGGCCCGAACGGCGGACTTTCGCTGGTGGGGCGACCGGGTTGCGGTCACGGTGAGTGTTGGAGCCGCACAGGCGGAACGAAGCGGCACTTTGGTGGATCTGCTGGAACGCGCCAAAGCAGCCATGTTTTCCAGCTTTCATGCGGGCGGTAATCAGATCACGTCCGCGCCGGGGGGGCAAGAATGTTCGCCATTATAGGCCTTGTCGTAGTTTTCGGAGCGGTTATCGGCGGCTTTTTGATGGAAAAGGGACATATGGCCGTCCTGATCCAGCCGGCGGAACTGCTGATCCTGGGCGGCGCGGCCATCGGCACGCTACTGGTGGCCAATCCTATCCATATCATCAAGGCGATTGTGTCTGGATTGCTGGGCATCCTGAAAGGCTCTCCCTTCACCAAGGCGCGCTATCTGGCCACCCTCAAGATGATGTACCAGTTTCTAAACAAGGTGCGCAAAGAGGGGCTGCTCAGCGTGGAAATGGACGTTGAAAAGCCCAAGGAAAGCACTATCTTCAAGAATTATCCGGAGTTTCTCAACGACCATCACGCCAATGCCTTTGTCTGCGACACACTGCGCATGGCAATTACCGGCGGCGTGGAGCCCTTCGACATGGACCAGATGATGGAGCTGGACATGGAGGTCCATCATCACGAAGCGACTGTGCCAATCGCCGCGCTGAGCACGGTGGCCGATGCCCTGCCCGGCCTGGGCATTGTCGCTGCGGTGCTGGGCGTGGTCATCACCATGGGTTCGCTGGGCGGTCCGCCAGAGGAGATTGGTGAGCACGTGGCGGCCGCGCTGGTCGGCACCTTTCTGGGCATTCTAGCCTGCTATGGGCTGGTCGGCCCCTTGAGTTCAAATATGTCCAAAACCGCCGACGCGCACGACGAGTATCTTCATGTGCTGCGGGTGCTGATTCTCTCGTTTCTGAAAGGTTCGGCGCCGATGATCGCCATCGAGATAGGACGGCGCGCGATTCCAGCACACCTGCGGCCCACCTTCGACGAGATGGAAAAGAACTGCAAGAACCAGGGCAGTGCTGATGCCGCGGCGGCAGCCTCCGTCTAAAGCACGCACGAGTACTTCAGGAGAAAGCGGCATTATGGCAGCCGATAAAAGACCGATCATCATTATCAAGAAAGTCAGCGGGCACGGCGGCCATCACGGCGGCGCGTGGAAGGTGGCATACGCAGACTTTGTCACCGCCATGATGTCTCTGTTCATCGTGCTCTGGCTGATGGGTTCCAGCACCAAGGTCAAGAAGGCCGTGGCCGGCTACTTCAACGACCCCAAGGGAACCGGCGGCCTGCTGGGCACCACCCTCTCTGGCACCGGCGAAACCATCGTGACCAAATTGAGCGACGATAAACTGGAGCAGTTGAAGCAAAAGCTTGAAGATGAGATCAAGGCGCGCAAGGACCTGGAGAAACTCTCCAAGCAGGTAGAGATTACCATCACTCCAGAAGGGCTGCGCATCGAGCTGATCGAGGGCAAGGACGGAACCTTTTACGAGCTGGGCAGCGCCAAGCTCAGCACACCTGGCCAATCACTGCTGGCGCTGCTGGGCAAGGAGCTAAAGACGCTGCCCAACTCCCTGCTGATCGAGGGCCACACCGACGCCACGCCTTACTCCAGCGACTCCGGTTACAGCAACTGGGACTTATCGGCGGATCGAGCCAATGCGGCGCGCAAGCTCTTGCAGCAGGACGGCGTCCGCGTCAATCAAGTTACCCAGGTGCGCGGCTACGCCGATCAGATGCTGCGCGTAAAAAACAATCCCACCGATCCCTCCAACCGCCGCATCTCGATCCTGGTGAAGAACGTGAACGAGGAGGTTCCGGACTTCGACGCGGCCAGCGTGGTGAATGGCAAGACGCCTCTGACGAGCGATGAAAAGACACCTGCGCCGACAACCAGCGGTGCCAAGCCTGAGGGCACCAAACCTGAAGCTACCAAACCAGGAAGCGCCCCAGCGGCACCCAGCGCCAAGCCCGGAGGCGCTCCGCAAGCTGCGCCGCCCACTCCCGCTCCGGCGGCCAAGCCTCCCGCGCCCGCCCCAGCCCCCAAGCCAGGCATGATGGACAAGCTCAAAGCCATGCTGCCGGGAAAGAAGAAGTAAGCGCGGCGAGAATCGCAATTTTATTGATCCGCCCCTTAAACCCTACATCATTTCAAGGCCGTCATCCTGAGCGAACGGGACCCCAAATGTACTTCAATCTCTTCTGGGGCTGATTCCCCGCCGCTTGCGGCGTAACGTCAACTCAGGTCTTTCGGGATACTTCGCCGCTTGCGGCGATGTTGTTCATTTTGGGTTAGTCGGACTTGGCCACCCGCCCGTGTTTTGTAATCAGGGCACGACTTTAGTCGGGCCGAAGAGAACTGCTAAGAGATATTGGGCTTTACAGGTTGCGGAAAAACTCGATAATATGCCTGTTTTGTAACAAGGGCACGACTTTAGTCGGGCCGCAGATGCCCCTGATAATAAAGATTGGGCTTTAGCCCCTGTGTTTTCCAGATCATTGAGTGAAATTTCCCGCAGGGGGCTAAAGCCCTCGCTCTTTATCAGGGTATCTTTGCGGCCCGGCTAAAGCCGTGCCCTTGTTACAAAGATGGCGGTTCGTGGTTTCCCACCCTTCGCCAAGAACGCGAAGGATGGGGCACCCAACTTTCAAGGATGCGCCACCCGCCAACTGACATGAATCTAAAGTTCCAGAGTCTGAACCTCAGAGTCTGAACCTAGGAGACCCAGTTTCCAGGTCTATCGGATATAGAGCATAGGCTCAGATGCCTGCTCTAGTTGGCGGAGTCTTTCTGGCGCGTGGCTTTCACCGCCGACAATAGTCCAACGCCAATCAGCACAATCACGCCCACCACAATCCAGTGGGTTGGCAAACGTACCAAGTGTGCGGCGTAAGCCAATCCTGCGATCATGATGGTGTATCCAGCAACGTAGATTCCGAAGGACATTTGATCTCCATGCCGAGCTGGCAGTGCGTATCAGCTCCGGCTTTGCGGATGAACGGCATCGACTTACCGCTCGAAGGCGCATGATCCGCAGATTTCAGCATTCCACTACAACCCCCAAAAGTCTGAGCGTTTCAGACCAGGCGTTGCAACAGTCTGCATGGTTGCAACAGTCTGCATGAATGGAGGAGGCGCTGGGGCAGACTCCGTACTCGACGGTGAAGCTGCGGGAGTTCTTCGAGCTAGGAAAGCCCTTGCCGGTTGCAGGATGAGAAGCCAGAATCCCTCGAAGCCGGAGGTTCGTGGTCTCCCACCCATTCCACGATAAAACTGTGGAATGGATGGGGCACCCAGCTTGGGTTCCTTAATTCGATTGGGCTTTTTGGTCGTCGTTGAGTTTGGCAGCTATTTTCTTTTCCAATAATTTGCGAAGTTCCTGGAAAACCCGCTCATTTGCGTAAGTCGCACAAATATGATGCTTCTCGACTTTCACAAGCTCAGCGAAGAATTTACCCATTTTTCGTTTTCCGTCATACATAACCCGTTCTGATTCGCGCCAGCAGTCATAAACCATCATATCGGCAACTTGCAAACACACATTCGTTACCGATGAATCGGGGGTGACCGTGTCGAATCGCCAATTTTCTGAAAAGGTGAGATCGCTCTTAATTTTCTGGAATGCATCAAGAACCCGCCCGTTCCACTCGCATTGATCGTACCACGCCTTAATCTGTTGGCCAGATTCAAACCAATCAGAATTTCCCGCGATCCGCCCGAACTTCAAAAGACAGTTGAGGAACGAATATCCGTAAGCATATCCTCGTTCGTCCTTCGCCCATTCAGGAAAAACTTTCACCATATCGTCGAGAACCACGGCAAACGAAATAACGAAAATCTTCCGTCCACGAATGACTGAGAGCATGCGCTGGTCAAATTGCGCATTTTCTTGTGGATTGTCTGGACCACTCCATCCCTTGAACTCTCCGTCCTTAGCGTTCATTTCCGATGAATGATATCGAGAGATTGGCTTTCGCCCTTGGCTCACCAATTCGGCATTCTTTTCATTGAGCGCAATCCGCCATCCGGTTTCGATCTCGTCCCATTCATCCACTGACGCAAGAATTCCAGCAACCGCAAACATACGCGGTGAGTTGGGATTCCAACTTTCATCGAAAAATGCCTTGATCATAACAATCCAGTCCTTCCGGGCAGGCGGCCCGCATCCGCGAGCCGTAGTTGCTCATTAAATATTCCCGTGTTATCAAATACTCTTGGAAATCACTCGCTTATGCGAGCCTTTCTTGCTGCCGCTCTTTTTTCGAAACATAGGCTTCCTACCCGAGCCGACCGTGCTACTCGCAAACCGCAACACTTTGGAATGATCGCGTTTGGCAGGCGGCGATACTGCCTTCAATCCGGCCAAGCATATCCAGCATTGGTATCCATGGTTGGCTGCGGTCTTGCTTCGGACCAATTTGCGAAATCTTGGACATTCGTTATCTGGAAATTGAAAATTTTGATTCCGGCATTCATAATGCATAGCGCTGACAATCCTTTAAATCGATTCGAAGGTTGGGTATCCTGCGGCCACAGAGCCACCTTTCTAATTTCCCAGCCAATACGAGATCATTATGCGGTGGACTGGAAATAATGTCAAGAGCCTATCTGTGATTAACCTGCGCTTTTTCATTTGTTTACAGCTCTATTTTGTCTTAGATAGTGAAAAATTGAGCGTCGAATTTAAGGGGCGAACGCCCCAGGTCTCGCTCTCGGGACCTGGGAAAGCACAACGCCCATGCGAGCGATCAGCGAGCGTCTGCCCCACCGCAAGTGGTTACGCTCCTGCCTTCTTCTCAATCTTGGCCCAGGCGTCTTTTAGGGCCAGCGTCCGGTTGAAAACCAGCTTCTCCGGCTTCGAGTCGGGGTCCAGGCAGAAGTAGCCGACGCGCTCGAACTGATAGCGGTCCTCAACTTTGGCGTTGGCCAGAGAAGGCTCCAGCTTGGCGGTGGTTAGAATCTCCAGCGAGTCGGGGTTGAGATTGTCGAGCACGTCCTGGCCTTCTTCGAGGTCGTAGGGATCGGCCTTGGCGAAGAGGTTGCCGTAGAGGCGGATTTCGGCGCTGATGGCGTGGGCGGCTGAGACCCAGTGCATGGTGGACTTGACCTTGCGGCCGTCGGGCGAGTTACCGCCTCGGCTGGCCGGGTCGTAGGTGCAATGCACTTCGACGATATTGCCAGCCTCATCTTTCACCACACTGTGCGCAGTTACAAAATAAGCATTGCGCAGGCGGACTTCTTTGCCCGGCGAGAGGCGATAGTACTTGGGCGGAGGAACTTCGCGGAAGTCATCCTGCTCGATGTAAATCTCGCGGCTGAAGGGAACCTGACGCGTTCCGGCGCTGGGATCTTCGGGGTTGTTGGCCACCTCGACAAACTCCTCACCTTCCGGGTAGTTATCGATGACCAACTTCAACGGATGCAGGACGGCCATGGCGCGGCGGGCGCGGTGATTGAGGTCGTCGCGCTGAAAGTGCTCCAGCATCTCGATGTCCGTGCTGCCGTTGGTGCGCGAGACGCCGCTGGCGGTCACAAAGGCGCGGATGGCCTCTGGGGTAAAGCCGCGACGGCGAATGCCGCAGAGCGTAGGCATACGCGGATCGTCCCAGCCGCTGACGCGATTCTCCTTCACCAGTTGCAGCAGCTTGCGCTTGCTGAGCATGGTGTAGGTGATGTTGAGGCGGTCAAACTCAATTTGCTGCGTGGGGAAGATACCGAGCTGCTCGATATACCAGCGGTAGATGGGCTGGTGGTCGGTAAATTCCAAGGTACACATGGAGTGCGTGACGCGCTCCAGCGAATCCGACTGGCCGTGCGCGTAGTCGTACATTGGATAGATGCACCACGCATCGCCGGTGCGCTGATGCTCGGCGTGCAGAATGCGGTACATGACCGGGTCGCGCATATTCAGATTCGGCGAACTCATGTCGATTTTGGCGCGCAGAACGCGCGTGCCGTCGGAAAATTCGCCAGCCTTCATGCGGGTGAAAAGGTCGAGGTTCTCCTCGATGGAGCGATTGCGATAAGGCGAGTCCTTGCCCGGCTCAGTCAGCGTGCCGCGATGCTGGCGAATCTCGTCGGCAGAAAGGTCATCGACGTACGCCTTACCAGCCTTGACGAGTTGCAAAGCCCACTCATAAAGCTGGCCGAAGTAATCAGAGGCGTAGCAGAGGCGATCCCACTCAAAGCCCAGCCAGCGCACGTCGGCCATGATGGAATCGACGTACTCCTGCTCCTCTTTTTCCGGATTGGTATCGTCGAAGCGCAGATTGGTCTTGCCGCCGAACTCGTCCGCAAGGCCGAAGTCGATGCAAATCGCCTTGGCGTGGCCGATATGCAGATAGCCGTTCGGCTCGGGAGGAAAGCGGGTCTGCACGGCGGCGTCGCCGTACTTTTTGGTGCGCACATCTTCGGCAATGATTTCGTGGAGGAAGTTGGAGGGCGCGGCGGCGGCGGGAGTTTCCGGAATTGTGTTGGTCATGGCACGGTTATTATAAATTCTTTCTTGAGCCGACACGAAATTCTATGACATCTGGATTGGAGCGAAAACTATCCTATCCGCGTTTGGACCTGTGATTCCACATCGACGGGCCGGTCATAGCGCCCGCAGAGCGAGTTCCAGCGGATCAGAGCGATCTCCTGGAGCATACGAAAGCCGTCGCGCAGGTAGCTGATGCGGGTGCGCTTGTCATGTGCCCAACTGACCGGAACCTCGACGATGCGATAGCCGTGCTTGAGCGCAATGAGCAAAATCTCCGGATCAAAGCCCCAGCGCTCGATGGTTTGCAAGCGGAAGATGGTCTGCGCTGCCTCTCGTGAAAAGGCCTTGAAGCCGCACTGCGTGTCGGCGAAGGGCAACTGCATCACCGCCCGCGTCACCGCGTTGAAGCAGCGGCCAAAGAACTGCCGGTAGAGCGGCTGACGATGAGTCTGGCGGTTGCTTTCCAGCCAGCGTGAGCCAATGGCGATCTCCGCGCCCTGCCCAATGGCCGCAAAGAGCCGTTCCGCCTCGTCGATAGGTGAGGAGAGATCGGCGTCAGTGAAGAGCAGAATCGAACCCCGCGCCGCGAGCATCCCCGAGCGAACGCTGTAGCCCTTGCCGCGATTGCCGGGGTTTTCCATCAGCCGCACTTCCGGCGCAGTCCGGGCAAAGGCGCGCACCACTTCGGCCGTTTGGTCGGACGAACCGTCGTTGACGACCAGAACCTCAGCCTCCCAGCTGTGCGCGCGGACGCACTCCAGGACTGATGTGAGCGTAGCCGGAATGCGCTCCGCCTCATTGAAGGCCGGAATCACGATGCTGTACTTTGGCCCGGTGCTGTTGCTCGGTTCGTCCGCCATGCCCATGGTTCTCCGCTTAGCCATTCTCCGCTTCTGACAACAAAAAAGTGCAGGGAATACCTCTGGTCATCATAAACTCCGCCGGAGCCCGCTCAACCGAGGAATATCCGAAACGGTAGCATTTCCGCCAGGCATCCGCCAAGCTCTTGAGAGGAATAGACTAAAAAATACCGGGAACTCCACTTTTTGATGCAAGAAGGAGGGGATTCCGGTTATGCTGTTTGCAGAGGCTTGGTGGATATGACAAAGGCAGACTTGGTGGAAAAGGTGACCGGAGCGGGCGACCTGACGCGCCGCGACGGAGAGGTCATCGTCGAAACCATCTTCGACGCGGTGATCGGCGCTCTCAAGAGCGGTGACAAGATTGAGATTCGCGGCTTCGGCTCCTTCCGCATCCGCCAGCGAAACCCCCGCATCGGGCGTAACCCCAAGAGCGGTGAGCGTGTCGATGTTCCGGCCAAGAAGGTTCCCTACTTCAAGCCGTCCAAGGAACTGCGCGACTTGGTCAACCCCAAGGAAGCCAAGGCCGTCTAAAGTACGCAGCAGATTGAGGTTCGTGGTCTCTCACATCTCAGAATCGAGATGTGAGAGACTCGACGTCAACAGCTTTTTGCGTGCCTCTGGCCTCGCCTGTAGTGATGAAGATGGTGGGCATTTTCAATAGGTAAGCAATAATCGGTCTGTTACTTCATGCTGTTCAAGACTTCTGCCATTCATCTGGAATCGCTTGAGCATTGAACGCCCAAGGGTAAGAAATACTTCGCGTTCAAACAACAACTCCGGTACTGGAACGTCGCAAAGTTTACGTCCTGAGTACTTGGTTCCGTCGATGCTGAGCACCACGGAAACGCCCCGCTGCTTGCAGTCCGCAATGGCATCGAAGAGGCGATCGACCGAAAAGCTCTGCGCCCCATACAAAATTGTTTGGCTGTCTAGATACGGTGGATCGCAATAAACCAAGTCTCCTTTTTTTGCGCGCGACATCGTTTCAGCAAAGTCGGCATGAACAAATCTGGTTCCTTGGGTGCGAGCACACCACAGATCCACACGACGCGCGAAGCTCTCCGGTGAAATTGGATCATGAATGCCGACGGGTGTGCTCATATAGCCATCGCTTTTACGGAAACGAACGACGCCACCGTAGCAAGCGCGGCATAAAAACAGCAAATCGGGTCCATTTGGCCTTGCATTAAAGTTGGCCAGAATCCGTTCGTAGCTTTTTTCTTTTCCAATTTCTTCCAGAAGCAAATATCGATCTGCATAATGCTTTTTAAGCTGCTCTTTGTCATCATGGAGCAATTGCCAGATTTCCATCAGCGGAGAAAAGACGTCGCTCGCTATCGCCCGCTCCGGCGCAAGAACGCCCAGAACTCCTCCGCTGCCCAAAAATGGCTCAAAATAGGTTCCGAAGTCTCTTGGAAAATGCCGGATGATCGCATCAGCCTGTTTCTGCTTGTTTCCAATCCATTTGAGTAGCTGGGCGCGAAAAGGCCTGCCCTGAAAAAAATACTCTTCGGGGGCAAAAAGTAACGTTTGCGATGCTGCTGCGGCATTCGGCATTGTTGTGATCTTGCACCCTAGAGCAGTCGTATTCGAACTTTGAATATTCTAAACCAGAATATATGGTTGTGTCCATGAAGAAACGTCGCTTGGCAGCCCTTCTACGACAAGTTCGCGTTGACGCCAAGCTTACGCAGGGGCAAATTGCAGAGAGCATTGGACAGACGCAGTCCTATGTTTCGAAGTACGAAAACGGCGAACAACGCCTTGATCTGATTGAATTGGAATCCGTCTGCAATGCGGCAGGCATTCCGCTGACGGAATTCGTGAGGCGCTATCTTGAAGGCTGATCCGCGTTTTGTTCGACAACCAAAGGAGTTCTGGGCGCACGTTCGGACGATCAGCCAGGAAGTTGGCTACACAGATCGGACGACGAAGGCTATTCGGATTCCAACTTTGGAAGAGATTCGGGAGCGCTTTCGAAAGCTGGAGTTGAGCACAGCCCACATCGCCGATGACGCAGGTGAACTCACCGCTTTCGGTCAACGGCTCTTCGCATATTTCCATCATCGCGCTAGTTTGTTGAATGGCACAGTCCAAGGCTTGCTGATGAACAAAGCGTCCGCACAGGCTGAATTCAAAAGGCTTAAGGACAAGTTGAAACCAAAATGTCCTTTGCCTATGAACAAGCAAAAGGGCGACAAGAGAAATTTCGCATTCCTGACTTGCATAGTAAATATGCTTTTCGAGGCAAGTATCGGGGATACTCCCTGCGATTACGATCCGAGAAGTTTAACAACCATAACGCAAGATGCAATGCCGCTGCGCACTTTGGCGCGGCGCGTTGACGGTGCATTCCCCTCTGTCGTAAATCCGGTGGGAATTTGGGAGATCAAGGAATACTATTACACGACGACGTTTGGAAGCCGCGTTGCCGATGGCGTCTATGAAACGCTGCTTGATGGAATGGAATTAGAAGAACTCGAAGCGGAAACAGGACGCAAGGTTCAACATTTGCTCTTCCTGGACGACCACTTCACCTGGTGGCAGTGCGGTCGTTCGTACCTTTGCCGTATGATCGACATTTTACACATGGGTTTTGTTGATGAGGTGATCTTTGGGCGTGAAGTCCTGACACGTCTACCCGAGGTGGCGCGTGAGTGGAAGGCTCTTTACGACCAGGATGTCTGATTTCCTTCTGGCTGTTTTCCAATTCCCAACACTATGAAGCAGGTGGTTTGAGCGCTTTGCCGTGCAGGATAATACGGCAATCGGAATTGCCCGCCATGGCGATGATTGCGAAATTTATAGTTACTTTTGACACTTTTCATCTCCGCAATGTGATCTAGGTCACGGAGCTAGCAGGCCAAAGCCCGATAGCCTTGAGACAAGGCGAGAGTGCCGAGAGCGCTCGAGCGACCAAGGAGTTTCATCATGGCTTACGTGATTACCGATGCCTGTACCAAGGACTTTCTGTGTGCGGCCGAGTGCGCCACTGCGGCGATTTCGCCCGCCTCTGCCGACGATGCGGCCGCCGCTGGCGTCCCCCAGCTTTTCATCAACCCGGACGAATGCATCGACTGCGGCAACTGCGCTTCGATCTGCCCCGCGGGCGCAATCTTTGCGGAAGACGAACTTCCGGCTGATAAAGCGCAATTCGCCGAGAAGAACAAGGCCTATTTCAACTAGCGCTCTCTGCATTCAAACGCCTCGCCTTGGCTGCGAACACAGCAGCCAGAGCGAGGCGTTTTTGTCGGCGCGCTAAGGTTTTTCGCCTGCTGAAAAATCATGCAGTAACTGACCGAGTGATTCTCTGTCCAAAGGCTGACCAAACTCCTCCAGCACTGATTATTTTCGCGGCCCGTGTAGCCACGCCGATTCCATGGACGGAGAATTTCTGCCAGCCTGCCGCGGGGCAGCGCTTCCCCATATAATTGTCAAGGAGCCGTGTGCGAGGCCTGATGGGCCTTTCCGGCTGCGTATCTTTGTTTTTTTGAGGAATCCATGGCCGCACTGCTGGAAGCGATTACCGTCAAGCGCAAAATGTGCTTTGAGTTCGAGAACACCCCCTATTACTGCATGGACGCGGAAGTCTCCACACCCACCGCGCGCGGCGGCCAGACGCTGGTGCGGCTGAAGATGCGCAACCTGCTCACCCGCGCCGTCTTCGACAAGACCTTCAAGGCCGGCGAAAAGTTCAAGGAGCCGGATCTGGAGTTGGTCGAGGCTACCTACCTCTACTCGGACGGCGAAGGCTCGCACTTCCTGGATCAGGAGACCTTTGACACCCTCACCCTCTCCGAAGAGATGATGGGCAATATGCTGGAACTGCTCGTCGAAGGCGTGCTGATTCAAGTGCAGAAGTTCAACGGCAACCCCATTGGCCTGCAACTGCCGGAGAAGGTGGAGATGGAAGTGGTCTACACCGAAGGCGGCGCGCGCGGCGACACCAGCGGCAATGTGACCAAGCTGGCGCGGCTGGAGACGGGCCTGGAGATCAAAGCGCCGCTGTACATTGAGGTGGGCGCAAAGGTGAAGGTCTTCACCGAGACGCGAGAGTTTGCAGGGCGGGCGTAAAAGAGTAGTGTGATCGCGTGATCTTGACATTGCACGAATGTAGCGCCGACCTCCTGGTCGGCTGTAATGTGGGCCTCCCGGCCCACGTTCACTCATCCGATAGTACCGTCAGGACATGGTTGAACCGATGCATTGTTAAGAGATCGAAGAATCAGAAAGGGAGAAAACGAGTATGTGGTTTCTTGGAATGGATATAGGCACGGGCGGAACGCGCGCCGTGATCGTGGATGGAACCGGTAAGCTGGTCAGCGGCGCGTCGAGCGAACACGCGCCCTTTACAACGGCGCATCCTGGCTGGGCTGAGCAAGAGCCAGAAGACTGGTGGCGGGCCGCGCAGGAAGCAATTCGCGGAGCCATCAAGGCCGCGCCTCAGCCGCATCAGCCCATCGCCGCCCTCGGCCTCACCGGCCAGATGCACGGCGCGGTTATGCTGGACGAGAATGGCGCGGTGCTGCGTCCCTCGCTGATCTGGTGCGACACACGCACCCAGCCGGAGTGCGATTGGCTCACCGAGAAGATCGGCTACGAAAAGCTGATCGAACTGACCTGCAACCCTGCCCTGCCTAACTTCACCTTGACCAAGCTGCTCTGGGTCAAGAAGCACGAGCCGGAGATCTTCGCCAAGATCAAGCACGTCATGTGCCCCAAGGACTACGTCCGCTACAGGCTCACCGGCGAATTCGCCATCGACGTGCAAGAGGCATCGGGCACGCTGATGCTGGACGTGACGCACCGCTGCTGGTCGAAGGAAGTCTGCGCGGCTGCGGGAATTCCCGAGAGCTGGCTACCCAAGGTCTATGAATCGACGGATGTCTGCGCGCACATCAGCGAAAAGGCCGCCGGACTGACGGGCCTCGTCGCCGGTACGCCTGTTGTCGCCGGAGCAGGCGACCAGGGCGCGGGCGCGGTCGGCATGGGCATCTTGCAGCCGGGTTCGGTCTCGGCCACCATCGGCACTTCGGGCGTGGTCTTTGCCGCCACAGCCAAGCCGACCCGCGACCCCAAAGGCCGTCTGCACACCTTCTGCCACGCCGTTCCCGGCCTCTGGCACGTGATGGGAGTGACGCAGTCGGCAGGACTCAGCCTACGCTGGCTCAAGGAGACCTTCTTCCCCAAGCACAGCTACGACGAGATGACCGCCGCAGCCGCCAAGGTTCCTGCATGCAGCGAGGGCCTGGAGTTCGCGCCCTACCTGCAAGGCGAGCGCACTCCGCATCTCGACCCGCTGGTCCGCGCGGCCTTCACCGGCATCAGCACCACCACCACGGCGGGGCATTTTGTCCGTGCGGTGCTGGAGGGCGTCACTTACTCGCTGGAAGACACCTTCACCCTCTTCGCCGAGTTGGGCATTCCGGTCAGCGCTGTGCGGTTGAGCGGCGGCGGAGCCAAAGGACCACTCTGGCGCAAGATTCAAGCGGGGGTTTACGGCCTGCCGGTCGAAATTCTCACCGCGGAAGAGGGCGGCGCGTTTGGCTGCGCACTGATGGCTGGCGTCGGCGCAGGTCACTGGGCCAATCTGGACGAAGCCTGCGCGGCGGGGATCGAAGTCGCCCAGCGCATCAATCCCGACCCCGCCGATTTGGCCGCCTACAAGCTCGGCTACGCCAAGTGGCGCAAGCTGTATCCGGCTTTGAAATCACTTGAGTAGCTGAACAAAGAAGACCTTGAAAACGCCAGCACGCAGCCTGCTCTAAATCCGGCCAAGGAGTGTATCGAAAATTCTTGGAAATTCGGAAATAGAGCAGGCTTGTTCTGGCGCTATCGAAAGAGGGTTCATTTTGATCTGCCCTATGTGCGTTTCCACGTCGTACTCACCGAGAGCTTGATCGAGAAGCAGGTAAGCGATTGGTGCGTATTTTTTGTGGTTAGTTTGTGAATAGTCGGAAATAAAAATATTGAGATTGATGGTTTTATTCTCTTGCTCAATAAGAAAACGCACTGAAGCAGCCTCAATTTCGACTCCACCATAAGAGATACTGGTCGAGCTTTGACGCTGACGAAATTTGAGAATTTTCCATTGAGGCAGAGTAGGTGCTTTGGCATAAAGCATTTCCACTGCTTGAAACGCATCGCGGATTCCATCTGCGCTGATAGTAAATTCCCGGCATCCATCAACTTTGGAACCAAATTCAAATGTTAGATGTGGGTTGACTTTGTGTAGCTCTTTGGCGAGACGGTCAAATATTGTTTCCTGGTCCGTTTCAAAGTCAAACAGCGATTCTTCATTGCGCGCAAACCACTCCCAGAATGTCTCCTCTAGCAAGGATTTTGATGATCGGGATTTGAAAAGAACCATGAAAGGATTGTAGCGCGATTTCTCGGCTTTCACCCAGGTGCCCCAGGTCTGGATTTTCGAACCTGGGAACCACGAACCTCGACCAGCGGGCTTTTCTGATCTCTGATCTTTCTTGAGACGATGAGGCGGCTGCAACAGCCTTAAAAGAATATTCGTATCCAGAAGAACCGCCATCCACTCTAACCCGCGCCCCTAGTAGATGGATTCCCGGCTGATCGCCTCATCCGACAGTATTGGAGCGTCTGTGGAGTGGCTTTCCATCCAAGCGTGGAACTCGCGCGACCATTCTTTGGCGCTCAGCGGCGTATGGATGCCTTCCCGCGCCTCCAGTCGCTGCCGGATGGTTTCAACTCCGATCCAGACCACATCGTCAGGGATGTGAATCAGACCGGCATGAATCGCTTGACCGACGACGATTTCCTGCTCCGGGTTCAGTTGAATAGCCATGGAAGCCTCTCTACCATCCTTTCACTCAACCCGAATCGGCGCAAGCTGTATCCGGCGGCAATGCTGCTGGCAACTATTCCCCACGGCAGGTGGAAGGGGAACCCGGTCATCCGCCGATAAATCAAAATGAAGCTGTGCCCCGCTCATCGCGTTCTTTGCGATGAGCGGGCGTTGACGGTAAGATCGTGATTGAATGGGAAAGGCGCAATCGCGTTGTCTCCCACTCAAAACGCGAAGTACGCGTTTTGAATGTAGCTCAGTTCATTTTGGCAGAACCGAGGATGAAAGAACGCGACCGGTCCACCAGCCAATTCCAGCCGATTCTGAAAGGGAAGTCATGTACCGCGAATGTGAAAAATCAGGATTTCAATCCAATGGAAACTGTCCCGTCTGTGACTCAGAGGCGAAAATCGGCAATCTACAAATGACTGGCCCGTGCGGCCCACATGTTGTGACGGCATACAACGAAAGTGACTCCAAGTATACGGCTGTGTGTAAAATATGCGGCAGATTTCAATTCGGTGAACTTGGAAAAGCCGTATTGGAGGGCCTGCGAGACAAAAGCGACAACCGTCTCTATAGAGTTTCCCACGTTCTTCGTACGAATGCCGACCGGCTCGATGAAATAGTCGACAATGGAAAAAGGGCCGACGGAACATACGGATTCAGCAGTTTATATTCTGTGCAGTTTTATTCTCGATCCGATTTTGAAAAAATACTTGATGGTCCAGACCCATCGGTTCAAGAGAAGCTCGATTTGCTGCTCAAGCATCTTGCCGGATTGAGTTCATTCCCAGGTGATCAGTGCCGGTTTGACAACGCCAATGATTATTCAGTGCTATGCGCTAAAAATTCTAGAGAAGCAGACTTCTACATAGAATCCCTCCGCGATCATGGATTTCTGACAGGTGAAGTGGCACGGCAATACGTTGGCGGCCCGTCGACTTATACAAATTTCACCCTATCCACTAAGGGATGGACCGAACTTGACCGAATTTCAAAATCCGGCGGCGAGTCATCGAAAGCGTTCGTCGCAATGTCGTTCGACCCATCGCGAAATCCATTCTATGACGCGATGGAAGAAGCAATCCGTAGTGCCGGATACGATCCCATTCGGATAGACAGGGTGGAACACGTCAATAGCATAACCGATGAGATTATCTCGCAAATTCGTCAGTCAAAATTTCTTGTCTCGGATTTCACTGGACAACGAAATGGCATTTACTTCGAGGCGGGCTTTATGTTGGGGCTTGGACGCCCGGTGATTTGGGCCTGCGAAAAAGGTGAACTTGATAAAGTGCATCTTGATACGCGCCAGTACAATACCATCGATTACGCTGATGCCGACGATCTCCGCAAACGTCTTCAATTTCGGATTGAAGCGATTTTAGGGCAAGGTCCAAAGAAAACGAAATAGAATTGATAGGCAAACCGGACCGGGTGGCTGGTGGCCTGGTCATCCGCCGATTAGTCAAAAAGAGGCTGTGCTGGGTGCCCCAGGTCCGGGTTTTCGGACCTGGGAACCTCGAACCTCAATTCCCCACGCCGAAGGCCGCTGGCCGCACCGCAGGTGCCTTTTCTGCTCTCTGATCTTTGTAGTCCCCCTGCCGCCGTTGCCGACCCGCGAGACATAAAACAGTGGCGCTGGCCTCCTGGCCGGCTGTAACGTGGACCTCCTGGTCCACGTTTGTTTCTTACTAGACGATGAGCCGTTGCGCGGGTTTCTGGGGCTGTAAGCTATCGGAAAATAGCTATCGGCCTTGAGTTGATTCCATCGCATGGCGGAGCAGCAGGTTGGCGCGAGTCTGGTAGCCGCGCCCATAGCTTTTCAGCCATGCAATGACATCGTCATCCAGCCGGATAGTAACTGGACGCTTTGCCGGACGATAGAACCGGCCAACCTCCGCGCCGCTCCAATCGACCACTTCGGGCATCTCTGAAAAATCAATCGTAGCGTCGGTCTTGGCGGCGAGGGCTGCGATCTCCCGCTTTTGCGCGGCTGCGAGCTTCTTCATAACTCCTCTTTTCCTGGGCGGACGCGCTTCGTGCGGAGATCATGCGGATAACCTCATCGCCATCCAACTCCCGATAGGTATAAACGACAAACAGAACCACGCCAGGAGCAATTTCACCGAGTGCGTTGTACCGTTCCTCCGCATCATCGTGAGAAATATCCTTGCGCGAAAGAATCCACTGATCCTCGAAAGACGTAGCCGCTGTCTCAAAACTCACGTCATGCTTGCGGAGGTTTTCGCGGTTCTTCGCCGGATCCCAATCGTACAGACACATTTCTTCCGCCTCAATTTAATCTATCAACTGTATGTACATTTGTCAATATATCGTTCAAGCTTCTAATTCCCGCACCGAAGGCCGCTGACCGCACCGCAGGTGCCGGGTGCCCCAGGTCCGGATTTTCGGAGCTGGGAACCACGAACCTCGACCAGCAGGCTTTTCTGATCTCTGATCTTTGTTGAGACGATGAGGCGTTGCGCTGGTTTCTGGGGCGGAAAACTTACCGCTTAGACATCTTCAAGCGCCGGACGCCGAAAGCATCCAGCTTGTCATCGGTGCTGAGAATCGGCAGATTGTGGTGGATGGCGTGCGCCGCGATCATGCGATCAAAGGGGTCGGCGTGGCTGTCGTCGAAGCGAGCGGCCCGCACCATGACCTCCGGCTCCAGAGACAGAACCGAATAGCCCAGGCGTCCCTCAATGTTCTCCACCAAATCGCTTTCGAACACTGCTGCTTCAGGGAGCTTGCCCTTCCGAACCTTCAAACTGATCTCGTAGAGCGATGCGGCAGAGACTAGAATCTGGTTATCAAGATCGGCGATAAGACTCTTGGCCCAAGGCTCCATGCGATTTGAACGGAGAACCGCCCAGAGGACATAATGAGTGTCGATAAGGATTCTCATTCTGCTTCGCCGTTCCAACCTTTCAATTCGGTTTCTGGCAGATCATCAAAGTCTGCAGGAATCTCAAAGTTTGGACAGTAGAACTGATCAAACACACGTTCCTTCACCGGCTTGAGGGCGACGATCTGCGCCACCGGCAACTTCTTCCTTCCGGTGGTCAACACAATCTTTTCCCCGCGCCGCGCCCGCTTTACAAGATCGGAAAGCTGAGTTTTGGCCTCGAACATCGTGGCTTCGATCATCGCGCCCTCCATACTGCTAAGAATAGATTAGCTAACCTATTCTTGATTTGCAAGGCACTCGCCATCTTCAACACATAACCAGCCTCAAATACTGTGTGGAAAGGAATGACACTCATTCCTTCTCGGATCAATAATTCCGGCCAAAGCCGAAGATGGAGCAGGCTTTTGCTGGCGCTTTCAGGTTCATTTGAGCCTTTTCTTCCGGAGCGAGAGGCGGGGAACTAATCCATTCCCACTGCCCGCTGTAAACTGTCGTTGTATGAGATTCGTCTTTATTCGCATCACTCGCTTCGCCATTCCCTTCCTACTGCTGATCGCAGCCTTCGTCTCCGCGCAGCAGTTGCCGCCCATCGAGCCGCCGCAGCCGATGCACGGCAGCCACGCTGGCGCTTCCGCAGAGATCACTACGCTGCACGTCACGGCCAACGAAGTGCTGGTGCCTACGCTGGTGGAAAAGAGCGGCGGAGGCGTCATCTACGGACTCAAGCAAAAGGACTTCATCCTGGAAGACAACGGCGTGCCGCAGAAGATTCGCGTGCAGGAGGAGATGGACACCGCTCCCGTGGCGCTGGTGGTTGCCGTCGAGCAGGGCGGCGTCAGCGTGCTGGAGTTCGACAAGCTGGCCCGGCTCGGTCCGCTGCTCGATCTTTTTCTGGCCGACCACAGAAGCCAGGCCGCGCTGGTGGGCTTTGACTCAAAGCCCCATCTGATCCGCGACTTCACGCATTCGGGCGAAGAGATCAACGAGGCGCTCAAGCATTTGGAGCCAGGCGCAGGTGGCGCGGCAATTCTGGACACCGTCAGCTACGCCGTCGATCTGCTCCAGATGCAGCCCAAGGAGTACCGGCGCGTGCTGCTGCTCATCAGCGAGCAGCGCGACCACGGCAGCAAGCACATCAAGCCAGCGCAGTTGATTGCCAAGATCGGCGGTTCGGATGTGCTGGTGCTGAGCGTCTCTTTCTCGCCGGTGCGCGCCGAACTGGGCCACGACATCAAAGACAACGGCGACGACCGGGCAATGAATCTAATTTCCACGCTGGCGATGATCGTTCCCGCCTTCAAAAAGAATGTGAGCAAGGAACTGGCGTCGATGAGCGGCGGCGAATACCACGCTTTCACCGGCGACAAGGCCTTCGAGGCACGCATCATAGAGAGCGCGCAGCACGCGCACAACCGCTATCTGATCACCTTCAGCCCCACCGATCCAACGCCGGGGCTGCACACCATTCGCGTGCGCACGGTGGATAATTACGGCGCGCGCATCGTGGCCCGCGCGAATTACTGGCGTGAGCCGCCCGAGGGGGCAGACGCCCGCTGATCGCTCCCACGCCTTCGCAGTTACACTCTTTGTGTTGCATTTCATGGGACGCTGGCCGCCACACAGCCGCATATTCTTCTTCTGTTAACATTCGATGATGCACAATCGTTAGAGGGAGAACTGTCTTGCCGCGTATTCACTTTCAGATCCAACTGGCCGAACTCAAAGACAAGCTGCTGGCCATGGCGGCCCTTTCCAAGCTATCCGTTGATTCGGCGGTCGATGCCTATCTACAGCGCGACAAGAGGCTGTGCAAGTACGTGAAGCAGAACGAGCGGGCCATCAACACCGCGCAGCGTGAGCTGGACGAGATGGCATACGATCTGATGGCCAAAGAGCAGCCGCTGGCCGGCGATCTGCGCTTCACGCTGGCGGCGATCAAGATTTGCAGTGATCTGGAGCGAATCGGCGATCAAGCCATGGGCATCAGTCGCCGTACCAAGGAAATGATGAAGATGGAGCCGGTGGATCTGCCGGTGGACTTTGCGGCGATGGGCGAGTTTGCCGGTCACATGATCCGCTCGGCGGTGCAGTCCATGCTGGACGGCGATGTGCAGTTGGCCGAACAAGTGCGCGAGATGGACGACGAGATCGACCGCATGAACTATCGCGCCCACGACGACCTGCTCAAATTCATCGAGGAGCAGCCGCACTATACGCAGCAGGCCATGCGTGCGCTTCTGGTGGCCAAGAATCTGGAGCGGATTGCCGACCACGCCACCAATATCGCCACCGACGTGATCTTCTGGATTCGCGGCGCGGATCTGCGTCACAAGTTCAGCATGGAGTTTGAGGACGAAGAGCAGGATGAGAAGGCTTTGAACGCCTGAGATCGTCCGTCCGGCCCCGCGACCAATTATTTCATCCGGCTCATCGAAGAATCCCGATGAGCCGGGTTTGTCTCTGCTGCTACGCCACCCACAAAGCTGCAACGCTCCGATAATGAATCACTTCTGGAAACCTAGCCTGGAGGATGAGCCAGAGTTAAAATAGATCTACTGGAGGCTTATGGTGAAGATTGGCGTAGTCAGCGACACCCATGGCCTCTATCGTCCCAAGATCGCCCGCGCCCTGGAAGGCGTCGAGCGCATCCTGCATCTGGGCGACATCGGCAATCAGCAGGTGCTGGACGAGCTGGGCAAGATTGCGCCGGTCACCGCCGTGCGCGGCAACAACGACCGCCTCGGCCCCGCCAGCCAGTTTCCGGAGACCGACGTGGTGCTGGTCGCCGATCGCTACGTCTATATGCTGCACGATCTGGGCACCATCCACCTGGACCCCGCCGCCGGAAAATTCGCCGCCGTCCTCTTCGGCCATACCCACGTCCCCAACTTCTATCGCCGCAAAGGTGTCCTCTACTTCAATCCCGGCTCCTGCGGCCCGCGCCGCTTCGATCTGCCCATTACGGTCGGAATTCTCAAAGTGGATGAGGACGGTGACTTCAAGGCCAAAATAATCCCCCTCAAGCTGTAACGATTTCTGCCGCTGCGTCACTATCAAGTGTTGCCGGGACCAGCTTCGCCCTCCCCCAATGCCTCACCATGAGGTTGGCTCCAGCAGCGCCATAGATACACCCGCCATCCCGGCTCAGTCCATACACCTATTTCGACTGATCCGGGATGGCATATACCAACCTCTGAGAATCATCCTCTCCGTGAACAATCACTCAGCACCGGCTGCGCACATCTGGCAGGTAGCCCCAGTCCTGGTAAGATTTCCTACCACGCTGAGGGTGCCCCCGGTCCCTCGCTTTTGGGGACCGGGGAGGTAAGGCAGGTGGTCCGGTCATAACATAACCAATAACCGCTGTGCCCCATTCATCCACAGTTTTATCGTGGATGAGTGGGAGACCACGAACCTTCACCCGCCGTCTTTTTCTTTCGCAAATTTGGGAGCTTTGTATCAAGATTGTGGCCGGTTTAGTATGGAGGCAGGTGGCCCGTTCATCAGTCCCGAAGAATCACCATGAACCATAAGAAGCTGTGGCAGGTGGCCCGTTCATCAGTCCCGAAGAATCACCACGAACCATAAGAAGCTGTGCCCCGTTCATCGCAGTTTTATCGCGATGAGCGGGCGGCTGGCCTATATTCGCCCATAAATTTAGTTGGCTCACATATCGTTTTTGAGATGGGTAAACCATCCAAATGCATTTTTCCTAAAGAATCATGAACCTCTTGCAAAAATGTCTTGAATGAGTTGATAAGCGTCAGGGCACGACTTCAGTCGTGCCGCAAATGGCCTAAACAGATTTCGGCTTTAGCCGCTGCAGAATTGCAAGCAACTGAAAACAAATG
>Ga0255351_1000035_pt1 | contig 61050 bp, 53 predicted proteins | sample HBST25r2metaG_FD_186024 | JGI IMG/M metagenome (GOLD analysis project Ga0255351, IMG submission 186024) | Peat soil microbial communities from Stordalen Mire, Sweden - H.B.S.T-25.r2 | ecosystem: Environmental > Terrestrial > Soil > Wetlands > Peat | place: Sweden: Norrbotten County, Stordalen... | reverse complement strand
TGTTTAGCCATTTGAGGCCTCAAGGAATATCTTCATTTGTTTCCTATATACGGTAAAAAAATAGATTGCAGCCCCAAAAGGTGCGGTGCAAAAAGCAAAGATAGACCAAAGTATTTTCGTGCCGATTGAGAAATCATTGTTAGTTAAACAGTGGATCGCCATACCAATGATGTTGATCAAAACAGCAGGTGCACCGAGGAGTGCTGCTGGACTTACTAGTATTTCCAAAACCAGTTTACCCATAGTCAATGCCTCAATTTGTCGAAACCATGGAGTCAGCATGAAAGCCATGAATATCCCTGTGTACACAATCAGCCAAGATGAGTACAAAAACAAAGTGTTCGCTTTTTTAGACACGAGCCAACTCGGCATTTCCATTTACCTCATTTCTCCAGTCGGAATTCTTTTACCATGCGCACGACAGCCTGCACATTTTCAACCGGCGTACTGGGCACAATGCCGTGACCAAGGTTGAAGATGTGGCCGGGGCGTCCATTCGCAGCGCGCAGAATTTCATGAACGCGCTGCTCCAAAACTTCCAGCGGCGCAAAGAGCGTGATGGGGTCAAGATTGCCTTGAACTGCGTGGCCGTGGCCGACGGCGCGCCAGCCCTCGTCGAGCGGCTGTCGCCAGTCCAGGCCGATCACGTCTGCGCCGGTCGCGACCATCTGCGTCAGCAGGCCCGCCGTTTCGACGCCGAAGTAGATCACCGGCACACCCATCTGCTGGACGGCGCGGACGAGGCGCTGAGAGGCCTCGAAGGCGTACTCACGATAGTCGGCCAAGCCAAGCGAACCGACCCAACTGTCGAAGATCTGGATGACGTCGGCTCCAGCTTCGACCTGCTGGCGGCAATATTCCGTCAGCACTGCGATGATCTTGTCCAAGAGCATCCGCCACGCCGTGGGGTCGGAATACATCATTTGCTTGGTGTGAATGTAATTCTTGCTCCCGCCGCCTTCGATCATGTAACTGGCCAGCGTGTAGGGCGCGCCACAGAAGCCGATGATACCGAGGTCGTTGCCAAAGTGCGCGGCGACTTTCTCGATGGCGCGGGCGACATAAATCAAATCCCCAGCGCGGTCGGTGCGGAGGGCGCGCACATCTTCGGCGGTGCGGACGGGATGATGGACGATCGGGCCTTCGCCAGCTTGGAACTCGAAGTCCAAACCCATCGGCTCCAGCGGCAAAAGCAGGTCGGCAAAGATGATGGCCGCGTCCACACCGAGCTTTTCAGCGGCGGTGATGGTGACTTCGGCAGCCAGTTCCGGCTGCTTGCAGATTTCGACGAGCGTGTGGTGTTTGCGGATGTCGCGGTACTCCTGCATGTAGCGGCCAGCCTGGCGGAGAAACCAGACGGGCGTGCGATCCACCGGCTGGCGCAGGCAGGCGCGAAGAAAGCGGCTACCGCCAGGAGTGATTGCGGGGACGGCTTCAGCGGCGCTGGCGAGAGGGTTTGTTGAATGCATACAGGGATGATTCTAGTACCTCGACCGCGTAGATTTGTGGTTTCCCAGGTCTCAAAAGCGAGACCTGGGGCACCCAGATTCAAGGAATGGTGACAAAATCACCCGATCAAAGTGCCAGCTATCCGGGAAGTGGCCGGTCCAATGCGCTGACTGCGCGGTAAACAAAGAGGTTTGTCTTCCGGTTCCAGGCGATTCAAGCCCAAAGACAGATTTCTACTATCTAAGCCGCATTTTGCGATTCGCTGTAAACTTCCGTCAAGGCAATTTTACCGATCCATGATTTACGCTGAAAGCGCAGGCGCGGCCTCTGAGCATAGCCGCGCCCAATGGAGGCTTGCGTGACCTGGATTCTGCTGCTGGTGGGGCTTTTGGTAGGAATGGTTTCTGGTGTGGTGGGCATCGGCGGAGGCATTCTGTTTGTTCCAGCGCTGGTGTGGCTCGCCGGAATGAGTCAGCACAAGGCGCAAGGCACCTCGCTGGGCGCGCTGCTGCTGCCGGTGGGCGCATTCGCCTTTTGGGAGTACTACCGCAAGGGCAACGCGGACGTGCGCGTGGCGCTGCTGTTGGCGGCGGGATTTCTGGTGGGCGGTTACTTCGGAGCAGTGGGCGCGCAACAGATTCCAGAGCTATGGCTGCGACGCGTCTTCGCGCTGACGCTGGTGGCCGTCGGCGGGCGGATGTGGTTTATGCGCTAGGCCACGCTTTAGATTGACTGCACGGGCAGGAGGGTCAGATCGCCAACCAGACCGACTTCCTTCTGCACGAAAGGTTCGCCATAGCGGACGCAGGCGAGCAGGCCGTAGTGGCGGGCCTCGGCGAAGGTGCGCTCGCGAATCTCTTCTTCAGGGACAAAGAGCGCGCTGCCGACGGGCTGATTAGCGTACTGCGAGTGGTAGGCCATGAGCGCGGCATGGCGCTGGTCCATGAATGGAGTAATGTCCACGATGAAGCTGGGGCGCACATCGGCGTAGAGGCTGGCGTAGACGATCTTGAAGGGGCGATGCTGTGCTGTTTCAGCTTCAACCTTGGCCAAGCCGGAGAGGAAGCAGGCTTCGTAACCAAGCTGGGCGACGGCGGCATGGTCCGGATGGCGTGCCTGCCAGTAGGGCAGAATGACCACGCGCGGACGCAAGAGGCGCAGGACGCGAACAATTTTCAGGCGATTTTCGAGGGTGTTTTCGACGGCTCCATCGGGCAGGTCGAGGGCCTGACGCCAACCTACGCCCAGAATGCGCGCGGCTTCAGCGGCTTCGCGGGCGCGCTCCTCGGCGCTGCCACGGGTTCCGGCTTCGCCCTGGGTGAGGTCAAGAATGGCGGTGCGGAGTCCGCGTGAGGCCATGCGCAGAAGGGTTCCGCCACAGGTCTGCTCCACGTCGTCGCGGTGGGCGGCGATGGCTAAAACATCGAATGCGGGAAGATCGGCGAGGGGATCGGCGTTCATGGGCGAAGACTCCGGATCAACGGAGGGCTGGGGGGCATGGTTCCCATGTCTCAAAAATCGAGACCTGGGGCACCCAGACTTTCAAGTCAGGACGACTGCTGGGGGTCGTAGTTTCCCATCCATTTCGAAAAGTGCGCGAAATGGATGGGGCACGGTGCATTTTTGTCAGGCCGGTTGTCTAACTGTTCACTGACAACTATCCACTAATAGGTGGTGTTGTTGCCGTCGGTGAGGCCGTCCATGTAGGCCACATCATAAGCTGTGCCGGTCACGGTGACGTATTGGTTGTCCTTCGCCGATCCGTCCACGGTGGAGTAGATGTAAACTTGGCCGCCCTCGACCGTGTAAACCTTGTGCAAGCCGGTGATGCCTGCGATGCCTGTGGCGTCGCCGATATAGGGCAGCGTGGTCACTTTGCCGGTGGAAGTGTTGACCATGGTGAGGCAACCGTAGCCAGAAGGGTAGAGGGTAGGATTGTTGTACCGCTCACCGTTGGTGCATTTGGTTAGGCCAATCCACAGTGTATTGTCGTCGGCTTCCTGTATCTTGCTGACGGCTCCCGGCGCGCCATCGCTGATGGAGACCGCGGGAGTGGAGATCGTGTTGGTCGATAGATTGACCGTTGTCAGATGGCCGCCCCAGTATCCGTCCGGCATCTGCTCCTGGCCCACCACATACATCGTTTCGTTGTCGATCAGAGCATTGCTGGCACCGCCAGGAATGGGGAGCGTGCTGCTGCTGATCGCACTTTGCGTGGGCAGCGTTCCCGATTGCTGGCCGAGGAGAAAGATCATCGGGGCCACCGGCACTGAAGTGATCGAAGCCGTTGTTCCACCGCACTCCGGGCCGCAACTGAGGATGTACGCGGTTCCGCCATCGGCGGAGAAGACGGCCTTGACGGGGCGATCAAAGGTCAAAGGATTGCCTGTCTTAGGATCCAGCGCTTGAAAGAGGCACCATTTGGGGGCATTGAACGGTTCGCAGTCCACTGCGGCTGTGGGCCATGAGCTGGAGCCGCCGGAGTAGGTAATGGACTGTGCGGCGCTCAATTGCATCGGATAGTACATAAAATTAGAATTCTGCACAAATGCCAGGGCGACAGAGCCGCCGGGATTCATGCTGACGCGGTAAACGCCGGGCAGGCTGAGAGGGATACTGCTACCAGTGACCCGGTTAATCACCGTCAAGACGCGAGAAGCTTGGTTGGCGGCGACAACATAAGTCAGGTTGCGCGAGATAAAGATGCTGGAGGAGAGGCCGTTGAGGTTGTTCACCGCGCCGCCGCTGGCGCTCTCCGTGGCGTAGTTGACCAGGGTCAAGCTGCCATCCTCGGAACCATACACTGCGCCCACCTGCTCCTCGGGCATATTCTGGATGGTCGTCGGCGTCTTTCCGCCAAAGGCGGCGATGGAAAATGCCGGAGCTGTATTCGTGCTGTTAAAGACATAGCGAATGTCATAATATGCATCGACAAACCCTGCCGCGCCCGCACCGGACGAATTGGCATTCTGAACGGTGATCAGAACGCGATTCCGCAACCCACTGGGCGGCAGCGCACGACCGGCGAAATAGGTAGTGGAGCCACAACCTGCCAGCGCGGTCGCAACCACCAAGGCCGCGGCGGCGCTCATCCAAAGACTTCTCTTGTTCAAAATCCCTTACCTCGACGGAAGGCGCGGAAGCTGCCGCGCATGAATCCCACGGCCGGAGCCGTAGCGTGAACATCTGGCCGGCGATTGCCGGAACGACGGGCGAAAGGCAAGAAAACTGCCCTCCCAAAGCCGGTGCAGCCGGAGCGCATGACTACCGAAGTATAACAAAACTGCCCAAGGGCCTGCTCTCGCCGAAATTGTTGGCGCGTTTGACCCGCTTGGCTTAGCATGACTACAGAATGCCTTCGTTTGCCGACATCTTCGCCAGTCGCCCCCTGCTCGCCGATGGTGCCATGGGCACCGTTCTCTATGCCCGCGGTATTTTGATCGACCGCTGCTACGAGGAGCTGAACCTCTCTGATCCGAGCCTGATCCTGGCGGTTCATGAAGAATATTTGCAGGCCGGCGCGGAGATTGTCGAGAGCAACACCTTTGGCGGCAATCGCTTCCGGCTGGCGCGGCATGGATTGGCCGGGAAGGTAAATGAAATCAATACGGCCGGGGTGCGGATCGCCCGCCAGGCCGTGCAGCGCCTGAAAGAGAAGCAGGCGGGCGAAGCGTGGGTGGCCGGTGCCGTGGGACCGCTGGGCGTACGTCTGGAGCCGCTGGGCAAAACCGGCCTGGATGAGGCCCGCGCCGCTTTCGCCGAGCAAATTCGCGCCTTGGCGGAAACCGGCGTGGACCTGATCAGCATTGAAACCATGCCCGCGCTGAATGAAGCGCGCGAGGCTCTGGCTGCGGCCCGCGAGGTTGCGCCCGAACTGCCGGTGCTGGTGATGGTGACGGTGGACGACGACGGCAACTGCCTGGATGGCGCTGCTCCGGCGCACGCCGCCGCGCTGCTGACGGAGTGGGGTGCCAGCGCTATCGGCGTCAACTGCTCGACCGGCCCGACCACGGTTCTGACGGCCATCGAATTGATGCGTCCGGCCACCACGCTGCCTCTCGTGGCCATGCCCAACGCTGGATTGCCGCGCGCCGTCGATGGGCGCAACATCTATCTCTGCTCGCCGGAGTACATGGCCAGCTTTGCCCGCAAGGCGATCCAGGCCGGGGTGCAGATCGTCGGTGGCTGCTGCGGTACCACGCCCAACCACATCCGCGCCATGCGCGCCGCCATGCGCGATTTGGACGCACATGCGCGCATCGTGGTTATTGGCGAGACTCCCGAGCAGGCTGCCGAAACGCCGCCCGCGCCGCTCGGTGCCCGCTCCCGCGTGGGAGCGCTGCTGGCCGAGGGCAGCTTTGTGACGCTGGTGGAGATTCATCCGCCGCGCGGGATTGATTGCAGCAAGGAGATCGAGGGCGCGCGCCTGCTGGCTTCGCTGGGCGTGCATGCCATCAACGTGCCCGACGCGCCCCGCGCCTCGGCCCGCATGAGCGCGCAGAGCCTCAGTATTCAGATTCAGCAGCACACCGCGATGGAGACGATTCTTCATTACACCTGCCGCGACCGGAATCTGTTGCGCATTCAATCGGACCTGCTGGGAGCCTCGTCGATTGGCCTGCACAACATTCTGTGCATGACCGGCGACCCCACCAAGCTGGGCAACTATCCCGACGCCACTGCTGTCTTTGACGTGGACTCCATAGGCTTGGTCAACATCGTGCGGCGATTGAATTACGGATTGGACCTGGGGGCGAACGCGATCGGTGTCAGCACCAACTTCACCATTGGCGTTTCAGCCAACCCCGGCGTGCACGACATCGAGCAGGAGCTGAAGCGCTTTGCCTATAAAGTCGAGGCCGGCGCGGAGTTCGCCATTACGCAACCGGTCTTTGATCTGCGCCTGCTGGAGAACTTCCTGCGGCGCATTGAGGAGTTCCGCATTCCGGTGATCGCCACCATCTGGCCGCTGATGAGCCTGCGCAACGCCGAGTATCTGAAGAACGATCTGCGCATCTCCATGCCCGAAGAGATCATGCTGCGCATGGCCCAAGCCGAGACGCCGGAGGCCGCAGAGCGCGAAGGAATTCTGATTGCCCAGGAGATGCTGGAGTCAGTGCGGCCCTTTGTGCAAGGCGCGCAGGTCAGCGCTCCCCAAGGCCGCTACACAGCCGCCGCCGAGATCATCGCCACGGTGCTGCCTGATTCCGCATCAAGGTAGGCGCGGCGTTGTCTTCCGCAGTCTTGCATGGCGGGTGCGACGCGCATATACTCAAGAGTATTCTGAAGCAGGGAGGGTGCGATGACTCCAAAACAGTTGAAGAAGTTCAAGGAAGCTGCGGAGGAACTCCAGCGCAGACTCGACACGCCTGAGAAGCGCAAGGCTTTGCTCGTCGAGATTGGCTACCTGAACCCGGATGGCCAGTTGGCTGAAAGATACAGATAGGCTGAGTGAAATGCCTCTGGTCCTTGCCTACCACGGATGCAGTCTCGAAACCGCTCAGCAGCTTTTGGGCGGTTCGCTGTTTCAGCCCAGTACGCAAGACTATGACTGGCTTGGGGCCGGGATCTACTTCTGGGAAAACGACATCCTCCGCGCCTATCAGTGGGCGAACGAATCCCGCCTGAGCTTCGACCATCCTTCGGTCGTCGGTGCTGTGATCGAATTGGGGAACTGCCTCGACCTGACAACTCAATCTGGAATTTCAGCAGTCAAGGTGGCCTATGACAAGTTCATTCTCACCTCAAAAAGTGATGGTGTTCCGATCCCTGCGAACGTGGATTCGGTCAAGAATCCAAGCGGCGACAAAATCCTTCGGCGTTTGGACTGCGCGGTGATGAATTACCTTTACAAAATTGCAAAGATAGAGCAAGAATCGGCCCCCCAAAGCCAACCTTTCGCGACCGTGCGGGCGATGTTTCCAGAGGGAACGGAACTCTATCCCGGCGCGGGCTTTCGGGACAAGACGCATATTCAACTTTGCGTTCGGGAGCCGGAGCAGATCATGGGCGTATTCCGCATCCCTGAATGGCAGCTTATAGAACTGGAATTGCCCACTCTATACAATCGCAACTGACCTACGATGTCTCCGGTGTATTTGGAAAAAGCTCCGGCTGCTCGATTTGTGCTCCGGCGTCTGCCCGTTTGCGGCTGGACGCGCCGATCAGGCCCACGACTTCCAGCGACTGAATGGCCAAGCGCGGGATGTAGATGCGCTGGGTATTGGAGCGGGTGTCGGGCGGGGTGAGTAGCAGACCTGCGCCTTCCACTAGTGAGCGGTCGTTCGTGGCCAGACCTTCCAGCTCCTCGCCATCGGTAAGCGTCATGCGCAGCCAGAGGCCGGGGGTGCGGGGGCGGATGGAAAAGCGCTTGTGCAGCAGCCGCTCGGGGTTGGTGGAGTCAGCGGCTGGAAGGTCACGGACATAGCAGACCCACTTGACCTGCTCCCAACCGATGCGCAGCAGTTTCCCGCTGAGGTCGAGCATCTCCAACTCAGATGAGTTCTGGCCAAAATTGGGATCTGTATAACCGGCGCACCAATCGCGCGAGAACTTGCGTACGATCACCGGTTTGCGCGAGGAGGCCATTGCTCTGGATTGTCGCACGACAGCCGCTCTCTTCGCGAACAGGTCTTGGTTCGAGGGGTGGTGAACGCATCGAGTGCCGGAAAGGGAAGGCCGAAACTTCGCTCAACAGAGGCCTAGCCAAACGGAGGCACTTGTGATAATGTACTGGATTGAAACCATTGCGGAAGCTCTCTGTAACGTCAACAACATCAGTCACTTGGCTGCGATAGATTCGCGGCGGAAGCAGGAAACGGAATGCCTGACTACATTTATCTCCTGGAAAACCGACTCTCAGCCGATCAGCAGAGCGCCTTGCGCCACCTGCGCGATGCTGCGCGCGAAGCCGATACTATTCTTTTTCTCGTCGGCGACGCAGTGCGCGAACTAACCAGCGGCCATTCTGTCCGGGCGCTGGAGGTCTCTGTGCGCGGCAATGCGCTCGAGCTTAAAGATGCCCTTGAGCAGCGCGGTGCGAAAGTGTGGGGCGAGGACGAGGTCTCTGGCGCTCTTTATCTGTGTTTTCCCGGCACGGTGCGCGTGGATTTTGTCAGCACGCACAAGGCCGAGTATCCCAAGCCGGGCAAACCGGTATACCACGCCGCCTCCATCCAGGAAGACCTGCGCCAGCGCGACTTTACCGCGAACGCAATGGCTATTTCTTTGAACGAGGGTTCGTATGGTCTGCTGATGGACCCAACCAACGGCGCGGCGGACATTGAGACGGGAACACTGCGGCTGGTTTCGAATTATGGATTTCTGGAAGATCCTTCGCTGCTGATCCGGGCAACGCGCTACTTGGCGCGGCTGGGCTGGGAGATGGACCCCAAGACGCACACCCGCTACGGAAACGCCAAGGAAGAGGGCGTCATCGAGCACCTTTCCGCGCTGGCGCGCCGACAGGAGCTGGAGCAGATCGGGCACGAAGAAGAATGCTTGAAGGTATTGCGGGCGCTGGAGGCTGAAGGATGGATGGAAGTGCTCTTCCCGGCCTGGAGTTCGGCCAAGACCGACGAAGAGGGTCTGACGGCGCTGCATGATCTGGCCGTCGAGCTGCTCTTGCAGGGCGTGCAAGCCGATATGTCGGCGGCACAGATGCGGATGCTGACGGCCAAACTGGCCGCCAAGGACTTGGCGGCGCTGAAGAAGCTGATGCTGCGCCCCGGCTTTGTGGAAGAGTGGAACAGCCTGGATGCGCTGGCCGCGGGATTTGCCAAGGAGCTATTGGCCAAGGAAAACGCCACGCCGTCGGTGAGCTACAAGCTCTTCCTGAGCTATGATCCAGAGGCGGTTCTGTGGCTGGGCTTCACCAGCAAGGATGAGGCTGTCAAGGAGCGCTTCAACCTCTTCCTCAAGGTCTGGCCGGAGGTGCGCCAGCGCATCCCCCACGCCCTGATGCAGGAGATGCGCATCACGGCGGAATTGCCTGCTTACAACGAAATTGTGCAGTCCATCTTCCTGGAGTTGCTGGATGGGAAGCTGGCTACGACCGAAGAACTGCGCGCCTTCCTGGAGCCATACTCGCCGCCCGCTCCGCCGCCCAAGGAGACGATCAAGCGTCCGCGCGCCAAGCGTGGAGAGGCCAAGCTGAAAGACGACTCCTTCGACGAAGATGAAGAGGAGTCGGAAGATGATCTAGACGACGAGGAGGATCTGGACGACATTGGCGGAGAGGATGACGATCTCGATCTTGGTATGCATCTTCCCAAGGTGGATCTGGAGATTGACCTGACGGATGAATCCGATTCTGCCGTGGCTTCCACAGGTGATGAGGAAGACGAGGACGAGGAAGAGCGTCCGAAGCCTGCGCCCAAGGCGGATTCCGGAAAGCGCGCCTCCAAGTCGCCCGTGGAATCCAAGCAGACCAAGAGTCTGCCGGAAGCAGCGAAGAGTTCCGCTGCGCATTCCGCGCTGAAACCGGCCAAGGAGACAAAGCCCGCGCCGGTCTCCGCTTCGAAGACGGTGAGCAAGCCGGAGACCAAGACCGCGCCGGTTCAAGCTAAAAAGCCGGCCCCAGCCGCCAAGCCAGCGAGCAAGAATGCGCCAGCGGCCAAGCCCACGGCCAAAGCTCCGGCAAAACCTGCGGAGAAGACGGCGAAGGCCACAGCGCCCGCGAAAAAAGCCTCCGCGCTGACTCACAAGGCGGGGCAGTCCGGTAAGCCTTCTGCCTCCGCTGCCAAGAAGCCTGCGCCCAAGCCTGAAAAAAAACGCTAGTTCCGTGACCGCTTGGAAATGCAATCGCCCAGATCCCAAAAGTGGGATCTGGGCGAACCTATATCGGCGCATCCGTATCTCATAATTGGATGGTCACAATACGAGGCATATTCTCGATACTTAAAGTCTTAGTTGCAATAAATGTTAGACAGTTGTAATAATGGTTGCATCAATGCTGTAACGTTTTACTTCTGTCTAAAACCGAGGGAGCGCATCCGTCTGCCGGGCAGGCCGCGCTACTATCGGGCGCTATTGCGAGCTACATGATTTTCGCTTGCGCCGGTTTTCCAGCAAGCAGCGCTTCCCTGTTCTACTGGCATGGTATGGACTTTAGCGCTGACTTAGAAATGGATTTGAGTTTCTTGTTGTGAAATGCCATGGAAATGATATACAAGATGCAGCCAAAAAAATAGGTTTTCATGGGAACCCAGGAACGTTGCAAGCAGGGGGCAGTAATCCGGTGAATTCAGACTCTACTCTCATCCTCGACAAACCTTCCGACTCCCTTATCGAAGACTTGTCGATTGCTCTGATTGGTCCCGACGAGGAACGGCGTAAGGCAGCATCGAAAGTGCTTGCCAAGTGCCAGGGCGGCATCATCCGCGAGTTTGCCACATACCCGCCCAGTCTGAATGATGTGCCCAAGCTGCTGGAGCAGCAGTACGACGTCATTGTCATTGACCTGGACAGCCGTCCCGAGTACGCGCTGCAACTGGTGGAGAACATCTGCGCTCATGGCGCGTCGACGGTGATGGTTTATTCCATGAAATCTGACTCGGACCAACTGGTCCGTTGTATGCGAGCCGGGGCGCGCGAGTTCCTGACCTTGCCCTTTGCCGAAGAATTGGTGACCGAGGCCCTGACTCGGGTATCGGCCCGGCGTTCGCCCGCGCGCCCCCCGGAGAAAAAGGCAAGCGGCAAGCTGATGGCCTTTCTGGGTGCCAAGGGCGGAGACGGCGTAACCACGCTGGCCTGCAACTTTGCTGTTTCCATGGCCAAGGAATCAGGCCAAAGCACGCTGCTGATCGATCTGGATCTGCCGCTGGGCGACGCCGCGCTGAACCTGGGCGTGGTGGCCGAGTACTCGACGATCAACGCCCTGCAGAACGCCGCCCGTCTGGATTCGGCCTTTCTGTCCAAGCTGCTGGTCAAGCACAGTTCGGGCGTCTCGGTGCTGGCCGCGCCGGGCAAGTTTCCGCAATTTGATGCCTCTCATGAATCGATCGACAAGCTGCTGGACGTGGCGCGGCAGGACTTTGACAATGTGGTCATCGACATGGGTTCCCGTCTTGATCTGATGAGCACGAGCATCTTCAAGGACGGCTCGACGGTTTATCTGGTCATCCAGGCCGGCATTGCGGGATTGCGCAACTCGAATCGGTTGATCTCGCAGTACTTTGCCACGGAGGTTCCCAGGCTGGAGATCGTGCTCAACCGCTTTCAGTCGCGCACGCTGGGTGTCTCGGAAGGGGAGATTACCAAGGCACTGACGCGTCCGGCGCAATGGAAGATTCCCAACGACTATAACGCTGTAAGGCGCATGCAGCATACGGCTATTCCGCTGGCTCTGGAGGACTCGCCGATCTCCCGCCTGATCCGGCAGATGGCCCGCACGGCCTGCGGGCTGCCCGCAATTCCGGAAAAAGGCTCTGCGGAAAAGAACTCGGGCTTCAGCCTCAAGAATCTGGGCCGCAGCTTTACCTCAAAGCTTTCTTCATCCGAGGAACCTCCGGTCGTTGCCCAGCCCGAACCGGTGCCTGTTGTCGAGGATACTGTTGCTCCGGTTGCCCCGGCGCAGAGTTCCGTGGATGCAGAGCCTGTTCCTGCCGCCGCGCCCCAGCCAGCAGCCGAAAATCAGCCTCCGTCGCCCGCTGAATCCGCCCAAACTGTCGAAGCGAAGGCAGAGGATTCACCGGCGGCCAGCGCTCCCGTTCAACCGATTGAAGCGGAGACGCGCATCTATCGTGGCGCTGCCTACGTGAAGGGCGCGGATGGTAAGTGGTATCTCCAGAAGGCTCCGGCCAGCGCAGAGAGCGTGCCAGCGAAAGAGGCCGAGAAGCCGTCGACGCCGGTCATCACCTGGCCTGTACCGGCTGCGATTGTGTTTGGAAAGAAGCTGGACAGCGCGGAGCTGAATGCGACGGCACCGGTTCCGGGAAGTTTTGACTATATTCCAGCCGAAGGCGAAGAGCTGGCGGTGGGAGAGCATACGCTGACGGCGTACTTCACGCCAGAGGACGTAAAAGGTTATTCCACGGCAGAAGCCACCGTCTCGCTGACTGTCACCAAGGCCGTTCCGGCAATCGACTGGACTGTGCCCGCACAGATCATTTACGGAACAGAGCTGGACAGCTTGCAGTTGAATGCCACGGCTTCTGTCCCGGGCAACTTTGTTTACTCTCCTCCCGCAGGCGAAGTGCTGCCCGCCGGAGAGCATACGCTCATGGTCTTTTTTTCGCCCACCGACCTTGCGTCCTATGAGCCTGCAACAGCCACGGTTCAGGTTTCCGTAGCCAAGGCAACCCCGACCATCACCTGGGCTGCTCCTGTGCAGATCGCTTATGGAGCGGCGCTGGGCAGTTTGCAGTTGAATGCCACGACTTCTGTCCCGGGCAACTTTGTTTACTCGCCCGCCGCTAGGGAGGTTCTGCCTGCGGGTGAGCATACACTTTCGGTCTCTTTCACTCCGCTGGATGCCGCCAACTACACGACTGCCGAGGCCACCTCGCCGCTGACAGTGACCAAGGCAACGCCGATCGTCCTTTGGTCGGCTGCGCAGGCCATCGCGGAGGGCACTGCGCTCAACGCCGATCAACTGAACGCCACGGCGCTGGTCGAGGGAAGTTTCGAGTACACGCCCGCCGCAGGAGAGGTGCTGACTGCGGGCGCGCATACGCTCTCCGTCACCTTTACGCCCAAGGTTTCCGGGCAGTACAACTCCGTACAGTCCTCTCAGCAGTTGACGGTCATCGAAGCCAAGCCAGCAGTCGAAACGCCAACACCGGCTGAGAGCAGCGTCGAAAAGGTCTCTTCTTCACACGATGCGGCATCCGAGCCGTTCGCTTCCGCACCGGCGGAATCCGAGGCTCCGGCTGCACCCCTTGCTCTCGAAACGCCCTCCGAAGAGGCTCCCGCAGAAGCCGTCGTCGAGTCTGAAGCTGCGCTTGCCGTCGAGGCTCCCGCAGAGCCAATCGTAGAATCAATCGCCGAGCCAGCCGCGGAACCGGTTGTGGAGCAGGCAGTTGAGCCTGCTGCGGAAGAGGCCCATGCCGAAGCGCCTGTGCAGGCTGAAGTACCACCCACCGTCGAGTTTTCTGCCAAGCCGGTAGCAGTCGAAGCTCCTATCGCAGCTCCTGCGATTCCAGCAGTTGTTGAAGCGGCAGCGGCTCCTGTCGGGACGCACCCCGAAGCTCCTGAGCAGGCCTTGGTCAAGCTTCCACCGCCCAAGTTCACCTTTGAGGCTGGATCGGGACTCAATCTGATGGGTACGGCCGTCTTCCCAGACGGCACCACGATTTATCTGGTCATGCAGCCGGGAAGCGGCGGACAGGTGGACTCGCAAAAGCTGGTTTCGCAGTTCCTCTCCGGCGGAGAGTTCAAGCCGGAGATTGCGATCAACCGCTACGAACAGCGCTCCTTCGAAGAGGGGAACGAGCAGGCCGAAGACGATCTTTCCCAGGATGTGAATTCGCGCCGTAAGGCGCAACTGGAAGCCTTTAAACCCTCCGCAAGACCGCGCCCGGAAAAGAAAAAGGGCTTCCTGAATGGCCTGCGAAGGAGCCTTTGGGCGAAGGTCTCCCCCAACGAAAAGCCGGAGCAATTTACGCAACTGGGATTGAACTCCGAGCAGGATACTCCATTCCCCTATTCCGCGACGGCGCAAGTTCAAGTCAGTTCCGTGGCTTTTTCCTCTGCCGCGCCTTTGCCCGCCGAGGAGCCCGGCACGCCTCTCCCGCCTGCCCACGTCGTGGAGGCCCAGGAAACGCACCAGGAAGAATCGTACAGCGCCCCAGCACCTCCAGTGGAAACCCGCACCTACCAGGGAGCGACGTACGTGAAGGGCGCGGATGGCAAGTGGCATCTGCAGCAAGTGCCAAGCCGGGCCGTGCGCAGAGAAACGCCGCCCGTTGCCGCTCCGGTTCAGGCAAAGCAGGAAAGCCCGGTCGCCGACGATCCCAGCCCCGTGGCGCAGAGTGCGCCCGTTCAGGCTGCTCCGGTGCAGACCGCTCCGGTTCCCGTTGTTCCCGCTCACGCTGCGCCCATCGCGTCCGAAAGTCTTGTCTTGCAAGCTGCCCCGGTCGAGGTTGCAGCCGCGCCGGTTGTTGCGGAGGAAGCCGAGCCTCAACCAGACGCGCCCGAAGCCGCCTCCGAACCGCTAGAGACTCCAATCAAGGCTCAAGTGAAAGCTCCGGCCAAGAAGGCTCCGGTTCGCGTCAAAAAGCCTGCCAGCAAGGCAGTAGTCAAGGCCAAGAAGTCCGCCGCCAAAGCTCCGACAAAGGCTAAAGCCAAGTCAAAGGGAAAAGCGGCAGCCAAGCCCGCCGCCAAAGCCAAAAAGGCTGTGAAAGCTCCCGCCAAAGCGGCTGCCAAGAGCAAGAGGCCCGTCAAGGCCAGCGCCAAACCCGCCGCCAAGGCGACCCTTAAAAGAGGGAAAACAGGGAAGCCCGCAGTCAAGGGCGGCAAAACAGCCAATAAATCGCTAAAAACAGCGGTTAAGAAGTCGGCAAAGGCCAAAAAACCGGCTCAGGCCGCGCGCAAAACCGGAGTGAAGGCCAAAGCCGTCAAGTCTACCGCGAAGCCCGCGGCCAAGAAAAAGGCCGTGAAGGCACCGGCACGTAAACCGGTAAAAAGGCGCTAGAGGCGGCTTCCGGCAGGGAGCCGCTATACTGCTTTCTATGAACACCAATCCAATCGAAGAGTGGCGCAGGCTCACCGAGCACTATCGCGAGATGAGCGACGAAGAGTTGTACGAGCTGGAGGCCGATTTTGGCGGCCTGACCGAGACGGCGCAACAGGTTCTCCGCGATGAAATGAAGTTGCGCGGGCTGGACCGACCGCAGTTGGCAAGCGTACAGGCCAATCCAGCGGCGCGCCCGGAGGCTCGGAGCTGGGATCTCGTCCAGGATACGGCGCAGGTCGTGGAAGACTTCGAAGAAGCAGAAGAGGACGCAAGCGACGGTGAGGCGCGCGAGTTCACCTGGAAGACGCTGCTCTGCGAGTGCAATGAAGCGGAAGAAGCGTGGCAGATTCGCGAGGTGCTGAGGCGGGCGGGGATCGATAGCTGGGTGGAGGGACGCAGCCGCGATCTGAGCTATCCCCGCGTGGTGGTCGCCGCCGATCAACTGGAGCAGGCGCGGGCGATTGCCGCACAGCCGATTCCGCAGGAGATCATCGACGAATTCAATGCGCCGCCAGAGGAGTTTGAGCCGCCGGTCTGCCCCAAGTGCGGAGTGGAAGACCCCGTGCTGGAGAGCGCCGACCCGGTGAACAGTTGGCTCTGCGAAAGCTGCGGAGCGCAGTGGAGCGATCCGGCGGAAGTGGCGGAAACCATCTGACGGTCGGTTTTGGACTGTATGGGCAGTAAGAATATTTGAAGAATGCTGTGGATTTTTCAGGGTGAAAGGTATGAAAGCTTTTTCTTAATCTGGAGCGGGAGACGGGGATCGAACCCGCAACCAACGGCTTGGGAAGCCGCTACTCTACCATTGAGCTACTCCCGCTTCAGAGAGAATTATACCGCGCAGGATAGAAACAAAGAAATCTACCTTTGCGCTAGCACTTTGACCGCATGAAAATGATCCATTTGGAAATGTAGCGCCGACCTCCCGGTCGGCTGTAATGTGGGCCTCCTGGCCCACGTTTGCTCATTCGATAGAACATCTTCACCTGGTCACGGGCCTAGCGGTCTAAAAAATGCAAAATCGAGCTTCGATCTCTGCCGCGGCTTCCGCTGCGCCATTGATCCGGCCTATAAGTACTGACACTTGGGTGCCCCATCCATTCAGCGTTTTTTGCTGAATGGGTGGGAAGCGATAACACTATTTGAGGGCCGGATCAATATTTCAGTTCAGTTTGCTTGCAACGGCGAGCAGAGTTTGGAAGTGCGGGGTTTCCGGCTCTTTGTGGACGACCGAGGTTTGCAAATGCGTGAAGCCGGCTTGTTGCAGCATGGTTTCCAGCTCGGACTCGCTGAAGCCGAGCCACTCGTCGGCATAGATCTCGCGGGCCTCCTCGAAGCGGTGCCTCAAAAGATCAAGAACTACGATGCGACCGGCGGGGGCCAGGATGCGGTGAGCCTCATGAAGCGCGCGCTGCGGGTGCAAAGCGTGATGAAGCGATTGGGAGAAGAAGACCAGATCGACGGCGGCGTCCTCGATGGGCAGCTCTTCCATGTCGCCAAGGCGGAAGTCGATATTCTGCACGCCGTGGCGGAGGGCCTGCTCACGGCTAACCTCGATCATTTTGGCGGAGCTATCGACGGCGATGACGCGCGTGGCGTGCTCTGCCAGGAGAAGTGAAAAAGTCCCCTCGCCAGCGCCGAGATCGGCGATGACCATCGGCGGCATCAGGCGAAGCAGCGCCTCGGCCATGCTCTTCCAGGAGCGACCGGGGACAGTTTCGCGGTCGAGGCGTCCGGCGACCGAGTCAAAGAAGGCGCGCATCTTGTCCTGGCGTTTGTGGACGGTGCGGCGCATGGCTTGGCTGTCTGGTTCCGCTTCGGGAATCTCCTTTCTCGCTTGGGCGAGAAGACCGGCAAGCAGGCCATCCGCGACGATTAGCCTATAGAGGTTGTTTTTGCCGGTGCGGCGGTCCTCAACCAGGCCAGCCTGCTTGAGTTGAGAGAGATGCGTCGAGATGGTGCTTTGGCCCATGGTCATAATCTCTTGCAACTCGGCGACCGACAGTTCCTCGCTTCCCAAAAGGAGAAGGATGCGCAGGCGATTGGGGTCTGCGAGGACGCGGAGAATTTTTATGATTGACGGCATAGGCGGACTCTGATACATATCAATATATCACGATGTGACGATTTGATTGGCGATTGGTACAGGATTTTGGAAGACGCTGAAAGTCCCCTCAGGGGCTAAAGCCCCGTGTTTTTTTGTTGGCTTTATGTACGGGCTAAAGCCCGTACCCTTCACAGGCATCAGTTTTTTAGTCATGAAGGTTCGTACACTTCAGCAGATCAATTTGCAGAGAAGTTCAAAAAGGAGAAAACATGGCAGCATCAACATTGGAAATCAACGCGGCGTACAAGGTCGCCGATATGGCGCTGGCCGATTGGGGCCGCAAAGAAATCACCATCGCCGAGCAGGAGATGCCGGGACTGGTGTCGATCCGCAACAAATACGCGGCGGGCAAGCCGTTGGCTGGCGTGCGCATCACCGGCTCCCTGCACATGACGATTCAAACAGCCGTGCTGATTGAAACGCTGGTCAGCCTGGGCGCGGAGGTCCGCTGGGCGAGCTGCAATATCTTCTCGACGCAGGACCACGCGGCGGCGGCGATTGCCGCGACGGGCGTGCCGGTCTTTGCCTGGAAGGGCGAGTCGTTGGAAGATTACTGGGATTGCACCTTTGCGGCGCTCAGCCACAAGGGCGGCAAAGGTCCAGAGCTGGTGGTCGATGACGGCGGCGATGTGACGCTGCTGATTCACAAGGGCTACGAGTTGGAGAACGGCGATATGTGGGTCCATGGACCCGCCGAGAGCCACGAAGAGCAGGTCATCAAGGATCTGCTGAAGCGCGTCTATGCCAACGATCCCAAGCACTGGCACAAGGTTGTGGCGGAGTGGCGCGGCGTCAGCGAAGAGACGACGACTGGCGTGCACCGGCTCTACAAGATGATGGAAGCGGGCAAGCTACTGGTGCCGGCCATCAACGTGAATGACTCGGTGACCAAGTCGAAGTTCGATAACTTGTACGGCTGCCGCGAGTCGCTGGCCGACGGCATCAAGCGCGCAACCGATGTGATGGTGGCGGGCAAGATCGGCGTGATCTGCGGCTATGGCGATGTGGGCAAGGGCTGCGCGCATTCGCTGCGCGGCATGGGCGCGCGCGTGATCGTGACCGAAGTTGATCCGATCAACGCGCTGCAGGCGGCGATGGAAGGCTTTGAGGTGACGACGGTCGAAGATACTCTGGGCCGCGGCGACATTTATGTGACCACCACCGGCAACGTGGACATCATCACCCTGGAACACATGAAGAAGATGAAGGACCAGGCGATTGTCTGCAACATCGGCCACTTCGACAACGAAATCCAAATGGATCGGCTGAACGAGGAGCCGGGCGTGACCAAGCTGAACATCAAGCCGCAGGTGGACTACTATACCTTCCCTGCAACTCCGAATCAGGTCGGGCATGGCATCTTTGTTCTGGCCGAAGGACGCTTGGTGAATCTGGGCTGCGCGACGGGTCATCCGAGCTTTGTGATGAGTAATAGCTTTGCCAATCAAACGCTGGCGCAGCTTGATCTCTGGGCGCACAAGGACACTTATAAAGTGGGTGTTTACGTGCTGCCGAAGAAGCTGGACGAAGAAGTGGCGCGCCTGCATCTGAACAAGATCGGCGTCAAGCTGACCACGCTGACCAAGCGCCAGGCCGACTATCTCGGCGTGCCGGTCGAAGGGCCTTACAAGGCGGAGAACTACCGGTATTAGGGAACAGGGATCAGTGGACAGTATTATGCCCTAGGTTTGACATTCCGGACCTAGGGCACCCGGCTGATCGCCGAATGTCGATTGAACCGCGCCGTAGGCGCAGTGTTCATTAGCCCCGCGCTTCAGCGTGGGGTGGGCGCAACCAACTATCCAACCGGAGTCCCGTAGGGACGGCGCACGCCCGCTCATCGCATAGAGCCGCGATGAATAGGGCACAGCTTTCCATGGCTCATGGTAGTTCTTTGAAGTTGATGACCGGACTACCTGCGAAATACAGTTCAAGGAAGGTAATATTTCTGATGAAAACCTTGTGCTTATGCGATAAACTTGGCAGCATGAAAATCAAATTCATTTCTGAACTGATTTCCGTAGTAACAATTGGAGCTTTTGTCGGACTCTGGTCAAATGGATCGCACCAGAAATGGCACAGACTTGGGCGCGAAGCCTTCCTGACGCATGAATCTCAGAACTTCGACAAAATGTATGCGAATCCATCATCCTTGTTGCACTCGATTTTGCTTTGGGTGATCTTAACGCTGTCTGTTTTTGTATTTTACAAAGCTGTTGCATTCATTGCAGCCAAGATTCTTTCTGCTTTCGCCAGTAAAGAAGAAAAAATACAAGGGTAATTGAGCGGTCTAACATTTCTTCAACTTCCATAAGGTTATTACGCATGACTTCACCGCTGAGTTTTTCTTTCGAGCTGTTTCCACCGCGCACGCCGGAGGGCGTGGCCAAGTTGCCTGCTGTAATTGAGCAGCTAGCCGCCATGCGACCTAACTTCTTTTCGATCACTTATGGCGCGGGCGGGTCCACGCAGGACGGAACCTATGAGACGCTGAGGACGGTGATCGAGCAAACAGGGGCGGAGGCTGCGCCGCACCTGACCTGCGTGGGTTCGACGCGGGCGGCGATTGCCGAATTGCTGAACCGTTACCGCGAGGCGGGCGTGCGGCGCATTGTCGCGCTGCGCGGCGACCTGCCAGCGACGGCGATGAGCGCGGCCGCTCCCGGCGACTTCCGTTACGCCAATGAGTTGGTCAGCTTTATCCGCGCGGAGCACGGCGACGCCTTCCGCATCGAGGTGGCGGCTTACCCGGAGATGCACCCGCAGGCGAGCAGCCCCAGCGCGGACTTCGAGAACTTCCGCCGCAAGGTGGAGGCTGGCGCGGATGGCGCGCTTACACAGCTTTTCTATAACGCCGACGCCTATATCGACTTCATGGAGCGCTGCGCGAAGGCGGGGATTACGATTCCCGTGACGCCGGGGATCATGCCGATTACCAACTACGCCAACAACCTGCGCTTCTGCACCAACTGCGGCGCAGACCTGCCGCGCTGGCTGCGGCTGCGGCTGGAAGAGTTGCAGGACGACAAGTCCGCGCTGGTGGAGTTTGGGCTGGAGACGATGGCGCGGCTCTGCGAGACGCTGCTGCACAACGGCGCGCCGGGGCTGCACTTTTACACCGGCAACCAAGCCGGGCCTACGCTGAGCTTGTGGAAGAGATTAGGACTCCAGGGAACGAATTGAATTCATCTATCTTCGGCACCGTCCCTACAGGACTCCGAATGGATTGTTGGTTGCGCCCACCCCGCGTTGAAACGCGGGGCTAATAAACTCTGCGCCTACGGCGCGGGGCGGCTGGCTGCGTTCTGCTGCTGCGCCTACGGCGCGGGTCTATGGATCAACTCCGCTTACGGTGAAAGAGCCGCTGATAGAGCCGCCAAGAGAAGCTGTGCAGCAATTGTGTCTGCTGGGCTTTGAGCGCGGCGTAGGAGCGAGTGACGTAGGCGTCGAACTCCGGCGGCCAGCCGATGGTGGAGCGGCGCTCGGAGAGATCGCCCTCGGCCCACTTCTTCAGCACCGCCTTGTAGCCCACGACGTGGGTGACAAAGTCCAGCAGGCAGTGCGGCATCTGCTCTTCGACAATCAGATAGGCCTTCTCGATAATGATCTTTTCGCGCGTGTCGTTCAGCGGCATGAAGATGGTGGTCATCCACAGCATCCACTCCTTCATCTCGCTGTCGAGGATGGGGAAGCTCTGCGTCTTGCCTTGCTTCTGGAGCAGCGAGCGGTAGGCGATGTTGCCGGCCTGCGAGGCGACGTAGAGCGGGCCATAGAACTCGTCCAGACGGCGGTTGACCATCTCCAGCTTGTCTTTGCGGCGGGCCAGCATCCGGGCGCTGAAAAAGGTGCCCAAGTAACTGACCACGGCCACCAAAATGGTCAGGTCTGTTGCGTTGTCAAGAATCTTTTGCAAAGTAAACATAATTTGGCCTGTTTTGGTGCTGGCAACGAGTATAGCGCGTACACTCCCACCCATCGCAAAAAACGCAATGGATGGGGCACGCATTCCACAAAAGTGTGAAATCTTACAGGCCGACGCGCTACTCCGGTGGCGGGTAGAAGGGCAGCTTGTCGTTCTTTTCGTTTGCGCGGCGGATGGTGACATCATCCAGCAGCAGCGCGGGGGCGAGAACGGTCTCCGGCACTTCGCCGAAGGAGTTGGCCAGCCAGAGATCCTTGCCTGCGGCGATTACGCCGGAGCGCAGTGTGCGCTGGTCCAGGTCGTCGAGGGTTGCGCCGCGCACCAACTCCCGTTTGCCATCCGGTATGACGCGATAAAGCAGGCGCGGGGCCAGCTCTCCGCCCATCGTCGAGAGATAATAGACGCTCGACAGGCCGCGATCCTTGGCCAGATCGAGCAGCTTGCGGTTCAGTTCGTCGTCCGTCAAGCCATTCTTGGCCGTGACCTGAAAGACGCCGATTGACGGGCGGGCCGCTTTGGCGATCCCGGCGCGTCCGTGGCCGTTCGATTGCGGAAAGTCGCGCACCGGCTCGCGGCCGAGCAGATAGCTTTCCAGCTTGCCGTCCACCACCAGCTTGACCTCTTTGGCCGGAACGCCCTCGTCGTCCACATCATAAGCGCCCAGCAGGCCTTTGCCGTTGTAACTTTTCAGGCCGGGGTTGTCCTCGATATTGAAGAACTCCGGCAGCACACGGGCATGAAAGCTGGAGGCGAAGGGCCCGTTGGTGCGCGCCTCGGTGCCCAGCTTTGGCCGCGTGGCCACGACGCCGCCAGCCACCAGCGCGCGCAGCGTGTCCGCTCCGGCGTCGGCGCTCATCAGTAGCGGCCCATGATACTCCTCCTCCACTAGCGGCGCTTTGCGCAGGTCGCTGAGCGAGGCGATCAGCTTGAAGAGATGCTGCGCAAACTCCCCGGCGGAATCCAGATCCTGCAACGAGGTGCCCGCCGTCGCGTATGAGCGGTCGAGCCTCATGCCATCAGCCGCCTGCGTGCCCACACCGAAACTATCCTGGTAAGCGCTGGTCGACTTGCGCACAATGGTGCCTTCGCTCGTCGCCAGCCATGTGGTAGTCACGCGCGCGGTAAAATTGCCCACGGAGTAGCGCACGTTGCGCTGGTCCTCCTTCACATCGACGCCGGTGCGGTAGAGTCCGCTCTCGCGCGCCACGCGCTCCGCCCACTCTGCCTCATCCACCTTCAGCTTGAGCGGCTCGGCCAGCGAGATGACGGGCGTCTCCTGACTGAAGTCATCGGCCTGGGGCGAAGTCTGCACCTGCTTGAGCGCCGCCTGCTTCTGCGCAAAGGTGGCTAGGGCGGCCTTGTAGGCCTGGTCGGTGGCCGTCCAAAGCGCCGTACGCAGGGCAATCGGATCGTTGTCGAGCGACGCCAGCTCCACCGCGCCGTCGGCACGCCCGCCGGAGCTGTCGGTCTTGTAATCGCCCACGCGGACCGTCACCCGCGCCACGCGCTGGCGGCTGCGCTGTGAGCCAGTGTTCGAGCCGTCCTCGGCCTTCGCCTCGAAGTTGTCAATCTCTTCGATGCGGTACTGGATATAGAAGGGCTTCTGAAAGTCCTTCAACTGCAACTCGCTCTTGCTGCGGTCTAGCTCCGTGAGCATGGCATTCAGCACCGGGTCTTTTTCGGCGTCGGCGCGCGTGGGATGGGCGGCCTGCGCGGATGCGATCAGGCTCACGGCCACGAGAACGGTTGCGGCGATTGGACGAATCGGATTCACTGCGCCTCCATGGTTCTTAACAAATGAAATGAATATATTAAAAATGCTGGTTGAGGTTTGTGGTATCCCACCCATTCCGCAAAAACAAGAGCGCGGCTAAAGTGGGGTACTCGCCACTTGCCCAGATTTAGATCCGTCCTCGCCAATAACCGGGACGGCGCTTGGCATGGGCTAGGGCAACAATGAGAATAACCTCGTCTTTCTCCTGATAGATTGCGGAGTATGGAAAATTCGCCAGCACACATCTGCGCGTGTTCTTTGTGTAGATGGGATAAAGTTGCGGATGAGAAACAATCCGCGCCAAAGCGGTGCCGATTTCTGTCAAAAAAGCGCTGGCTGCTTCTGGATTTCGCAGGAAGTACCAGTCGAAAGCTTGGTTGATCTCTTCCTGCGCCTGTGACTGGATGCGAATGCTCTTCCGCATCATTTGGCCAACCGGGCACGCAGCGGCGCTTCCACTTCCTCCCAGGAATAGGTTACGGCGCTTCCGGCGTCAAACTCTGCGACACGCCTCTCGACCTCCGTTTTCCAGGATGCATCGATCTCGGCTTCGCTAGAGACATCTCCTGAGCGGGACAGTTCCCCGATCAACCAATCGAGGTCACTGGGAGGGAGACGGCGCACATCTTCGAGAACTTCTGCAACAGAGCGACTCATAGGGAGATTGTAGCGCTACACCTGCAGAGCGGCAACTGGCGTTTGCGCGCTTTGAGACTCTTGAGTTCTCGATGGAGACAAGGGACAGAAAAACGCTGGTTAAGGTTCGCGGTCTCCCATCTCCGGATTTTTGGAGATGGATGACCACAACCAGCATTTTTTCTGTTCTAATGAAGTGCCACGAAGGAAATCTATGCGCTGCGGCGGCGACGAATCATGCCTGCCAAGCCGACAAGTCCAGAGCCGAACAACGCCAGCGACCCCGGCTCGGGGGTGGCGGATGTTCCGGTCGATCCCACGGTCAGATTGTCGAGCATGAACTGGTTGCCGATGTCATTGCTGACGGTGATATACGAAATGCTCTCGCCGGGCGTGGTATCTTCCAGGGCTACCAGGACATCATTGCCGGAAGTGTTGTCGGTAAACGAGATGGTGTCAATGAAATTTCCCTGAGCGTTGTAGAAAGAAACGTTGGCCGGATCGAGGTTCGAAACCTGATAGCCGAAACCGACGACGTTATAGTTGCCAGCGACATTGATCGTCAACTGCGAAACATTGTTATGGCCCAGCATATTTTCGCTGCCTGATAGCTGATACAACGGGTCGCTGAAAGAGAATGGCCCCAGGCTAGAGATGGTATTGAAGCTGCCATCGCCACCACCGAAGTCTGCAGCCGAGGTGTAGGCACTGGAAGTAGAATTCAGGACGGTGTAGTTGTCGGCAAAGGCTGGAGCGGCCAACAGCAGGGTGCTCAAGGCGAGCAAAGAAGCGGCATGGACAAAACGCAAAGTATACATCCTCTCAAGTTACTTTCGTGGAAATTAGTCAACACAATTCTTAGACAAAATAATCAATTTCTAATATTTTCAGCGCTCTAAATAAATAATTCCGTGACCACTATCACAGCAATAGGACGGAAATTCATGCTTCCAGAATTGAAAAGCCCTCGATACTCCATTAACAGGCTGCGGAAAAAGGTCTGAATTTGAGTGAAGCCCCCGAAACACATCCCGCAGGGGCTAAAGCCCAACCCTTATTATCATTCGTTTGCGGCACGACTAAAGTCGTGCCCTGTTACAGTGCGTTTCATCCATCGCGGATCAACAGAGCCGATTGAGGTTCGTGGGATCCCACCCTAGCCGCAAAAACAAGAACGCGGCGAGGGTGGGGCACCCAGCGTGTTTTTCTGTTCCCTGATCCCTACTCCCTGTTCTTTCACTTCGGCATGGGTAGAATCGGCGGCCTGGCAATGCCCTGCGCCTGCTTCTGCGTTTCCATCGAGCTCATCAGCATCGCCGGGGCCACGGCGCTCACCGGAACCGTTCCTGACTCCGCACCGCACTCGCCGTTGAAGACCTCGTACTTGTCGCCTGTGGCCAGGATGCTCTTCATCGCGGCCAGCGGCGTGCCGACGATGCTCACTCCGCGCACCAACTCATCGGGTCGCCCATCGGCATAGACGCGCCAAACCACCAGCGGAACCACGCTGAAGGCCTGCGGCGAGTTGCGCTGCGTGACGGCAAAGCCCGACGAGATGTCCTCGAAGTAGAGGCCGTAGGGCTTGCCCTGCTGTTTGGCCTCTTCAATCAATTGCTTGCGCAGCTCGGCCTCCGGCTCGGTTTTGGTCGAGGTGACGATCAGGTTGCCCTGGCGTCCGGTGGGCACTTTGCCGGTCTGCGCGCGCCCGTGGGCGTTGGAGTTGGCAAAGCTGGCAATGGGCAGACGCGACATCAGGAAGGTCTTCAGCACGCCATCCTGAATCAGATCGACGCGCCGCGCCTTCTGGCCCTCGTCGTCGTACTCGTAGCGGCCGTTAAGCCAAGTCTTTTCGAAGTGGGTCAGGGTGGGATCGTCGGCCACGGAGAGGAAAGTGGGCAGCACTTCTTTGCCTAATTCTTTGGTGAAAGTCTGTCCCTCTTCGTCGCCGCGCTGGCGCTGACCCTCCAGCCGATGGCCCAGCACCTCATGAAAGAAGACGGCCGCGGCGCGCCCGGAGAGAATCACCGGACCATTGAATGGCTCGGTCAACGGGGCCGTGCGCAGCGCCTCCAGGCTCTTGCCCAGCTCGCGCACCGCCGCTTCCAACTCCGGCTGCGCGGGCAGGCCGGCGGCTGTCTCGGCCTCAAAGGTTTGTGCGCGGTAGAGGTCCATTCCGTCGTCGGCGCGGGTCATGGCGAAGATGACCAGCCGCGCCTGCACGTGCGGCAACACTATCTGCGCGCCCTCGCTGGATGCGTAGTAGTCGGTCTCATTCTGCGCGGTCAGCACCACCGTGTTGCGGTTCACATTCGGATACTCGCGGAAGATGCGCGAGAGCGCCCGGACGCGCTGCTCCCAGGCCGCGCGATCCACCGTCACGGGCGGCGCAACCTTGCCCAAGTGCACTTGCGGCGCTTCCTGGCTGAAGTCGGGTGAGGGGTCCTCTTCCTTGGCGCGGACCTCGGCCTCGGTTTTGACGCGCAGAAAGTTGTCCAGCGCGTTTCCGTAGCCGACGTTGGTAACCCGCCACAAGGATCGAGCCAGCGCGTGGCGATCGTCGTCGAGCGGCAGTTCGGTGCTGTTCACCGCCGAGCCGCGATGCGTCCCGTGCGTGTTGTCCAGCTTGGGATCGCCCACGCGCACCTGCACGTCGGCCTCGCGCACGTGAGCGGAAGAGTCGCTCACCAGCGCCCCAAACTGCGCGCCAATGGAAACAAAGCTGGCGTCGCTGACCGAGTAGCTGAGGAAGTATGGCGGCAACTGCTTCGGGTCGCCCTGCTTGCCCAGCGAGGTAAAGGCGCGGTGCAGCTCGGTGGTCATGGTGTCTAAAACTACTGGCGTGGCCTGCTGCTGCGCCCCGGAGGCCGCAGGCAGCGCAAGCGTCAAAATCGCAAGGACCGCATGGAAACCGATTCTGACAGCATTCCGCCCAGCGGCGGCAAAGGAAATCTCTCTCATCGTTTGAAAACCTTGTAAATCCGCTTCAAGTAGGATTGTCTCAGAGTCATCTACTCAAGAGGAAACTGCTTGTGAATTATCGAAGTCCAGTGCTGTCTGTAGTTTTGAAAGGGCACGACTTCAGTCGTGCCGCAAATAGCTCAAGAAAAGCCTGGGCTTTAGCCCCTGAGGGAGTTTTTTCAAGATCTTTTCGGCAGGTTAGCTATTTGTTTATACTTTCTGCCGTCGCCTTGCTCATCGCTCTTGCTCCGCTTCCTTGCTCTGGACAATCCACACCATCCCAACCTTCGCTCGCCGCGCCTGCCACGCCACCCCCCGCGCAAGCCTACTCCCTGCCGCCCGGCAAACTCGCCAAAGCCATCACTCTCAATCGCATCCGAACCGCGTTGGAGATTGTCGATTCGCTTTGGGGTTTGGCCTTCCTCTGGATTCTTCTCGCCACGCGCTGGGCCGCCAGCCTGGCCGCCTGGGCCGAGCGCCTGCTGCCCCGCCGCTGGATGCAGGGGCTGCTCTTCTTTGCTGCGTTTCTGCTCATCAGTACACTGGCCAGTCTGCCGCTGGACGCAATCGGCCACACGGCCAGTCTGCATTACGGAATCAGCGTGCAGGGCTGGGCAAGCTGGCTAGGTGATGTGGCCAAAAGCCTGGGAGTTTCGCTGCTGATCGGCCCGCCCATCCTGCTTCTCTTCAACTGGATCGTCCGCATTTCGCCGCGCCGCTACTGGCTCTGGGCGTGGGCGGTATCTCTGCCGCTGATCGTGCTCACCGTGCTGGCCGAGCCGCTGCTGGAGCCAGTCTTCAACAACTTTGAACCACTTGCAAAGACGCATCCTGCGCTGGTGGTCCGGCTGGAAGAGGTCGTCGCCCGCACCGGAACCAGCATCTCTCCCGACCGGATGTATTTGATGAAGGCCAGCGCCAAATCCAACGGCCTCAACGCCTACGTCACCGGCATCGGCGCAACCAAGCGCTTTGTCCTATGGGATACGGCCACCGACCGCCTGCCGGATGACGAGGTGCTTTTCATCTTCGGCCACGAGAGCGGCCACTACGTCCTCAATCACATTCCCAAGGAGCTGGCCGGATCGTTCGTGGGAATGTTCATCCTCTTCTGGTGCTGCGCTGCCGTCGCCAGCTGGCTGGCCCGCCGCTTTGGCGCGCGCTGGCAGTTAGGCGGAATCGAAATAAGCCAGACCCCGCTGGGTGCCCCACCCATCGCGCACTTTGCGATGGGTGGGAAACCTACAACCCCACTCGCCAGCCGTCAAGGCTTTCTGGTTTTGCTTCTCACGCTCTCCGCAGCCAGCTTCCTGCTGCAACCGGCAAGCAACGCCTTCAGCCGCCACTTCGAGCACGAGGCCGACATCTACGGTCAGGAGGCGATCCACAGCCTGGTCGCCGATCCGCAACAAACCGCTGTCTCAGCCTTCAATCGCATGGGCGAAGCGTGGCTGGAAGACCCCAATCCCAGCCCTTTTATCGAGTTCTGGAGCTATAGCCACCCCAGCGTCCAGCACCGCGCGGAGTTTGCCGCACACTATAATCCATGGGCAAACTGCGGGCGGGGCAGGTTCTTTGAGAAGTAGCGATTCATCAGATTCTTCCAGCTCATGAAAACAGGATTTGAGCTAAGATGAAGTTGGATTCAATCGCAGGAGGAACCTCATGCCGCAGATGGTTGCGCTTCCGCCCATTCCAGTGGGCAGCATCAAGAGCTTCGGAGCTTTTGGGCCGAAATATGAGGTAGGCCATGCCCTTCATCCGTTAGAAAACGGTGACTGGATGATCGAAGTAAAGATGGTCGAATCCGGTGAAACGACTGAGTATCGCCTCTCCCGCCTCTTGGATGACCCGGAGGCGCGCTGATGTACGCTGTGGCTTTTGATTTGACTGTGGTCGATACAGAGAAGCACCACCCGAAGGGCGTCTCTCAAGCCTATGCGGAAATTGGTGCAATTCTCGGCGAACATGGTTTTCGTCGCGTGCAGGGTAGCCTCTATGTGACCGATGATGAGGATATGGCTAATCTATTTCTGGCAATCCAGTCCTTACGCGCCCGCGATTGGTTCCCCAAATCGGTGCGCGACATCCGAGCCTTCCGCGTTGAGCAGTGGTCAGACTTTACGGCTGTAGTGAAAGGATAGGATGACTGAGAGCAACCCTCAACCCTGACCTTCGGCGATACAATTTACCTATGCAATTTCTATCGCTTTCCCGCCGCCGCACCGACGTCTTTCCGCCGGAAGCCTTCACCCCGGAGCTGATGGCCCGCGAGAGCCAGCGCGTCCGCGAACTCTATGCCAGCGGCCTGTTGCACCAGATCTGGCGGCGCGGCGACATCCCCGGCGCGGCCATTCTCTGGGAGGTAGCCAGCGAGGCCGAGGCGCGCGCCGCTCTGGACAGCCTGCCCATCTTCCAGGCCGGAATGCTGGAGATTCTGGCCCTCGTCCCGCTCCAGCCCTATCCCGGTTTTGGACCGGCGTGAAGTTGAACCCGGATTTCCTCACCCCGGCCTCAACTTCCGCGACGTACAATGAAATGGCCATCAACATGGAAAGGACCAGTTATGCCTTACCCCGCAAACTACCGCTATACCCGTGAGCATGAGTGGATTGAAGTCACCGGCAACATCGGCACAATCGGCATTACCGACTACGCGCAAGGCTCACTGGGCGACATTGTCTACGTGGACGCGCCCAAGGTGGGCGACACAGTTACCGCCAACGCGACCTTCGGCTCGGTCGAGAGCGTCAAGGCGGTCAGCGACCTCTTTTCGCCCGTCACCGGCACGGTCACCGCCGTCAACGACTCGCTGAAAGACGCCCCCGACCAGCTCAACGAGAAACCGCATGAGGCCTGGATCATCAAGGTCGAGCTAGCCGACCCCGCGCAGCTCAACGCCCTGCTGGATGCCGCCGCGTACGAAGCCTTCATCGCGGAAGAAAGCTAAGAGCAGGGACAAGGGATCAGAAAGGCCCCCTGCATTTCGCATTTGGTCCCTTCAAATTTCCGTGCCCCATCCATTCGCCGTTTTTTGGCGAATGGGTGGGAAACCCTAAACCTCAATTCGCTTCGTAGACTGACAACTGACCACTGTTCACTGACCACTGCTCCAAAGGAGCACCATGCGCTACCTTCCAAAATCCCCCGCCGAACGCACGCAAATGCTGGCTGAAATCGGCGTTGCATCCATCGATGAGTTATTCGCCGTCATCCCCGCCGAAGATCGCCTCAGCCGCGATCTGGACGTGCCACGCGCGCACGCCGAGAGCGAGATCATCGACTATTTCAAAGCCGCCGGGACCAAGAACGCCACGGATTACGTCAGCTTTCTCGGCGCGGGAGCCTATCGGCACTATCGGCCCGTCATCATTGACTCGCTGATTCAGCGCGGCGAGTTTCTGACGAGTTATACGCCCTACCAAGCCGAGATAACTCAAGGAACCTTGCAAGCTATCTTCGAGTTTCAGACGATGATCGCCGAGCTGACGGGCATGGACGTGGCCAACGCCAGCATGTACGACGGCTCGACCGGCGCGGCCGAGGCTGTCATGATGGCCGTGCGCATCACTGGCCGACATAAGTCTGTAGTCGCCTCTACCGTTCATCCTGAGTACCGCGAAGTGCTGGCGACTTATACCAAAAATCAAGGCCTTCCGCAGACTCTGGCAAGTTATGACCGCGAGACGGGGCGCATCGATCTGGCCTCTCTGGACGCGGCAGTTACGGAAGAAACCGCAGCGGTTCTGGTGCAAAGCCCTAACTTCTTCGGAGTCATCGAAGATATTCCGGCGATTGCCGAGATTGCTCACAAAAAAGGCGCGCTGCTGATTGTCTCCATTGCCGAGGCTATCTCGCTGGGCGTGGTTCGTCCTCCGGTGGAAGCGGACATCGTCAGCCTGGAAGCGCAGTCCTTCGGCGTGGCGCTGAGTTATGGCGGACCATTCTGCGGAGTTATCGCGGCCAAGGAAAAGTATGTGCGCCAGATGCCGGGCCGATTGGTCGGGCAGACGGTCGATAGCAATGGCTTTCGCGGCTTTGTTTTGACTCTTTCTACGCGCGAGCAACATATACGCCGCGAAAAGGCCACCTCGAATATCTGCACCAATCAAGCCTTGGTCGCGCTGATGGCGACGATCTTTCTCAGCGTCTACGGCAAGGAAGGCATTCGTGAGCTAGCTGAGCATAACTTGGCAAAGGCTGCGTATGCGGCTTCGACGCTGAGTTCCGTACCCGGCGCAAAGCTCCTTTTCAATGGCGCGCCACGCTTCCATGAGTTTGTCTTGCAGACCGAAGAAGCTCCGGCAGAATGGAACCAACGCCTCCTCGACAACAAAATCGTCGGTGGCATTGATTTGAGCCGCTGGTATCCCGAACTGCAAAACTGCACGCTCTGGTGTGCCACAGAAGTTATTACCAGCGCTCAAATCGACGCTACAGCCCAGGCCTTCACAGCCGCGCAGAAATAAGGAACGGCACCGAAGCAAGCAGGCACCTCTGAAACTTAATGAGTCGATCAAAGCCGAGCAATAATGAAGGCCGCACATAGGCGGCCTTCGTTGTTTCCGTTCAACTCCACCGTTACCCGTTCAACTGCTCCTGCAGCTTGTTCAGCGTGCGGTGCAGATCCTTGTCGGCGCGGCGCTGCTCGTCGATCTTGGCAATCGAATGCATCACCGTGGTATGGTGCTTGTTGCCGAACTGGCGGCCAATCTCCGGCAAGCTGGCCTCAGTCATCTGCTTGGCCAGATACATGGCGATCTGGCGCGGCACCACCACATTGCGCGAGTTGTTCTTCTGCTTCAGATCGACGATCCTCATGCCGAAATTCTCGCTGACAGCGCGCTGAATTGATTCGATGGTGATCTTGCGCACCTGCAGGTCAATGAACTGCTTGAGGCACTGCTGCGTGGTGGCCAGCGTAATCTCCATGCGGTTCATCTGGCACCAGGCAATCAGCCGGGTCATGGCACCTTCCAGTTCGCGCACGTTGGTGCGGACATTGGAGGCCACAAACATCGCTACATCGATCGGCAGATAAACCTTTTCGCTCTCAGCCTTCTTTTGCAGGATGGCTACCTTGGTCTCCAGATCGGGTGGCTGAATGTCGGCGATCAAGCCCCACTCAAAGCGCGAGCGTAGACGATCCTCGATCTCCGCCAGTTCCTTGGGCGGCCGATCGCTGGCAATCACGATCTGCTTCATGCTCTCATGCAGCGCGTTGAAGGTGTGGAAGAACTCCTCCTGCGTGCGCTCCTTCTGCGCGATGAATTGAATGTCGTCCACCAGCAGCACGTCCACAGTGCGGAAGCGGTCGCGAAAGCTGGTCATGCGGTCGTTGCGCAGCGAGGTGATCATCTCGTTGGTAAATTTTTCCGCCGAGACGTAGCAGATGTTGGTGGTGGGCTGGCGGCGCTTCACCTCGTGCCCTATGGCGTGCATCAGGTGCGTCTTGCCCATGCCCACGCCGCCGTAAAGGAAGAGCGGGTTGTAGGCCTTGGAGGGCCGCTCGGCGACGGCCAAGGAGGCGGCGCGGGCGAACTGGTTGCCGTTGCCGATCACGAAGGCCTCGAAGGTATAGCGCGGGTTGAGCTGCGCCGCAGTGGACCAATCAAAGCGCGCCTGCTCCGGCGTGCGGTGAGGCGTCTGCTGAGGCGCAGTGGGCGCGTGCGCAGGCACCGGCGCAAAGCCGCCGTCCTTGCGCACCGGAGGAACCGAAGGATCCTCCTCGGCGGTCACAAAACAGACGGTGTCCAACTCCAACCCGTGCTGCTCAATCGCCTCCTGGATCAGATCCTCATACCGATCGCCAAGGTGCTGGAACTCCGGCGAAGGCACGCGGATGTACATCGTACGACCGGCTATATGACTGTAACGAGTAGGTTTAAACCACGTTTCGAATGACTGGCGGATGACTTTCATCTCCAATGCGGAGAGGATCTGGAGCCAGGGATTGATTGCCGGAGCGGGGGAAACTGCAAATGCCATCGTGCTGATCCTTGCCTGCGTCATCTGTGAACTGCCGGTATGGTTCATCCGTAATTATTGACAACAAATCCTCGGCGGCGTAAAGCGCTGCGCTTTACGTCCGTTTTTCTGCCTGCCGAGTACTTGATTGCCGCTGTTCGGCTCCTGAATTTTGCTTCGGAGCCTGGGATAAAAATCCGGTTTCGTGAGACGCTGGAAAACTTTCTAGAACGGTCCCAAGATTAGCACACTTGGGACGGGTTGTAATAGCCCTTTCACAGAGGTTTTTTGGCAGTCTCGATAAGTTGCACCAAGGTTGGTGAAACTTGCCCAAAATGTTACCAGAGTTATAGCGAAAAGATTGCGGAAACCCGATTTTCTGTGCCAATTTTTTGCATCGGATTTCACTCCTCTCCTCCAGCCGCCGCGCCGCATTGATTGCCTCCATATTGGTCCAAATTGGATCGAACGCAGATCGCGCTGGATTCCCAAGCCAATCTGCGATACACTTAGTACTTGCCGTCAAGGCGAAGAATTTTTCCAGAAAACAGGAGCGCATTTTTATGCCTAAGCGCACATTTCAACCGAATCGCCGTAAGCGCGTGAAGACACATGGTTTCCGTGCGCGCATGAAGACCAAGGCCGGCGCAGCCGTGCTCAACCGCCGCCGCGCCATCGGACGCAAGCGCGTTGCCGTCAGTGCGGGCTTCCGCGACTAATCCGCCTGCCCTTTCGCCCTCGCCTTTCGTTGGAGCCGGAATGGACGATTTTTGCAGCTCTCTTCTGGCCAACACACTCTGCGGCGTTGACCTGACAATTTCTTCCAGCTCTGACGAACGCCCGCTTGCGCGGCAGTCGCTTACGGGGTTGCGTCTGTGCAAGCACGCCGACTATCAGCGCGCCTACGCCGCCAGCCGTAAGCGCCAGTCGTCTTCGATGAGTTGGTTCCTCGCCCCGCAGCAGCCTGCCTACGCCGGTGCCCCACTCCCGTCCCGCCCGCGCGTCGGACTCACCGCCGGCAAGGTCATGGGCAAGGCCCACGAGCGCAATCGCCTCAAGCGGCGTATGCGCGAGGTGCTGCGCCGCCACACCGATCTGCTCCCCACCAACTGCGACCTGATTCTTCATCCCCGCCGCACCGTGCTCACCGTGGATTTCACGAAACTAGAGGCCGAGGTCGTGCGTATCCTCCATCAGGCAAAGACCGAGGCCACCCGCATGGGAATTGGCCCGAATAGAGATAATAGCCTTTCAATAAACCGAGGCTAGTGTCTCTGACCGTGTGAAAACGATCCATTCGGAAAAGTAGCGCCGACCTCCCGGTCGGCTGTAATGTGGGCCTCCTGGCCCACGTTTGCTCATTCGATAGAACATCTTCACCCGGTCACGGACCTAGTCCCTTAGTCCCTGGCCTCTAGCCCCTCGGTCCCTGTTCCCTGTAAGCTATACAAATGACGCCGTCCGATCAGGATCGCAACCACGCCTTTCGCGAGACACTGCTGAGCGCCCGCCGCACCATGGTGCTGAGCGAGATTCTGAGGCTGGCCATGGACAGCTTCCGCTCCAACAAACTGCGCTTTGCACTCACCGCGCTAGGCATGGTCATTGGCACAGCCTCGGTGATTCTGGTGGTGACCATCGGCCTGACCGGCAAGCGCTTCGTCATGGAATCGATTCAGAAGGTGGAGACCAACTCGGTGGAGCTGGAATACTCCGGCGGCGGCTCGACCGCATCGGAGCGCACCCTCTACGACGACTACCTCACCCGCGACGACGAAAAGGCCGTGCTGGCGCAGGTTCCCGGCGTGCTCTACTCCTCGCCGATTTTGACCATGCACGACCGCATCTACTTCAGCAGCGGCATCACCAAAGACACGCTGGTGCTGGGCGTCAGCCCGCAGTACATGAACATCCGCAATCTGCTTGTACCGGTCGGGCGCTTTTTTGACGCTACCGATGATACAGCGCACATTAAATGCGCCGTGGTTACCCAGCTTTTTGCCCGCCAGCGCTTCGGCAGCGACGACGCCGCAGTGGGGCAGAGCTTTGAGATCAGCGGCATTCCCTTCACCATCATCGGGGTCTTCAAAGAGAGCGGCATGGGGGACTTTGGGGTCTCTGAGATTGAAGACCAGACAATTTTGATTCCATATTCCGTGGCCCGCTACTTCACCGGAACGGAAACAGTGAACCAGATCTATTTTTCCATGCGCGACATGAACGAGGTTCCGGACGCGGCCAAAGAGATTGTCCGCATTGTGCGCGCGCGCCACCGCCCCAACTCCGTCTACCATGTGCAGACCATGAAGGAGGTGCTGACGATGGCTGACCAGATCATGACCTACATTACGTGGATGCTGGTGGCCGTCTCGGCGGTGACGCTGGCCGTGGGCGGGGTGGGCATCATGAATATCATGCTGGCCACGGTACGCTCACGAACGCGCGAGATTGGTATCCGCAAGGCGCTGGGCGCCACCTACCGCGAGATCAAGTACCAGTTTCTGGCCGAGGCGGTGATTATTTCGCTGATCGGCGGCGTGGTGGGCACAATCGTTGGACTGGCAGCGCCGCTGGCCGTTCGTCTTTTTACCGACTACGTGGTGCCAATCTCGCCTTGGTCAGTGGTCATAGCGCTGGCCTCGGCCACCCTGGTCGGCGTCATCTTTGGCACCATCCCCGCCACCCGCGCCGCGCAGATGGACCCGGTGGAGTCGCTCAAGTATGAGTAAGTCTGAGCGCCTGCTGGCCCGTGTAAGCTTTGTCTGAATTTGAACGCATTTTTAGAATGTTTTACAGTCATCTTCGCGCCAATGTACAGTTATCTTCTGCTTGAAAAAAGTTATTTTGAATCGCCATGCCAGAGTTGAGCGACAGGAGCGCTCTATATGACATATCGCATTTCTCTATATCGAGTAATTCCTGTCGTATTGTGGATATTGGCGATTGCGGCCATACCCGTTTGGAATGCCTTGTCGCCGGATATGGACTGGGACGCAAAGTTATATCTCAATACCATCCACTCCCTGCAAGCCGGGCACGATCCTTACGCCGATCAAATCGAGGCGCTCAATGATTTTAACGCTCATCCAGCTCTTCATCTCCATGACAGAGCGCCCGTGCTCTACATATATTCACCGATCACTTTGCTGCTCCTGCGCCTAGTCGGATCTCTTCCTCCCGTAATCTTTATTTGGGGCTATTGGCTGATCTATGCCGCTGGAGTTTTTGTCCCGATATGGGTTTGCATGCAAGCGGCAGAACCGAAGGAAAGGCTTTTTATTGCTTTTCTTGCCCCCGCCGTTCCTTTTTTTCCAGGGCTTCTACAGGAAGCGACATTGATGGATGGTAACATCGCTTACATCCTCTATGGCCTGATTTTTATCACTGCTTACTTGGGTTGGCGACGTGGCCAATGGCACTGGTTCTATCTTGCCACTCTGGCTGTATCCTGCTTCAAAATTCCTATGTTGAGCTTACTGGCGATTCCCGTGCTTTCGGCCCGTAAACAATGGCTTCCGGCAGGCATAACCGCCGCTGCTGGAGTCGCCCTTTTCGTCGTGCAGCCATGGATTTGGCCCTCCTATTTTCACGGTTTCCTTCATGCCCTCGATATTGAGTTCAACCTCAAACATGGATTCGGTGTTAGCCCGGCAGGACTTTTAGGCCGCGCGCTGCTGGATGCGGGACTTCCCTTTTTCACGGCCAGTATGATTTTTTATTTGCTTTATGCGCTTCTTTTATTCGCTATTCTGCTCTATCTGTCCCGCCTGTTTCTTGACGGCAAATTTTCGCTGGAACAGTGGATTCCGGTCCTGGCTACTGGTGTCATTCTGCTGAATCCGCGCATTATTGAATACGACTTTGCTCCCCTTACTCTTTTGATGGCCTTGATTCTCTGGAGAACGATTTCCTCTGTCACCAGCTTTGCACGGGCGATTCTCTACTGCCTTTTGTTTTTCGCGGCGGCAAATGTCATCGCCATCCTTCTCTCTGCCAACGACTCCAGTTACATCAATTTGGCGCGCCTTCAAGGTTTTCTGCTAGCCGGGGCTTTTATCGCGGGCTGCTGGAATTTGTTGCGGCAAGCTCGCCATCCAGCCCAAGCCGCTGCCCCCTTACCGACGAGAACGTGACAATCCTGGATTCCAGCGCATCCGCAACCGGGGGGCTGCCGTTCTGTCACCGGCTGGGAACCGGGGCCTAGGCTTTCCCTGGCCTCTTGGAAGTCAATTTGGTAAGGAGTACACTGGAAAAGGTAAGGAGTTGACCGCCATGGCCACCGCCGTAAAGCCTATTCCAACGCAAAGCTACCGCGCCAAGGTCACCAGCAAGGGGCAGATCACCGTTCCGGTAGAGATTCGCCGCTCCCTGGGCGTCAAACCCGGCGACAAGATCCGCTTTGAGCAGCAGGAGGGCGGTATTCGCGTGGTGCGCGACGTGGATGAAAATCCCTTTGAAAAATGGCGCGGCATTGGCGGATTCTCTGGAATGGGAAAGGGACGAGAGGCTATCGTAGCTTTCTTCCGGGAGATGCGTGGCCATGACGATCTCGATTGACTCGAATATCATCGCCGCTCTTTGGAACGATCATGACCCGTTGAATGAAGTCGCGGTAAGAATATTCGGTCTGATTGGCCATGATAGGCTCGTGGTCTCAGGGTCTGTTTATTCGGAATTGATGGCTGGACCTCTGCGAGATGAAGCCTCTTTGGATTTATTTTTCAAAGATACGGGAATTGAAATCGACTGGGAGATAGGGGAAGAGGTCTGGCGCGAGGCTGGCAGAGCGTATAGCGGCTTTGCGAAACGCCGTAAGCACAGTGGAGCAGGGCCACCGCGCCGCATCTTTACGGACTTCCTGATCGGAGCGCAAGCCGTAATCCGCGGCTATACGCTGCTCACCTTGGATGAGAGACTTTACCGTGCATCCTTCCCAAAAATCCGCGTCGAATCATTTTGATTCATTCGCGGGTGTGATTAAGCAGCGGCCAGGGCCAGCGACGCGCCCTCCTCGCTGTGCAGCTTCTCTTTCATCTGCGCCTCGAACTCATTGGTGAGCTTTTGCTTTTCTGCTGGCGTCATGGCGTTGTATTGCTGTTCCGTAATGTTCTGACCTTGCAGCCAGCTATCGAACATACGTTGCGCCGGAGTTTCTTTGGCATAACTCATAAACTCCTGAAGAGCTTCATCGCCGCCAGGATCGTCGCTCGAGGCTGCACCACTCACTGCGCTTCCGCTGCTACTGCTGCTGGCATCCTGGAAAAAACTCGCAAAGGACGATGTTGCCTTGTTATCTTTCTGCGAGACAAATGCTGAATCGGTCGAATTATTCTGAACGTTTGAGATCTCCATGAGCATTTCCTCCTTTTGTTCCTCTCAAAGAGGGAGCAAGAAACATTCTTGTTCAAGCAAGTTCCTTGCCACATGGCCAGCATCTGGGTAATCTTCTCGTAAGGTGTGCCTTATCTTTTCATGAAGGTGGAAATCCGCTGCCGTTGATTGATTCTTTGGAGCCATTTGCAAAATTCCTTGGGAGATTGCAAATGGCTCTTGCTATCTATTCTGCTGAGACGGCAGCGCGCTGGTGGTTCAGGGCGAGCAGGCGCTCCAGGAGTTCGGCGTCAGTGAGCGTGGCGGGCCAACCGTAGGCCGCGAAGACGGCTTCGTCCAGCTTGCGATGGGCCTCGGCCAGCCAACTGGGGCGGGCGTTGTAGAGGTGCGTGAGGGTGCGCTCCTTCAATGCCTCCGGGCTGGCGTCGGGCGGATTCAGCCATGCATCGCGCTTGGCGACCAGCTCGGCGGCGGCCTTGGCGATGGCCTTCACTTGCGGCGAGCTTTTCTTCTCCTTGCCCGGCGGCCAGGGGAAGGGATAGGTTTCGAAGGTCGAAGTGGGCGTGTAGCGTGGTCGATCTTCGAGTGCTGTTCCCATGTGTAATGCCCAGACTTCGTGCAAACGGGAATGCAATACGCCGAAGAAGTAATCATCTGAGCGGGCAAAAACGATTGTGCCATCATTGCAAAGCACATTCGGAGTCTGCCACACAAATAATCTGTGTTTTGAAACCCTTGGCGTAGCGAAGTAACGTGAGAGCGGCGCAATTGCTCTTCGCATTCCAGGACGAGCTTCAGCGTATATCCACCACCGCTCTCGATAAATCGCACGATGGTTATTTTTTCGTTCTGGATAAACCTTTGCTTTTACGTATTCAAACGGCGCTTCATATTGCGCAGCCTGCTCCTCCGTCATATCAGTTCCGAAATCAACAGTCCAAACATTGCGTGATCCACGCGCTATATCAATAGAACTGGCCACAGGCCGTACTACATCAGAATTGGGACGACCATTCACATTTATCGGAGCAGCAAGCATTTTGCTAGCTATCTCATAATCAATATCAAAAGAGCCGTGAGGAGATGGTCCAACGAAACATATTCCTGCATTCTCAATGAGAGCTTGAGCCGATGTAGTATCCGCCTCACCTGTGAGATTCGCATTTATCTTTTGCACTAATAGATCATCAAGTGAACACACTTTCTGCGAACTGTCATCAAAACCTACAACCGAAATGCGAACATTTGCGCCGTCCAGTATCCATTCACGGTCGCTCCATGCCATGAAAATTCCACCGGTTTCGAGAATCCTCTCCAAAACTACGCGATTTGCGCCGCCGCGTATCCCTTGTGTGGCCAACAATCCGGCGCGTTTTGTATTTCCAGCTTCGATTTCCGTTCGCGCTCTCTCGAACCAATAGGTCACCAGATCGGCCCCGCCTGGTACGCGGCCTTCGTAGAGTGAGCGCAACTCGTCCACATATACGTCTCCGAGTTCGCCGCGCATTCTCTTATCGCCCAAAAACGGCGGATTGCTGATGATGAAATCGGCCTCTTGCCATTGGGGTTCGACTGGGTTGCCTTCAGCGTCGTGGGCGAGGATGGCGTCGCGGTGCTGGATGTTATTGAGGACTTGGAGGATTGGCTCTTTGGGCCAGTCGTAGGCGTGTTCATGGAGCCATTGCAGGTAGCCGATCCAGACGACGACCGAGGCCAGCTCGTGGGCAAAGACGTTGGTCTCGATGCCGTAAAGCTGCGAGGGATGGACTTGATGGGGCAGGCCGGGAGGCAGGCCGAGTTCGGCGCTGAAGACGGAGGCCTCCTGCCATAAATCCAGCATCCGGCGCAGGGCGAGATAGAGGAAGTTTCCGCTGCCGCAGGCGGGGTCGAGGACGCGGACGGCGCAGAGTTCTTTGAGCCATGCGTCGAGAATCTCCTGTTGCTGCACGCGGAGCTTGCCGTTCTTGGCTTTGGAGGTAGTGGCGAGCGCGGTGATCTCCGCTTTGACGGCCTGCCAGCGGGCTTCGAGCGGAGCCATGACGACCGGATTGACGATGAGCAGGATGTCGTCGGGGCTGGTGTAGTGCGCGCCGAGCTGGGAGCGCTTGGCGGGGTCCAGAGAGCGCTCGAAGAGTGTGCCGAAGATGGCCGGGGCGACGCGGGACCAATCCAGCTCGGAGGCGGCGCGCAGGACGCCCATGTCGTCCGGGGTCAGCTCGAAGCCCTCATCGTCCTTGAAGAGTCCGCCGTTGAACCAATAAATGTCGTGCGGACCGAAGTTGTTGCCCTCCGTGGCCATGGCGGCGAAGAGCTGACGGAGCTTGCGCGAGAATCTGCGCGACTTGGAGCGGTCCTCGTTGATCATCTCGCAAAAGAAATGATTGGGGAGGAGGCCGATGCTGTCGGCGAAGAGGCAGAAGAGGATGCGCATGAGGAAGTGCGCGGCGGCGTGGGGATCGATGCCGCGCAGTTTGAGGCTGTCCGAGAGCTTGGCAAATTTTTCGGCGGCGGCCTCGGTGATGCGGGCGGCGGCGCGTTCGGGGTGGAGCAGTTCGGGATCGGCGAAGAGGGCGCGCAGAACCTCCAGCGGGGCCAGGGCACAGTTGGGCGTGGGGCGGGAGTAAAGCAGGTCGAAGAGGGTGAAGCCGTAGATCTGCGGGCGCGTGCCTGTGAAGTTGGTGTGGACCTCGAAGCGATCCTGATCGCAGACGACGAGCAGGGGAGGGTTTTCCAGGTCTTCGCGGTAGGTGTTGAGCTGCTGATAGGCGGCGTTCAGATCCTTGTGCTTGCCTTTGTACTCCCAGGCGAAGCAGCCGCGCTTCCAGACATCGGCAAAGCCCTTGCCGCCCTGGGCGGTGGAGACGCGCTTTTCGAAGGCGTAGGCATCGCCAGTTTGGTCGGCGGCGGCGGGGTGGGGCTGATGGAGGATTTCGCAGAGATCGATGAAGTGAGACTGCGCGGCGGCGCGCTCGGTGAGCGTGCTGGCCTTCCAGCGGGTGACGAATTCAGCGACGGTGAGCGGCATGGGTTTTTGTTGCCTGAAAACTAATTCTTACAGACGGCGGCGGCTTTGGGGAGTGTTTTGCGGGATTCTCCGTGGGGAAGCCTGGACACCTACTGTCCGGCGAACTCGGAGCGGTGGCGGCTGTAGAGGAAGTAGATCACCAGGCCGATCACCAGCCAAATCAGGAAGCGATACCAGGTGATGATGGGCAGGCCGGCCATCAGCAGGAAGCAAGAGAGAACGCTGAGCACCGGGATCACCGGGCCAAAGGGAACACGGAAGCCGCGCCGTCGCTCCGGCTCACGGATGCGCAGGACGATAACGCCGATGGAGACTAAAACAAACGCAAATAACGTGCCGATGTTGGAGAGATCGGCCAAGGTGCCGATGTCGAAGAGTCCTGAGGGGATGGCTACGACGATGCCCGCGACCCAGGTGGAAAAGGCCGGGGTGCGGTAGATGGGATGGACGTTGGAAAAGACCTTGGGGAGCAGGCCGTCGCGGGACATGGAGAACCAGACGCGGGATTGGCCGAGCTGATAGACCAGAATGGACGACAACATTCCCATGATGGCGCCGATCAGGACGACCATTCGGACCCAATGGAGCGAATGAGCGCCGGGCAGCACGGAGAGCTTTTTAAGCGCGTTGACCACTGGCGCGCCGTCATCCACCATCGACTGCCAGGGCACAAGGCCTGTGAGGCAGACGGCTACGGCTATATAAAGCACCGTGCAGACGACCAGCGTGGCGATGATGCCAATGGGCAGATCGCGCTGCGGATTGTGGCACTCCTCCGCGGCCGTCGAGACCGAGTCAAAGCCGATGTAGGTGAAGAAGATGATGGACCCGCCGGTCAGAACGCCGCTCCAGCCGTTGGGCATGAAGGGATGCCAGTTGCTGGGATGAATGAAGCCGATGACGGCAAAGACAAAGATCAGAATCGCCACCAGCTTGATGCCGACCATGGCGTTGTTGGTCTCCGCCGACTCGCGGATGCCGCGCACCAGAATCACGGTGAGGATGAGGACGATGAGGAAGGCGGGGATGTTGAAGCCGAAGTGCCAGCCGGGATGATAGAGCCAGTTACCCGACAGATCTTGCAAGCCGCCGGGCAGATAGGCAGGCGAGAGCCAGCGGGCCGAGGGATGGAGACCGAACCAGTCGAGCAGGTCCACCACATGGGCCGCAAAGCCAACGCTGACCGTCATATTGGAGCCGGCGTATTCCAGGATCAGATCCCAGCCGATAATCCAGGCGATCAGTTCGCCCAGCGTGGCGTAGGTGTAGGTGTAGGCCGAGCCGGCGATGGGAATCATCGAGGCCAGTTCGGCGTAACAAAGGCCGGTAAGCGCACAGACGATGGCGACCAGAAAGAGCGAGACAGCGATGGCCGGACCCGCGCCGGGACGCCCTGCCAGCGCCGTGTGCGTCAGCAGGAAGTGGATCAGCGGCGTGTCTGGGATGCTGGGCGTATCGAACTTTTCGCCGGAGATGGCCGTGCCGATGACCGTGAAGATGCCCGAGCCGATGACTGCGCCGATGCCCAGCGCCGTCAGTGACCACGGCCCCAGCGTCTTGCGCAGCGCGCGATCCGGATGCTCAGAGTCGCTGATCAGCTTGTCGATGGACTTGCGAGCGCCGAGTTGCTTGAGCAGTGCAGTTCTCCTCACCCGCGCGTCAGCGGCTAAGATAGGACGGGGTTCCAGACCGGACCCGTACTGCGAGCCGGCCCGGAACCCCTTTGTTTTTGCGGAATCATGAACTCTCGAAAGAGATGGGTGCCCCCGATCCGGATTTTCAGACCTGGGATTCCACGATTCTCATCCGGCAATGCTTACTCGAAGCCCGACGCTAACGCTTCGATTGGCCGCGCGCCAGCTTCTTGACCTTCTTTTTCTTCTCGCCCCGTGCTCCGGTCCGTGGGGCCTTGGGGGCAGCGGCCTTGCGGGCTGCGCGCTTAACTTTCTTCCGTTCCAGCTTGTCTTCAATCTTGGTGGTATCTGCCACAAATAACCTCTTTCACTACAATCTCTTCGCAGTTTCCCGTCCAGCGGGTCAATCTCCCTTTTAGAATAACAGGCTTTGCGCCTGGGCGAAAGACTTTGGTGAACTCCTCGGCATATTCATCCGTGCCGCATGAATCTTGAATCATGACGGATGAGTTAGAATGACCCGATGCCGCGATGCGGGGGAATTCGTCATCTGCGGCAAGAACGAGCAGACGAAAGCAATCGATTCGCTGGCAAACGATGGAACTGCTGGAAGTACTCTGACGTACTTTCTTTTGCGGTCAAAAGGAGAATGATGAGAATCCCTTTTATTTTTAAACTCGCCCTCATGGCATTTGCTGGATTTGCCCTCTCTCCGCTCAGCCCCGCACAGACGCCGATTGCCGGAGACTGGCTGGGAACGCTGAACGTTCCGGGCATGGAGCTTCACCTGGCCCTGCACATCACGGCGGCCAAGGACGGCAGCCTCACAGCCACCTTGGACAGCGTCGATCAGGGCGCCGTCGGCATTCCGGTCACGACCGTCACCCTCAAGGATTCAAAGCTGAATCTCACCGTCGACGCCGTGCATGGAAGCTATGAAGGCACAGTCAACAAGGATGCAACCAAGATTGAAGGCACCTGGACGCAAGGCCTGCCGCTAACGCTCAACTTCGAGCGCGCTCCCGCACACGCTGCGACGATTGCGCCCAAGTCGGCCGCACCTTCAGAGATTGACGGCAACTGGCAGGGCGCGCTGGAGGCCAGCGGGCTCAAGCTGCGCATTCTCTTCAAAATCGTCAACACGCAAGACGGTCTGACCGCACAGATCCAGAGTCCCGACCAAAGCCCCATCTGGATTGGCGCATCTACAGTGACCCGTAGCGGAAGCACGCTGACCATCGCCTTGAAGGGCATTGGCATAACCTTTGACGGCAAGATCAGCGCGGACTTGGCCTCCATCGATGGCTCATTTACACAACAGGGCAACACACTGCCACTCTCCCTCAAGCGGGCAACGGAGCCGGTGAAATAGAAATTCTGGTTTATGAGTTTGATAAGAAATCAAAACGGCCCCGCTCTGAAGAGCAGGGCCGTTTTGGTTGAGACAATGGAAGCCGATGTAAATCAGCCCTTCTCCGTCGCCGAGGCGATCTTGGCTTCGGCCTCGTGGATGACGCGCAGGGCGTTGGTGTAGGCGTCTTCGCTGTCACCGGCTTCACTCCACAGCTTATTGCCGCGAGTGAGCTGCTCCTGAGCGCGAGGCACGTCAATCTCTTCCGGCTTGAGGGCATCACTGGCCAGGATCGTGACGCGGTCGCCCAGCACCTCGGCAAAGCCCCAGCTTACGTTGTAGCGCAGCACACTCTCCGGACCGCTGGATGGGCCGTCGTCGCCGCCATGCACGATCACGTCGCCCGCGCCCAGCTCGGCCATCAGCGGCGCGTGGCCGTAGAGCACCTCAAAGTACCCGTTCTTCGCGGGCAACTCAACCGCCGCCGCCGCGTGATCGAAGAGGGTGCGCTCCGGCGTAACCAGCCGGACGCGAAGTTGATTTGTTTCGTCAGCCATATATCCCTTCGGGACAGTGATCAGTGGTCAGTGAACAGTGTTCAGTAAAAAACTTTTGCTGCAATCTAAGCACTTACTGACCACTGACCACTGACTACTGTTCACTGTAGTTACACCGACGCCTTCATCTTCTCGGCGGTTTCCAACACTTCCTCGATGGCGCCCTTCATGTAGAAGGCGGCTTCGGGGATGTCATCGTACTTGCCTTCCAGGATGCCTTTGAAGCTGCGCACCGTGTCGGCGATCTTCACATAGCGGCCCGCCATGCCGGTGAACTGCTCGGCGACATGGAAAGGCTGCGAGAGAAACTTCTGAATCTTGCGGGCGCGCGCCACGGTCATCTTGTCCTCTTCGCTGAGTTCGTCGATGCCCAGAATCGCGATAATGTCCTGCAAGTCCTTGTAGCGCTGCAAAATCTTCTTCACCGCCTGCGCCACGTCGTAATGCTCCTGGCCAACGATGCGCGCGCTCAAGATGCGCGAGGTCGAGGCCAGCGGATCAACGGCCGGATAGATGCCGATCTCGGTCAGCGCGCGATTCAGCACGGTCGTCGCGTCCAAGTGAGCAAAGGTCGTTGCCGGCGCGGGATCGGTCAAATCGTCGGCGGGCACGTAGACAGCCTGCACGGAAGTGACGGAACCTTTGCTGGTTGATGTGATGCGCTCTTGCAGTTCGCCCATTTCCGTGGCCAGGTTCGGCTGATAGCCCACAGCGGAAGGCATACGGCCAAGCAAGGTCGAAACCTCCGAGCCTGCCTGCGTAAAGCGGAAGATGTTGTCAATGAAGAGCAGCGTGTCCGAGCCTTCCACGTCGCGGAAGTACTCGGCGACGGTCAGCGCGCTCAGCGCCACGCGCAAGCGGGCTCCGGGCGGCTCGGTCATCTGTCCATAGACCAGCGCGCACTTCGAGTTCTTGTAGTCGCCTGGCTTGATCACGCCCGACTCGCTCATCTCCAGCCACAGATCGTTGCCCTCGCGGGTACGTTCACCCACGCCGCCGAAGACCGAGTAGCCGCCGTGGTTCTTGGCCACGTTATTGATCAGCTCCATGATGACGACCGTCTTGCCCACGCCCGCGCCGCCGAAGAGGCCGATCTTGCCGCCCTTCAAAAACGGCTGGACCAGATCGATGACCTTGATGCCGGTCTCGAACATCTCCTCGCGCGTCGACTGCTCGTCAAAGCCGGGAGCGAGCCTGTGAATCGGCATGCGCAGCTTCTCGCCGATGGGGCCGAGATTATCGACCGGATCGCCGATGACGTTGAGCACGCGGCCCAGCGTCTCTTTGCCTACCGGCATGCTGATCGGCGCGCCGGTGTCGATGGCCTTCATACCGCGCACCATGCCGTCGGTAGCCGTCATCGCCACCGTGCGTACACGGCCCTCGCCCAAGTGCTGTTGCACCTCGACGATCACGTTGACAGGCGTGGGCACGGTGAAACCGTCGCTGACAATGCGCAGCGCCTGATAGATGGGTGGCATCGTCGCTTCTTCAAACTGCACGTCCACGGCCGGACCGGAGACCTTGATTACCTTGCCGATATTCTCTGCCATTTTTCTGCCTTTTCGCTTTGGGAAACACTGAAAAACTTTGTTGAAAATCCAACATTCCCTCAGGGGCTAAAGCCCGCCGTTTATTCTGCTCGTTGCGGCACGACTAAAGTCGCGCCCTGTTACAAAACATTCTGCTACAAATCATTTTGGGTGCCCCACCCTCGCCGCGTACTTGTTTTTGCGGCTAGGGTGGGATGCCACGAACCTACTGTGCCGCAGCGGCTCCAGAAACAATCTCAATGATTTCCTTGGTAATAGCCGCCTGGCGCACGCGATTCATCAGCAGCGTGAGCGAGTCGATCATCTCCGAGGCGTTGTTGGTTGCCGAATCCATGGCCGTCATGCGCGCCGCATTCTCTGCGGCCACAGACTCTGTCATCGCGTGATAGAGCATCGAGGCGATGTATTGCGGAATCAGCCCTTTGAATAGCTCCTCGCTGGGCTGCTCGTAGATGTAATCCACCTGCGCCGTGCCAAACTTCTTCGCTTCTTCGTCAGCCTCGGTGGTGTCCGCCGCTTCAATCTCGATGCCCGCCGAAAGAGCCGCTTCGACAGCGCGTTCTCTTTCTTCTTTGCTCGGCTCGACCGCGCCCGCAATCTGCGGAATGCCGATCTTCATCAGCGGCAGCAGCTTCTCCACCACCAGCCGCTGCGTAATCACCGATTTGAACTCGTTGTAGACGATGTAGGCCGCGTCAATCTCTTCGTGCTCGTAGCGGGCGATGACACTCTGCGCCAGCTCGAAGACCCGGCTCTGCTCCAGCTTCAGCAACATTCCCGGATGGTCGCCCACCACCTCTACCGGAGCCTTGCGATCACGCACCTTGAAGATGTGCGGATTGTCGCCGACCTGATCCGATTCGGTGTGCTCGTTGTAGACAGCTACCGGAAAGCGCCGCCGCGTCAGATCGCGCGCCTTGCGGCCCACCGCCTCGATGTCAATCTCCCGGTCCGGATTGCCGCCGATGAACTGGAAGGCCGTCTTGAGGATGTTGGCGTTGAATGCGCCGGCAAAGCCCTTGTCGCCGCTGATGACAATCAGCAGAATCCGCTTCTCTTCGCGCGTGACAAAGAGCGGATGGCTCAGATTGCCGCTGGTCTCGTCGTAGAGATCGGCACGGCGAGTGAGCGATTCAAGGACGCTGGTAATCATCTTGGCGTAGGGCCGGGCCGACATCGCCCGCTCCTGCGCGCGACGCAGCTTTGCCGCCGCCACCATCTTCATGGCCTTGGTGATCTGCCGCGTATTCTTCACGCTGCGGATGCGACGCCGGAGGTCTAATACATTTGCCATCTTTTGTGCTCAGTGATCAGTTACTCTGTTCTTACTGCAAACCTTGTTGAAGATACTGGTTATTTGTCCAAAACTGCCAGTATCCTGTATGTTTCAGAATCAAACTTCGTACCATCCACGCTCGCCAGCCAAAAAAGTTTTGCGTTCTTTCCTTTGAACTGAACCTGAACATCATTTACCAGCGGTATACGACAACTGCGAAATGAGTTATCACGTCCTCTATCAAAGTTTGGCTTATTTGCACAGTTGACAATTGCGACTCTATCGTCTGGCAGCAAAAGAGAAAATGTTGCTCCGGTTACGCTATAGGAAACCTCTTTCGATGGTCTACTATAGCCATTGCTTGAAGTATTACTATCGCAATTCTCACGACTTAAACCGGAACGGCAATTTACGTTGGTATTAGTCGTTGAACTGTAAAACGCTGGCACAACGTAGCTGTAGAGAGTTTCACTGCTCTGACGCTGAATGATCTTCACATTCATTTTTTGAGCCGAACACATAGAGATAGAAAGATTGGAGAATACGACGATTGCTACGAGTTTTTTTAATCGGCTTTCGAGCATATATTCTCCTTTCTGTTCAACTCATTCGTTATTGCCAAACTGACCACTGATCACTGACCACTGGCTTTGAAGTTAGCGGCGTACTCCTTCAGCGCCGCATGCAGCTTGGCTTTCACATCGTCGTCCAGCGCCTTCTTTGCTGCAAGAGATTGGCTAACTACTTGTCGTTGATGGCCAAAATCTTGTAGGTTTCCGATTCCATCTTCGATCCGTCCACGCTCACCGACCAGAGGAGTTTGGCGTTATTCCCCTTGAACTCGGCCTGGATATTGTCCCCCGGCGGAATGCGGCAACTGCGCTGCGGGTGCGGATCGGTGCTAAACAAATTCAGCTTGCTCGCGCAATTGACCACCGCAACCCTGCCGTCCGGCAATAGAAGTGAAAGTGTCGCGCCGGTGACAGAATAGGTGCCCTGTGTTCTGGGGACATATTCTGTATCACGATCGGTTATCTTGACACAATGTTCGCCATACGTGCCTTCTTTGCACTTCACGTGCGTCCTGACAGAGGTATCGGTGTGGCCCGCCGTAGTAAAGTCGTAGGCCGTATCGCCGGTCTGGCGCTTGATAATCTTCACGTCCATCACTTGCCCGTACAACGCCGCAGCGCTAAAGGCGAAAAGGACACCGAATGCAGCCTGATACTTCAAACGCGAATTGAACATACAATCCGAACCTTTCAAAAAATCCTCGTGCTAAGAGGAACCCGCTTCCTGGCTCCTGCGTTTACGCCTTTACCGCTGCCTCAAGCTCAGCCTTGAAGTTAGCCGCATACTCTTTCAACGCCGCGTGCAGCTTGGCTTTCAGATCATCGTCCAGCGCCTTTTTCGCGGTCAGCTCTTCAACCAGCGCCGTCTGCGCCGCGTCGAAGTACTTGTAGAGGCCATCCTCAAAGGCGCGAATCTGGGGAATCTGGAATTCGTCCAGATAGCCCTGCGTGCCGGCGAAGAGCGAAATCACCTGCTGCTGCCAGCTCAACGGCTGGAACTGCGGCTGCTTGAGCAACTCCGTCAAGCGCGCGCCGCGATTCAACTGCTTCTGCGTCAGCGGGTCAAGATCAGAGCCGAACTGCGCAAAGGCCGCCAACTCACGATACTGCGCCAAGTCGAGCTTCAACGTCGCGCCAACTTGTTTCACTGCCTTGATCGCCGCCGAGAAGCCCACGCGCGAAACCGAAAGGCCCACGTTCACAGCCGGACGCACGCCGGAGTTGAATAAATCGGTTTCCAGGAAGATCTGGCCGTCGGTGATCGAAATGACATTGGTCGGAATGTAGGCCGAAACGTCGCCCGCCTGCGTCTCAATAACCGGCAGAGCGGTGAGCGAACCGCCGCCCTTTTCCTTGGACATTTTGGACGACCGCTCCAACAAGCGCGAATGGAGATAGAAAACGTCGCCCGGATACGCTTCGCGACCCGGCGGACGGCGCAGGAGCAGCGAAATCTCGCGGTAGGCCATGGCGTGCTTGGAGAGATCGTCGTACATCACCAGCGCGTGGCGGCCCGAATCGCGGAAGTACTCGCCAATGGCCGTCGCCGCGTAGGGCGCAATATAGAGCATCGGCGCGGGTTCCGAGGCCGACGCAGCCACGATCACCGTGTGGCCCATCGCTCCGGCTTCGGTCAGCGTCTGCACCACAGCCGCAATCGACGAACGCTTCTGCCCGATGGCGCAATAGATGCAAATCAATCCGCTCTTGGCGTTATTAATAATCGTGTCCAGCAGCACGGCCGTCTTGCCCGTCTGGCGGTCGCCGATAATCAGCTCGCGCTGGCCGCGGCCAATGGGAATCATCGAATCGATGGCCTTGAGTCCTGTCGCCATCGGTTCGCGGACCGGCTGGCGGTCGATGATGCCGGGGGCCAGGCGCTCAATGGGCAACCGCTCGGTCGAGGCAATCGGCCCCTTGTCGTCGATGGGCTGGCCCAGCGCGTTTACCACGCGGCCAATCATCCCCTCGCCGACCGGCACACTGAGAATCGTTCCGGTGCGCTTGACCTCGTCGCCCTCGCTCAACTCGGTGTAGTCGCCCAGAATCACTGAGCCTACCGAATCCTCTTCCAAGCTGAGCGCCAGTCCGGCGATGCCGTGCGGGAAGCTGAGCAACTCACCGGCCATGACCTTGTCCAAGCCATGCAGGCGGGCAATGCCGTCGCCCAGTGAGGTGATGGTCCCGACTTCGTCGACCTGGACCTTCGAGTCGTAGTTCGCGATCTGATCGCGAAGGATTTGCGTAATCTCGTCTGCCTTGATCTGAGCCATGTGCAGTGATCAGTGATCAGTGGTCAGTGGTCAGTTCTCTGCATCTTGCGAGTCCTGACCTTTTCAAACCGCTGAACGCCTGCCTCCCTTTCAAAAGCCTAAAATTCCGATTCAAATGCCAAAATCCTGCTACCGCCAATCACTGACCACTGATCACTGACCACTGATCACTGCCTTCAACCGTTCCAGCCGTCCGCGGACCGAGCCGTCGTATACCGTCGAGCCGATACGCACTACCGTTCCGCCCAGGATCGACGCGTCCAGCTTGAAGCTGGCATCGATGCGCGCTCCGGCCAGTTTGCCGACGCCCTCCGCGAGCTTGGCGCTGTCCTCTTTGCTCAACTCACGCGCCGTCACAATTTCCACCGAGCGAATTCCCTGCCGCTCTTGATTCTCCGTGCGCCAAGCCGCGATCACTTCGCCCACTTCGCCGATGCGGTCGTTGTTAATCAGCACCGCCAGCAGATTGCGCACTTCCTTCTGCAAGCCAAGTTTGGCGTTCATCTTGTCCAGCACCGCGACCTTCTGCACATTCGGAACCGCTGGATTCACAAACAGTTCACGCAGTTCGGCGCTGGCATCCCACGTGCCAAGAAAATCATTCAACTGCCGTTCAACCGCCGCCGTCTCCAGCTTCTGCTGGGCGGCCACATCGGCAAAGGCGCGGGCGTATCGTGCTGCAAAGGCTGCCATCTACTTTTGCCCTCCCTTGGCGGTGAGCGTCGCATCGCCAATAAATTCGGCGATCAGCGCGCGGTCGGTCTCCGGCGTGAATGTCAGTTGCTTGGCGGCTTCGTCGATCGCCAGATCGGCGGCAAAGTGACGCAGACTACGCCGGGCCTGCGCGGCGGAGGACTCAATCTCCTGCTCGGCGGCGGCCACAATGCGCGCGCTCTCTTCGCCAATCGTCGACTTGATCCGAACCTCGTCCTGCTTGCTCTCTTCTTCCACCTGCGCACGAATTTGAGCAATCTCGCCGTCCAGGCCAGAGAGCTTGGCTTCAATCGCGCTCAACCGCGCCTGGGCCTCGGCGGTCGCCTTGCGGGCCGCTTCCAGATCGTTGGCCACCTTCTCGCCGCGTGCGCGCAGAATCTTGGGCAGCGCCTTATAGAGCGGCACGCCAATCAGCAGCACAATGGCGCCAAAGTTGATGAACTCGAAGAGGGTAGCCGCAAACTCCGGCGATTTATTGAGCGTCTTGGCCGTCCACTTGACCAGCGGACCCTCCAGCCGGAAGACGTTGTTCTGCTCCTCCTGCGATGGGGCGGCTTCGGACTTGGCGGCGGACACGGCAGCGGGAGTTGTTTCCTGCGCTGTAAGCCTGACCGGCGCAAATGCCGTGGCAACCAATCCGGCTAATAATAAAATTCGGAGAATTCGCGCGGAAGAGCGCTTTTGCAGCATGAAATCTGGCATGAAATCTCTCAACGGGAACCCCCAGCAGCCAGCGGCAGCACGGCGCGCACCACCTGGCGGGCCAAATCCCCGACCGAGGACTGAATCGCAGCCCGCGCCCGTGCGGCCTCATCTTCCAGCGCCGCCTTGGCCTGGCCCACTTTGAGCTGAGCAGCCTTGCGGGCCACATCCACGGCCGCGTCGCGCTCGGCATTCCACTGCTTCACGCGCGCCTCGCGCAGCTTGAAGACTTCACCGCGTGCCGCGCGTAGCTTGTCGGCATACTCGCCGGCGCGCGCTTCAGCCAGCGCAATGGCCTTCTGTGCATCTTCCACGGCACCTTCGGTGCGGGCGCGACGAGCTTTCAGCGTGGCGGTCAACGGTCCCTGCACCAGAAGCTGATAGGAGATCACCAGCACAATGAAGAGCAGAGCCGTAGGGATAGAGCCGATAAAGAGCGTCCCGAGTTGTTGTATGATCTCTTGCATTCTGGTCCGATGTCGTCAAGCAGCTCCGGCTTGCCGGGCTTCTCCACCATGACATACGAGGCCGTATTCCGGCGCTCATTGTTCTGAGGTGGAAACTTTTTTGTAACAGTTGTTCCGGCCTCAAGTCAATGAAATCGACCCCAAATATGGGACTCCCGTGATGGTGGTCACTTTTGGGAACGATTGTTCAAAAAAGAACTTGCATTCAACCAAAACAAGCCTAGACTGAGGGTATCACCTAAGACCCGGTCCAGGGTCCGGCGGGCTGGCGGCGTTGGGAAGTCCTTCCACTCCCATCGCCGTAAGTCCGCCTCTTACTTTTTTAGTTCCCAGTTCCCAGTTCCCAGTTCCCAGTTCCCAGTTCCCAGTTCCCAGTTCCCTGATCCCTGATCCCTGAAAAACCTGTCATCCTGAGCGGAGTTTGTCGCGTTCTTTGTGACAAACGGAGTCGAAGGACCTGCGGTTGCTTTTTCTCAATTCAGCCAACCAAGCTGGGTGCCCCATCCTCGCCGCGCACTTGTTTTTGCGGCTAGGGTGGGAAACCTCGAACCCTGAGTAGAACGCCACTACGGCTTGGCCACAACCGGCTCCGGCGTCAGCAATCCCTGCGCCCTCAGCCACGTCTCCAACTGCGCTGGCCACTGATCCAGCGAGGCGTCGCCCTTGCCCAGTCCCGTGCCGTGCGGGCCGTGCGCATAGATGTGCGCCTCCGAGGGCACACCGGCCTTGACCAGCGCCTCGTAGAAGCGCAAGCCCTGCTCCACCGGAACCAACCCGTCGTCGAAGGTGTGGAACCAGAAGGTGGGCGGCGTATCTTTGGTGACAAATAGATCCGGCGAGTACGCCTTGCGCAGCGCCTCGCAGGCGTCCATCAGGTTGAAGATCTTGCAGTAACTCAAATGAGTGGTGTCGCTGCTGATCGCCCCGATCCACGGATAGCCCAGCACCAGGAAATCCGGTCGGCTAGAGACGCGTTCGATGGGGTCCGCGGCCTCAGGCTTTCCGGGGATGAACTGCGTCGAGGCCAGCGCCGCCAAGTGGCCACCCGCCGAAAAGCCGATGATCCCGATGCGGCTGGGGTTGATCTTGTAATCCGCCGCCCGCGCCCGCACCGTCTGCATCGCCCGCCGCGCATCCAGCAGCGGAATCGGCAGCAGGTAGCGGTTCGAGCTGAGCCGGTAGCTGAGCACGAAGGCGCGGAAGCCGCGCGCGGTGAACCAATCGGCCACCTGCCGCCCCTCCAAGTTGGCCGCAAGATTGACGTATGCGCCGCCTGGCAAGATCACGATAGCCGAGCCGTTTTCGTGGCCCTTCTGCGGATCAAAGACGGTCAGTGTGGGCGTATCTTCGCAGGCCTTGCCCAGCGCGTGGGGCGCATCTCCCGGCCACAGGCGCACGGTCTGAATGCCCAGAAATGCATTGTTGTCGCCCGGTACCGTACAGGGCGGCTTTTGCGCTTGCGCCGATGCGCACGCCAACATAAGAATTGCTGAAATTACTAGAATCTTTCTCATGGAAATCCTCAATCCCGCTGGTGAGGATTATAGCCAACACGCCGCGTGCCCGGAGCACTCCTTCGCCTGCGTGGTCAGCTCCTCGGCCAGCTCAAAGCCGTAGCGCGCAAAATAATACGCCGCCCCGTGCACCCGCTCCTGCAAGACTCCGCCGGGATAAAGCGCCTGGCTGATCGCCTCCGCATCGCGCGCCAGTTTCTCCTCGCGCTGTAACTGGAAGTTGGCCGCCAGCCGCCGCAGCCGGTTCATCTGGTAGCGCATCTTGCTGGCCGCTGTCTCTGCCGAGCGGCCCAGCCCGGCGTCCAGCTTCGTCATCCAGTCCAGCAGTGGAATCAACTCGTCGTCCAGTGACAAGCCTGCCTCCGCCAGATGCCGCTTGCCCTCCGGAGGAATGGCGCGCGCGGCCAGCAGTTGTGCCAGATCGCTCGGCGCCTCCTCAAAGACCCGCTCCAGCGTGAGTTGGTGTTTGCGCAGCAGATCGCCAATCGCCGGCTCGATCAGCGTTGCGGAAAAGCGCGCCAAGCCCGGAGTTACACGGCCCAGAATCCGCTCGTAAAGCACGGCCGATTGCGCAAAGTAGGCAATCTCCGCCGGTCCGCCGACAATCGCCGAGCTGGAAAACAGATAATCCTGAAAGAGCGGCCGCAGTAGCGCCGAGGGCGAAATCCGCTCCGGCTCGGCCTGCAAAATCCCCAGCAACTCCGCCGTCGAATAGCTCTGCCTGCCAGCCTGCCAAAGTCCCGCAGGTTCCTGCGCGCTGGGCGGTCGCCGCTTCAGCGCCACACGCGCACCGCTTTCGGCATCGATCAGGAAGAGCAAACTCGACTGCTCTCCGACGGCCACCTGCGCATGATAGCCCGCCGCATCCAGCGCACGGTTCCGCTCCGTGAGCGCCGTGTGCAGCTCGTCGGCCTGCTCGATTCCCGCGCGCAAAACTGGCGCTCCCAGACAGTGAAAGGCCCGACTGCTGGCATCCACCACCAGCAAGCCCTGCTGGGCAAAAGCTCTGCGGTAAAACTCGGCAAAGGCCTGGGCAAAACTGCGCCCCGGCTGGTAGGCCGCAGCCAGAATCTCCATGGCTTCCGAGCCGCCCAGCAGCTCCCAAGCCTGCTCAACGAGTGGCAAAATCGACTCATCCAGCACCACGCCGCCCACCGGCTGCGGAGCTTCCGGAAATGAGGAATAGACCAGCTTGCGCAGCTCCCGCTTGGCGGGAAAGACAACGTGGTTGATCTCGGCAAAGTCATGATCTTCCGTTGCAAGCCAAAACACAGCCACATGAGGGCTGCCGCACGCAGTGCTCTCGCGCGCCCGCGCCAGTGCGGTTGCAGCCTTGAAGGGCGTGAAAAGCGGCCCGCCAAACAGCCCCACCTGCTGCCCGGTCACGACAACTCCCGCGCCCGCGCGCAGAGCCTCCAGCGCGGCAGCACCGGCAGGCGAAGGCGCGGCATTCTGCTCCGCGAGCAGCCGCACCACTTCTGGCCAATGCGCGGGCACAGGCGGACGAGCCTGCCAGCCGGTCTCCGGAGGCAGCGCGGAATAGAAGGCCTGCGCCTCTTCCGCGCCGGAGCAAGCGTCCAGAAAGAGCCGGTGCAGACCCGGCACAACGGTAATGGGATGACAATCAGCGGTCAGCAATTCACACTCCCGGCTTCTGTTTAGGATGCCACGCGGGGCCGGATCGATGCACGCGCGAGTGATTCTATCCGTGGAAATAGCGCTTCACTTCTACGGGATTATCCATCATTACGGCGCGGTTAAATCTTTCATTCTCATCTCGCACAGCGGGATTTCCTCGTTATAAAACTGCATTTTTTCTGAAAATCAACTAAAATTAGGAATGGCGACTGAAAGCAGAAAGCAGTATCTCTTCGTAAGCGACTTCGACCAGACATTGACCTTCAACGACACGGGCTACGTGCTGAGCGAGATGGTGGGAATCTCTGTCTCGGAGTTTGAACGCAAGGCCAAGGGCATGGCGAAGCTGAATCTGGTTCAGCAGGGCGCCGAGCTTTCGTATCTTCTGCTGCACGATCCGACCTTCCATTCGAAGGTGCGCCGCGAGCATTTGTTTCAGGTTGGCAAGCTCATCCGCCTCAAGGAAAACATCAAGCAGGTCTATGAAATCCTCGACCGCAAGATCGATGGCTTCCACTTTGATTTTTATGTACTCTCGGCTTCGCCCGTCGAAGTGATTCAGTCGGCTCTGGAAGGAATTGTGCCGCAGGATCACATCTTCGGCACGGAGTTCAAGTACACCGAGGCAGGCGAGATTGAAAGCCTGGTGCGGGCCACCGCCGGTTATGGAAAGGTCGCGCGCCTGGAGCATCTCATCAAAGAGCACGGCATTCCCGCCGATCATGTGGTCTATGTGGGCGACGGCAGCTCGGATATTCATGTGATGCTGCAAGTCAATCACAGCGACGGCTTCACTATTGCCGTTTCGGAATCCAAGCTGGTGGCGCGCATCGCCAAGCGGACCGTGCTCAGCGACAATGCGCTGCCGACGCTGGTGCCGATTCTGGAAGACATTGCCGGATGGCAGCGTCCGCAGATCCGCCAACTCTTTGAGTCCTATGGCTTCCTGGTTCAGGGGTGGGACCGCGTGCAGACCGACTGGGTCACGCTGCGCCCCAGCGGCGAATCCGCAGCCAAAGAAGCGCCGGTCGTCGCGCATCCGGACGCTTCCGTGGACCGTGCCCCAACCGCCGCTTCCGTGGCGTAACTCCCCCACTGGCGTTGCCGGTACACCGCACATGAAGCTGTAGCGCCAGCCTCCTGGCTGGCAGTAGCGTGGACCTCCCGGTCCACGCTTGTTTCTGCTAGGTCCGTGACTGGGTGAAGATGTTCTATCGAATGAGCAAACGTGGGCCAGGAGGCCCACATTACAGCCGACCGGGAGGTCGGCGCTACATTTCTAAATGGATCATTTTCATGCGGTCAGAGAGCTAGTTGCGCACTTCGGTCGGTCTTTTGCCTTTTACGGATCATTAAATGCAACGCGCCGGGCAATCTGTGCGTATACTCTATCTGAATCGCGCAGAAAGTTGATTGCGCCTTTACGTGTTTCGAGGAGAGAGAAAAGATGCCCACGAAAAAGAAAGCGGTAAAGGCAGCCAAGCCCAAGACTGCCAAGGTTACCCGGCCCAAGGCGAAAAAGGCCGTAAAGGCGCAGGCCGTGAAATCCACCAAGCCGAAGGCGGCAAAAGCTTTGAAGCCCAAAGCCAAGAAGGCTCCACAGCCCGCGACCACCAACACCGCGCAAGTGCTCAGCTCCGAGGTGGTCTTCGAGGGGCCGCTCTTCCGTGTGCTGCGCGACCATCTGATTGAGCCGGGTGGCCGAGAGGGCGTGCGCGACATCATCCGCCACAATGGCAGCGTGGTCATCCTGGCCGTCGATAAATCCAAGAACAAGCACAACCCATGGATCGTCATGGAGCGCCAATATCGCCACGCCGCCGGACGCTTTCTGTGGGAACTGCCCGCCGGCAAGCTGGAAGCAGACGAAAATGCGCTCGCGGGCGCAAAGCGGGAACTCGAAGAAGAGACCGGCTACAAGGCGAAGAAGTGGAAGCCGCTGGTCGAGTACTACGCCAGCCCTGGATTTCTGGGCGAGTCGATGAAGGTCTTCCTGGCCGAAGGGCTGGTGGCGGGCGAGGCTCATCCCGAGGAGGACGAAAATATCGAGTTGCGCCTGGTCAAGCTCTCCGAGGTCGTCAAGCTGATTGAAAAGGGCGCGATTCTGGACGGGAAAACGCTCACCAGCGTGCTCTTATACGCGCGCAAGCTGGCTTCCAAAAAGTAGCCGACTGCGGAGAGCGTCCGCATTCTTTGCAATTCAAGGCCGGTGTCCGTTTGCCGACCTTGAAGGTTTTCCGGCACGAACGCAAATATTTTGCAACTGTAGCTATGTTTTTCGCGTCTTAATAAATGCCGGTAAGCATTCCCCCATTTACTGTTTGCCGGAGATGAGAGGTTGTAAGAAAGGCAGGAGCCAGTGGCACAGTACAAAGGGAAGGTCAAGTGGTTCAACAACGCCAAGGGCTATGGCTTCCTTGGTCGGGAAGACGGGCCGGATGTATTCGTCCACTATTCTTCAATTCAGTTGGACGGATACAAGACGCTGAAAGAGGGCGACGACGTTGAGTTCGACATCGTCCAAGGCCAGAAGGGTGCCCAGGCCGATGCAGTTGTTCGGTTGCGGGACGTCGTGGCCACCTCTGCCTAGCAGCCCTGAAGAATAAGCATGAACGGGAAGCCGCCGTCAGACGGGAAGTCAGACTGTGCTCATTTTCTTTCTTCATGCCAGATGGAAGTTTAAGTGATTCTTCAATCTGCGCTTACAGATGATGTGCGGGAGTATCTGCGGCTTTTCCGCAGTTAGATTCCCGTACGGTCCGATTGGCTTTGCCGCAGGCTTTCTGGCTCATCAACTACCAGTGGAAACACTTCTATCTCACTCGCCTCCAGTCTCGACTCCCGCAGCCGGTCAGGATGAGGTGCGTTTTTGTGTCAAGACTGAACTGCACCCCTAAAAAATCTGGAAATAGTGATCGAATTTGCGCCAGCAAAGATTAGAATAGGCCGATAGTCATATCAGGTTCCAGCCGAAGCCCAAGGAGTCCCTTCGGTTTTTGCATCCAGCCAAGTGCGAGGAGAAAGAGTGCCGGACGATCTCATTGAATATGCTGTTGATAAGCTGCAAAAGACCCGGTCATCTCCGGCCGCGCGCTGCAAAGTCTGCGGCGGCGAGTCGAACCCCTTTGACATGGTGGACTTCTACAAGTCCTGCGAAAAGACGCTGTATCCTTTTGGGTTGTCCGGCATTCCGGTCATCTACAGGAAATGCGGCGAGTGCGAATTCATCTTCACGGATTTCTTTGATGATTTCACCAGTGAGCAATGGGTGCGTTACGTTTACAACGATGAATACTACGCCAAGCTCGATCCGGATTATCTAAGCGTGCGGCCGCGGCAAACTGCCCGCGATTTCATCGCCTTCCTGGCGGGGAGGAAGAGAAGCACTATCGGCCTGGATTATGGCGGCGGAAACGGAAGGACCGCAGCCCTCATGCGGGAAAATGGCTGGATCTTCGACTCCTACGATCCATTCGATTATACGGACGTGTCGCAAGAGCGGATTGGCCACTACAATTTTTGTTCGGCCATCGAAGTCTTCGAGCATACCCCGGACCCGGCTGGAACCTTGCGCGCGATCCTTGCCATGACCAGCGCAGACCGCTTGATCATCTACTTCAATACCGGCGTACATGATCTCAAGGTCTCCCCGGAGAAACGATTGACATGGAAGTATGTCGCCCCCCCGAAACGGGCATATCTCCATTTATTCCAGCAAATCCTTGCAGCTTCTGGCGGCCGGCTGTGGCTTGACATTTTCCAGTTTGCGAGCCGGAAGCCACACTCATTTGTTCACGCGCGGAATCAGTGAAAGCTCGGCTCATTCCCTGTTGGTGCGCGGCAAGTTGTTGCGCAGGGGGCTAACAGCGCTGAAGATGTGGCGCCATGGTTTAGCCTAGGTGGCGTCGAGTTAGCAGAGGCGTTCACGCGGCGAACTTGTTGTACGGTGTACGATCATTTACCAGGAAACTTGTTCTGTTTGAGGTCGCTATGAGTTTACTCCATCAGGATTCTCCAGAAGAGATTGACGATGCCGCCCTCGGCGAAGAGTTCGCCAAGGGAAGCAGTCATGTGGTCTGGGCCAGCATTATCGCAGCCGTTCTGGTCATCACGATTGTCGTGGTTTCTTTGCTGGTCAGCCGCAAGCCGCCCGTCGCCGCCGGCGAGGTCGTCGAGGTCTGGGCCTTTCCGCAGCACGGCGAGACCTCCGGCCTTGACGCCAACGGCGACGCCACGGCCAAGGAGTCCTTTGACCAGGTGCTGCTCTTTGCCCATGTGAAGCTACGCAACCAGAGCAAGCAGCCGATTCAATTGCAGAATGTGCTGGCCAATACCCGGCAGGCGGATGGAATTCCGCTCTCCGTCTCCGCCGGTAGTATCGCGCAATATCAGGAGGCGCAGCTTGCCTATCCGGAGATCACCATTCCGCCCGGCAAGCCGCTCTCTCCGCACGTCATCCTCAACCCCGGTGAGAGCTTGGAAGGAAACCTCTTCTGGGTCTTTCAGATGAACCGGTCGCAGTGGGACGGGCGCAAAAACTGGGTGCCGGACCCGGACCGCGACGATCCAGGGTCCAAGTCCGGCCTCAACTTTACGGTTGCCATCCAGTACCAGAAGAATCTGGTGCTGACCCCCTCCAGCCGGGTTACGGAACGTTAGGCGGCGCTGGCGCGTTCTTCGGCGTGGTCAGATAGCCGCTTATCTGATTCTTTGAATTGATCGAGTTGATCACAACCTCAAAGAGCAGCGGCGACTTTCCGCTGTAGAACTGCAGTGGCTCATTGATGCCCTTGTTGTTCTTCTGCACCGGCTTGTCGTCGGAGATCACTGTCAGGTTGAAGGTGTTCTTCTTCAGATCGGCCTTGTTCAGCTCCAGGCTCACCGTGCCCACAGGCTTCTTCTGGCCCTTGGTCAGCGTGAACTCGTAGTAGTTGCGGTCGCCCTTGTGCTTGAGCAGCTCCAGCTCATCGTGATTGCGGGCGATCAGCGTGCTGTGGCCATCCATATCTCCGCGCATGGAGGTCAACTGGTTGATGGCCGTGGCCAGCTCACCCTGCGTCTTGCCCAGATCGTTCTTTACACCGCCCACGTCGGTCTTCACATTCGACACTTCGCTGGAGACGGCGCTCACCTGCTGCGCGGTCTGCTTCTGCGCGCTGGCCAAACGCTGGTTGTCGGCCGCGTTGGCTTCTTCACGGCGGATGATCTCCTGGGCGCGAGCATCCATCTGCTTCTGCGTCAGCCCCATGGAAGAACCAAGCTCCTCGCGCGCAACCTGAAGACGGGCATTGGTCTCGCGCAGTTCCGAGGCCTGCTTCTTGTCCTGCTCCCGCACCTCGGCCAATTCGTTCTTCTGGGTATCCAGTTTGCCGCTCAGGTTGTAATTCCAGATCAAGCTGCCTACGCCGGCCAGCAACGAAATCGCAACGGCCGCCAATAGCGCGCCCGAATAGCTTCGGGGTTTATTATCGTCAAGCACACTCATGTTGTTGCCTCTCCTCTTGTCTCTTATCGCACGGCCCGTCCCGCGGTCCGCTTCTTCAGCTTCGGCATCCTTCTTGTGGGTCAGATGCCGTTTTGAAAAGCTCCCGGTATGCCCGCGGTAAAAACGCTCCGTTCGCATTCTGGAAGGTGCATACAGAATATAGAATCCCACTGGTTTCTGCTGGTCAAGGCGAAAGATATACGAATACAAGCATCCCATCTTCCAGTTATCTATTCAGGGCAAATCTCCGGTCGAAAATTCACAAGTTTCACATTGTGATACGGGATGTTTTGTAACCTACTGATTCTACGACTGTTAAAATTATATGCAAGGTTTTGAAAATATCGTAGGGGGGAGGGGGGGGGAGGCCATAAGCGCTAAGATAAAGACTCAAGTTGCGGTCTTCGTTTTCGATGGGGAGCGCTCAGGGCCGCAGTGATTTGGTTCCAGTTTTTCAAGACAGCTTGCAG